>Ga0265293_10002797_pt1 | contig 33863 bp, 28 predicted proteins | sample Munlanlewell138R_FD_192505 | JGI IMG/M metagenome (GOLD analysis project Ga0265293, IMG submission 192505) | Leachate microbial communities from a municipal landfill in Southern Ontario, Canada - Leachate well 138R | ecosystem: Engineered > Solid waste > Landfill > Unclassified | place: Canada... | reverse complement strand
ACCTAAAATCTTCACCAACAACGATGTTTTGGACATCAAACATTGAACAACAGCGTCCGATAAACTCCTCGCCTGTCAGTTTACTGATATCAACAGAAAAGTCAATCACAACCAAATAATCGACCCCTAGCTTCTCAAAGAATTGGGTGCTTTGTCTAAGGCTCATCAAAGGCAATTTATAGGGGTTCCTTCCTATAATTGTCTTAGGGTTTTTGCTAAAAGTGAAGACTGCAACTTTAGTATCTTCCTCTTTTTTAGCAATATTTACAGCGCTGTTAATCACCCTTTGGTGACCGTAGTGAAACCCATCGTAAACTCCAATTGAGATTACTGTTTTTTGGTTTTTCAGTTGAGGATCTTTATATAGTTGGTGAAAATCAAATATTTGCATTAAGAACCTCTACTACAAGCTACAGCAACCACTTTAACTGGCACTTTGTACTGATCTAAAGCGGCAACTCCCATTAAAGAACCCTCTTTAGAAAAAAGGGCTGCGTGGGTATCTCCATTTTCAACATCTGAATCAACTATTGCTTCCACACTAGGTAAATTTCCAAAACAAAAGCGTTCAGAGCTTTTCTCATCAATAACAATTTTACCAATATTGGGCAATCTTAATAGTCGATCACTACTATCTTCAGCATGGTGGCGTAAGCGGGTGTAATCTGTTGAATCAACTGCCTCATCTAACAAATAAGGTCCTATGGCTATCCTTTGAAGCGAATGAAGGTGTCCTCTAGAGTTACACGCTAAAGCTAAGTCTCGTGCTATTGAGCGAATATAGGTCCCTTTTGAGCAGTGAATTTCAACTTCTAAGTCTCTTTCATCCCAATTAATAATTTTAGTGCTAAATATTTCTACTTGGCGTGAGGGCATAGAGACTCTTTGCCCTTTTCTTGCTAGGCGATAAGCGCGCTCTCCTTGAATATGGATTGCAGAATATTGAGGCGGTTGTTGCTCAATTTTACCAATGAATTGAGTTTTTAAAACTTCTTCAATCTCTTTAATACTTGGGATTGAACCAACACCTATAACTTGCCCATCTGGATCTAAAGTTTCAGTTTCACTACCGAAACGGATAGTTGCTAAATACTTTTTATCCAAATTGGTAAAAAGGGTGTTTAGTTTAGTTAATTGGCCAGTTAAAACAATCATTAAGCCAGTTGCAAATCGATCTAGTGTTCCTGCATGCCCCACTTTTGGGTCAATTAGGCGTTTAATTGGTCCTAAAGAGGCAAAGGACGTAATCCCCTCCTCTTTATTCAATAAAAGTATAGACGAACTTTTACTCATCTTTTATGTCCAGGCTCTCTATAATTTGATTAACTGCCTGCCCCTCCTTAATCGAAAGGTCTGCCTTGAAGGTTAATTGAGGTGTGTGGCGGGTATTTAAGACGTTTTTAAGACGACTTTGGATAAAGCCACTAGCTCGATTTAAGGCTGTAACCGATCGGTGAAGTTTATTTTCATCTAGAAAAGTTGAGATGTAGATAGTTGCATAAGCGCTATCAGAACTTAGAGAAACCCCGCTAACTGAGACAAACTCACTTAGCATGGGGTGTTTAATCTGTTTAGTGACGATCATAGTGCTGATTGCTTCAGCAATTCTACTCTCTAATCTTTTATGAATATGATCACTCATTACTACTTAGCTTTTTAGCCACCTCAATGATGTCGATAATCTCAAGTTTATCGCCACTACGTAAATCGTGGTAATTCTCAAGGCCAACTCCACACTCATAACCAGCAGTAACTTCACGTGCATCATCTTTAAATCGTTTTAAAGAGGAGATTTTGCCTGAGTGAATCTTAATATCATCACGATATACATTAACCAAAGAGTTTCTTTTGATTTTCCCTTCGTTAACGTAACAACCAGCAATAAGGCCAATCTTTGGAACTTTAAAGGTATCTCTAACTTCAAGCTCTCCAATGATAACCTCTTTGCGATCTGGAGTTAATAGACCCTCCATAGCTGCTTTAATATCATCAACTGCATCATAAATAATGTTGTACTTTCTAATATCAATTTTTTCTTGGTCAGCTAAAGATTGAGCTCTTGGAGTTGGTCTAACGTTAAAGCCCAAAACTAGAGCATCACTAGCAATAGCTAAGTTGATATCATCTTCAATGATAGCACCTGCACTAGCTCTAATTGCATGCAATCTAATTTCATCATTGGAAAGTTTTTCTAAAGCTGTTTGTAGAGCTTCAACTGATCCTTGAACATCTCCTTTAATAATTACATTGAGCTCTTGAATTGAACCATCTTGTAATTTATCGAAGATATTATCCAAAGTTACTTTTTTGAGGCTATTAGCTTGTCCAAGGCGTTCAAGTTCTTGTCTTTTAGAACCAACTTGGCGAGCCTGCCGCTCATTTTCAGTGACTTGGAAAGGATCTCCAGCTCCTGGAATATCACTTAAGCCAATAATTTCTACTGGAGTAGCAGGACCTGCTTCATCAATCCGATTTCCTCGATCATCAACCATTGCCCGCACTTTACCAGGATAAATTCCAGCAACGAAGTTATCCCCTTGATGTAATGTTCCCCTTTCAATAATAACTGTGGCAACAATACCGCGACCTTGGTCAATTCTAGACTCTAAAACTTTTCCTTCAGCTCTTACTGAGGGGTTAGCTTTAAGTTCTAACATTTCTGCTTGAAGTAAAATAGTGTCTAGTAAATCTTCGATTCCAATTCCTTTTAGCGCACTAATTTCACAAAACAGGGTATTTCCACCCCACGCTTCAGGCATTAAACCGTGATCTGAAAGTTGTTGTTTAACTCGATCAACGTTGGCTTGAGGAAGATCAACTTTGTTAACTGCAACAATGATTGGTACTTTAGCAGCTTTAGCGTGATCAATTGCCTCCAATGTTTGGGGCATTACTCCATCGTTAGCGGCAACTACTAGAACAACAATATCGGTAACTTGGGCTCCACGGGCTCTCATCATTGTAAAAGCTGCGTGACCAGGAGTATCTAAGAAGACAATGTCCCCTTTATCTCCAAGTTTTACCTTGTAAGCACCAATGTGTTGGGTAATTCCACCAAACTCTTTGGCAACGTTATCTGTAGATCTAATTGCATCAAGTGTTTTAGTCTTACCATGATCAACGTGTCCCATGATTGTTACAATTGGCGCTCTAGGCTCTAAATCTCCAAGAATATCTTCATCAGTTGCTATTAAGGTTTCATCGTACAAGGAGACTAAGTTAACTTCACAACCGTATTCGTTGGCAATTATGGTAGCAATATCGCTATCAATTTGTTGGTTAATGGTAACCATCATCCCCATCTCTAACAATTTACCAATAACTTCAGAAGCTTTGAGGTTCATCTTTTTAGCTAAATCACTAACTGTGATGAACTCCATGATATCGATTTTCTTAGGGACAGGATTGGCCCTTTGAACCTCTTTCTTCTTTATTTGAAAATCTCTTTCGTTAACTTTATCGGCTTTAGAGAACTCTCTTTTCTTTCTATAAACCTTCTTAGGAGCTGGCCTTTGAGTTGGAGCATCCATATCAACTTGGGGTGTAGGAGGGCTTCCAAAACGTTGCCCTCCACCTGCTGGTCGTCCTTGTTGAGGAGGTCTTGGTCCTCCTCGTTGACCTGCAACTCTAGGAGCACCACCAGTACGGGGTGTTTGTTGTCCTCTAAAAGAGCCACCAACTTGTCCAACTTGTCGTGAAGGTCCACGGGGGATATCCTTTCGATCATTTTGAATGTTGGTTTTTCTCCACTGAGCGTGGTCTTGGGCACTTTGCCCTTGTCCTGGCACCGGCGGTAAGTTTTTAGGGGCCCTAACAATTGGAGAACCTAAACCAATGGGTGGTTTTTTCTTCTCCTCTTTTTTCTCAACAACCTTTTGTTCTTTAGGTTCAGCCTCTTTTTCCTTAGCTGGTTCAACTTTCTGAACAACAGGCTCCTCTTTTATCTCTACCGGTTTTTCAGCAACTTTAGCTTGAGGTTTAACTACAACAACTTTCTTTTTAACTACAACTACCCTCTTTTTTTCTTGAGGTTTACTTTGTTCAACTTCTTGAGTAGGCGCCTCACTGGCAGCCACCTTAGTTTGTTTAATTAAAGTTGTTTTTAGTTTTTTATCATCTTGTGGCATATTTATCTACAATTACTCCTAATCTACTTCTTCCACTTCTTCAAAGCTGAGTCCAACACCACAGTTGGGACAGCTACTCATATCAAGACTCAATTCGTGTCCACACTCGGGACATAAGAACTGGTGCTCAATTTCATCTTCCTCTTCTTCAACAATGTCAACGTAGTCGCTCAATATTGCATTAACCTTCTCAATATCTTCATTGCTGATATTCTCATAGTGTTCTAAATCATCGTTGCTTATATTTACAAACTCTTCAACGCTGTAGATGTCGTGGAAATGGAACTTAGCAATGAGTTCTTTATCCAACTCCTCAATATCACTAAGCATGAACTCCCCATCATCCTCTTCGTAATAAAGATCTGCAACCTCTTCGCTATCGCTAAATAGGGCATCAAGGGCCTCTTTACTATCAACATCAAAGTCCATCTCTTTGTATTGTTCAACAGTTTTAACGTCGATAATCCAATCAGCTAACTTATTAGCCAATCTAACGTTAATACCTTGTTTACCAATTGCCAAAGAGAGTTGTGAATCATCAACAACTGCGATGGCACTTCTTTTTGCCTCATCGACAATAATAACACGTTTAATCTCAGCTGGTGAAAGGCAGTTTTTAATGTACTCAACGGGGTTTGGATCGTAGCGTAAAACGTCTATTCTCTCTCCCTCCATCTCCCTCATGATAGTTTGGACACGGATTCCTTTCAACCCAACACAAGCTCCAACAGGATCTAAGTCGTTGCGATGTGAATATACGGCAACTTTTGTTCTATAACCGGGTTCGCGTACAATTTTGTGAATCTCAATTGAGTGGTCATAAATTTCAGGAACTTCTAATTCAAACAGCTTTTTAACAAACTCGGTATGGGTTCTAGATAAAATTACCCTTAAGTTTCCCTTTTCGGGTTTTTCAACTTGGTAGACGTAACTTTTTATCTTATCCCCTTTACGGTAAACCTCTCTAGGACTTTGGAATCGTTTGGGTAAAATACCCTCAATTTTTCCTAAATCAACAAACAGGTCCCCTTTGGATTCTCTTTGGTAATAACCAATAATCATCTCCCCCTCTTTAGTTTTAAACTCAGAGTAGAGGGTATCTTTTTGAATATCTCTTAAATCTTGTTTTGCTTTTTGTTTAGCACTTTGAACTGAGATGCGATCAAATGTTTTGGGATCGATTGGAATTAGAATCTCATCACCAACTTCACAATCTTCATGAAGCTCTAAAGCTTCTTGAAGGGGAATTTCTTCAAAATCACCATCAAAATCGTCATCCTCTACAATCACCTTTTTAGCAAAAAGTTGAACGTCATCTCTGTTTTCATTAAATTGTACAACTGCATTATCGCTTGTTCCAAACTTTCTCTTAAAAGCGGCTAGTAGTAAGCCTCTAATGGTCTCTAGTACTAAGTCCTCGCTAATCCCCCGTTCACTAACAAGCGTTCGGATTGCTTCACCTAAATCATTGGACATTTCTACATATCCTCCCATGAATATGCTAGTTTAGCTTTCTTAATATCGTGGAGTGCAACCTTGTAAGTTGGATGGCTCTCCTTTTTGTCATCAATTTTAGCATTTGTTAGTTCAACACCATCATCAGCTAACTCATTAATAATTCCTTCCACCCAGTTGCTAATCGAGTTGTCGTAAAGACGACATCTTTTACCACTGAAAAGCTCAAATTCATATAAATCTTTAAAATTGCGCTGCACACCAGGAGTTGATACTTCTAAATCAACTTCCCTTGTCCCCTCTAACAAAGTTAAACGGGGATAAACCAACCTGTGTGCCTCTGCACATTGATCAACACCAACGGTGTGATCGTTGTTGGTAATAATCAAAACTATATGTATTGAAGATCTTAGTTCACTTTTTTTAATATCAACTACTTTAAGTCCAATTGCCTCCAATAGCTTAGAGAGTTCTAAAAAAAGCTCATTCGATCTTATACTGTTTTCCATCTAAAACGTAACTCCATAAAAAAGGGACCGCCCTGCGATCCCAATAATTTTAATTTCAACTACAGATAAGGTAAGCTATTTGACTATTAATGTCAATTACTCCACCATTTTTTGCAGTTTCTCCAATAGTTGCAAAGCTTCAAGTGGGGTTGATTTATCGATATCAAAGCTCCTTATTAAATCTTCCACTTCTGCTAAGAAAAAATTATCATCATTTGATTCTAAAACTACATTTTGGGTAAAAAGATCTAGTTGTTGACTAGTTGTGTTAAGGGCATAATCGGCATAGTGATCTTTTTGAAAGGTTGCTGCCTCTTTTATCACTGAAGAGGGAACTCCAGCCATCTTAGCAACATGAAGGCCGTATGAGCTCTTTGCTACCCCTTTTTCAATCTTTCTTAAAAAGAGGACCGACTTTTTAGTCTCTGCCACTGAAAGTGTTAAAAGTTGCATATGGGAGGTGTCTAACATAGTTAATTCATGGTAGTGAGTTGCAAAGAGTGTTTTCACCCCCATTGCAACCAGAGCTCTCATAACAGCGTAGGCAATCGACAACCCATCTTGGGTACTAGTTCCTCGTCCTATCTCATCAATGATTGCTAGTGAGCGTTTGGTAGCTGTTTGGAGGATATGGGCTGTCTCTTGCATCTCAATTAAGAAAGTAGACTCTCCACGGGCTAAATTATCAGAAGCTCCCACTCTACAAAATAGACGATCGGTAAGTCCTAGGCGTGCTGTTTTAGCAGGAACGTAAGAGCCAATGTGGGCCATTAAGACTATAAGGGCATTTTGGCGTAAATAAGTAGATTTACCAGCCATATTTGGAGCTGTGATTAAACAAAATCTCATCTCATCTTCTTTCATGTTACAATCATTAGAGACAAATTCCCCTAGGCGTAGGTTTTGTTCTACCACTGGGTGGCGCCCCTGTTGGATGTCAATAATATCTTTTTCAACAAACTCAACTTCACAATAATCGTTTTCTCGTGCCACAAAGGCAAAAGATTGTAAAACATCGATAGTTGAAAAATAGCGACCCAAGGATAAAAGGCTCTGGGTGTGTTTGTTAGTTAACACTATAAGAGAATTGAAAAGCTCTTTTTCAAGTTTCTCCATCTTCTCACTGCTACTAAGAATTTCATTTTCTAATTCAACTAGTTGATCAGTTGTATACCTCTCTGCAGCAACAAGGGTTTGTTTTCTAAAAAAAGATTCAGGAACTAGAGATGAGTGAGTTTTAGGAATCTCTAGGTAGTGTCCGATAATTTTATTGCTGCCCAATTTTATAACTGGAATTTTAGTCTCCTCTTTTAAAGTACTAACGTATTGATTAAGTTTTTCAGATCCCCCCAAAGTTAGTTTTCGCAGTTCATCTAAAGTATCATCATAACCACTACGAATAACTTCATTAACTTTAAATGGCCCCATTGTGTCACTTTTAATTGCTTTAATTAAAACTTCCATTAAATTGACTAGTGAAGACATCTGTTGATCATCAAGGTGCCCAATAAGCAATTGATGATACCAAGATTGATGAACTTCAGTTAACTCAAAGAAAGTTGCTATTGCCTCTCTAATGGCCACTAAATCACTTGGATTAGCTCTCATCATGGCAACTCTAGTTGCTAAACGAGAAAGATCTCTTAAAGGAACTAAACAAGTTCGAACCCTTTGATGCTCCTCTTTATCATCTAAAAACCACTTAACCCATTTTTGGCGCTCTTTAATTTGCTCTAAGTCAGTTATGGGATTACTAACCCACTCTTTTAATAAGCGTGCTCCTCCACTAGTAACACTTTTGTTTAAAGAGGAGAACAAAGTGAATTTAGTAGAACCATCTTGTAAGTTACTTAAAAGCTCTAAGTTCTTTCGCGATGCTTCATCAATTAACATCGTTTGTTGCTGATTTATCTTTTGAAGGTGGTTGATGTGATTTAAAGAGGTTTTGCTACTCTCTTTGATATACCTAAACAAAGATCCTGCAGCTTTTAATACTAAATCGCTATCACCATAGCCAAATTGTTTTAAACTTTGAGTTTCAAAGTGCTCTGTTAATAGTTTATGAGCTTCAGAGACTAAAAAGTACCATGCTGGTAAACGACTAACCATAACTGAACTTTGATCAATCAAAGTGGCAAACTCACTGTTGCTAAAATAATTCTCTTCATCAATCAAAATCTCTTTGGGTCCAATTCTTTCAATTAGAGAACGAAGTTGTTCAAACCTTTTTTCTAAAGGGAGAGCGATGGTATAAATTGTTGGATAAGAGAGTTCACTGTAGGCACAACTAATACTCTCTTTTTCTAAAGAGATGCTAAGGATGTAGTTGTTGCTAACTGAATCGATGTACTCATCCTCAATTGCTGTTGCAGGGGTGATAATTTGCACCACCTCCCTTTTAGCAATTGCCCCTTTTTCTGTGGGTAAAGAGATTTGTTCACATATGGCAACTTTCTTACCATAATCTAACAATCTTTTGATGTAGTTTTTAGCAGCGTGGTAGGGAATGCCACACATGGCAATCCCATTGCGCTTAGTTAATGTAATGTTTAAAAGCTTTGAGACTTCAACAGCGTCGTCCAAAAACATCTCATAAAAATCACCTAGGCGGAAAAAGAGGACCTCCTCTTTGTGCTCCTTTTTTATCTCAAGGTATTGAACCATCATTGGTGTTAAGTTTTTATCTTCCATTGCCTCTAACTAATAAATAAATTGTGTGATTGCTAAAACCAACTTCATCCCAGCTGTCTCACCACCTTTTCCTTTAAAGATTGGTCCCCCTTCCCAGCTAAAAGCACCCCCATCTTCAATGTGAGCGTTTTTGACTAAATAAAGACCCAATGGGAACCCAGGTATTTTCAACCTGATACCAAAACCTGTTGAAAAATACCAATTCAATGGAGTTGTACCCACCTCTTTAAGGTTAAATGAAGCCCCTGTAGCACTAACAAATGCCTCAGCCCAAATAACGTTTTCTGCCAATTGGATACTAAACTCCAACGAAGAGTCCCATAAGAATTCAAAGTAGAATTTTGGTGAAATTCCACGAGCTAAAGTGATACCATCAATGTATAAGTACTCATACTTTGAGGCATTCATCCCAGTTATCCAAGAGCCACTTTCATTTTTAAAGAACTGTTCAAACATAAATGAGACAGTTGTATTTAAACTTAAAACTCCTGGAGTTGGTTTTTCACCAGGTATTTCAAAGAGCTTTAAGAATCCACTTGCTGAAGTGCTAGAACGCATGTAGTTAGACAAGCCTCCTAAAAGACCTCCAGCATAAGTAAGCGATTGGCTCACCATGTATCCTTTAGTGGTGTTGTGAATTAAATCACGCCCATCCCACGATAAAGAGAGACCAATTCTATTTGAGAATTGCCATTTTTCCCCATATTTTCCAGTTGACCAGTCAAATGGTGTAAACACATCGGTATTAAAGATTGCCCTGTTTAAAGTGAATGTTGGACCAATGCCCACCGATAGACGGCCAGGTTTAAACATAAATGTGTAACCAGTGCTATAGCCTAATGAGACTCTATAATAATCGTATGGCATTAAATAAGCTTCATCAGGAGTTGCACTTTTAGCTTTTTCCCACGCCTCGTAGGAGGTAAATGGGTATGGATAAGCTTTGTTATTTCTAAGTTCAGTCGTTGGAGAGTGATCTCCTAATTGTAGCCCATTTTTATAGGTGGTGCGGTTAAAAGAAAGATCGATAGCATTGGACCACCTCTTATCTTTAACCCAGTTATCTCTAAATGTGATCGAAGCACTTTGGCTAGAGGGAGATAGTTCAGTCATCACCTCTAAATCTCTTCCAGTTCCTGCAACGTTTGTATCGGCCCAAGATAGAAAGCCACTAACAGGAAAGCCCTCTACATTGCCTCCAAAGGTGGCTCCAAAGCCAATGTTCATCTGATTACCTTCAACAACATCGTAAGTAACTACTAAGGCATTCTCTTGAGTTCCGTAGCTAATAGAGGGTTCTACATCGGTAAGAAGGCCGGTATTGTAGAGGTTTTGAGCAGAGCTCACATATTTATCTTTACTGAAGATATCACCAGCTTTTAAAGCTAACTCTCGCTCTAATACGTACGGTTTTGTTTTAGTTAATCCTCTAATTATAACTTGCTCAACTACTGCTTGAGCCCTTTCACCAATAATTACTTTATAGGTAACTAACTTGTTTTCATTATCACGAATTTCATCAATATCGATGCTGTTTTCAACATACCCATCGTTCCAATAGATGTCGGCTATTTTACCAATCTCATCTTGAACTTTAGTAATGTTTAAAACTGAACCCTCTCTCATTGAGAGGTTTTTAAAGATTTGCTCATCGCTAAAGATTGTATTTCCCTCTACAACAATTCCTCCATAGAACCATTGATCGTTCTCTTCAACAATGAAAGTGAGTTTAACTTTTTTAATATCGGGATTCTCTGATTCAAGTTCGTCAACAATTACATCTTTAATATTAACATCGATATAACCTCTTTTTTGATAAGCAACTAACAATGCTTGCATGTCAGAATCAACTTTTGCTTTGTCGTAGTTTCCTGCATTAAATAGAGATTGAACTTTACTAGAGAGCTCTTTTTTTAAAGTTGAGCTACTTAAAGTAACGTTGCCCTCAAATACAATTTCTCCAATTTTGGTTTGTTGGTTTTCAACAACTGTATAAACCAAATCTAAGAGGTTGCTGTTCTCATCGATGGTGTAATCAGAAGTCACTTCCACATCGGCATACCCTCTTGTTCTGTACAACTCTTCTAAATCATCTTTAGTTGATCTAACACTTGCTAAAGATAAGAATTCTCCCACTTTAACATTTAGGTTATCCTCTAAGACTTTGGTACGAACTCCACTATTACCAACAAACTCAATGCTCTTAATTACTGGAAGCTCAGTGAATCTAAACAGTAAATATAAATCGGTATTATTGGGACCACCCCGTTTTGCTTCAGCTTCAAAGAGGCTAAACTTTTTAAGGTTGTTTAACTCCCTTTCAATGTTTTGGTAGTTTTCTTGAGTAAATGCTCGTCCAATAAATGGGTAAGTTAAATCATCTAGTGAATCTTTAGAGACATTCTTTAATCCCTCAAAGATAAAACCCCTAATAGTCTTATTTAAATACCACTCATATTCAGTTAGTTTGTAAGTTAAGGTTATTTGGTCTGTGTTTGGATCTGTTTCATACGAGTAAATGATATCTACTCGATCGTAACCACGAGCTTTGTAAGACTCTTTAATTGTGGCAATTTGTTTTTCAACACCCGTTAAATCAAACTTTTGGCCAACTTTTAAATCAATTATGGAAGTTAGTTGGTCGCTACTTAAAACTTTGTTTCCACTAAAGGCAACTTTACCTAAAAGTTTTTGTTCAACAAACTCAATATAAACAACAACTTTATCTGTTGAGCCTTGATAACGAGAGGGAATCATTTCTATTTCAATAAACTCTCCTCTATTTAAAAGTTTATTTCTAGCTTCATTTATCTGATTGTTGTTAAAAGGTTTACCTATTAAATCATCTACTACTTTGTCAATCTCTTTTGAGTCAACGCTTTGCAAATCAATATAGATAAATTCTTCTATTGGCTTACCAACCCACCATTGCTCCAAAGCTCTATTTTCGGCAGCCACTAAACTGAAAAGGGTTGCAAATACAATTAAAATTAGTAAGAACTTACGCAAATTGGACTCTCCTTATTAAAAATCAAACCTCTTGGTTATACTGAACCCCATAGTATCGAAGAAATCAAAAACCGACAACTGATTTGGTTGGGTGAAAAAGCTAAATGTTGCTAGGGGGTTAGTCCACTCGACACTAACTTCAGTATCTACTCTTAAATCGTTGGCGAAGAAAGAGGCTCCCTGTTTTAAAGTATCTTCTCTAAAGTGTAACATCCCTTGTAGATAAATATCATCAAAAAGATATTTTCCGATATAGAGTGTTGTATTGTCTAAATAGCGGGCTAAGGGGGTAACACTGCTCTCTCCTGCTAAGTTTGGAAGTGCTTCAATTAAGATGTTTTGTAATAAGTTAGTCCTAATTGTAAAGACGTCCAAACCTAATGATTCTCTAATAATCTTAGTAAAGCCCAATGAGATAGTTGTCCCTTGTAACAACCCTAAACGGGAAATCATATCAGTAGCAGCTGTAGCAACTGAGACAACAGTGTGTAGCCCACTATCACCTACACTAGGAGGTGCCACAATAGATTGCCCTAATAACTCTAAAATCTCATTAGTTGATAAAGGTGGCATCGATTCAAATCTTGGTGAAATTTCATCAATTCGATCATCTTGTAGAACTAAGTAGATATCGTATCTATTTCCTTCTAAATCAAACTCCCTTAATCTTGCTCTTAAATTTAGTAGTGGCATTGTTCCAACTGGAGGAAACTTAATTGCCCCTTCAGTTACGTAGAAGTTTTTTTGAACGTAGTAAATTTCTCCACTACGAAGCGCTAATTGACCACTAAAAGTGGTTGCCATAGAGGGTGCTGAAACATTCAATTGCCCCGATTGTTCATCAGCTAAAGTGAGTTGTAAGATTGGGGACTCTTCAGTGGGATAAACAAATCCTACGTTTTTTCCTGTAGTGATTCTCATATCAATGGAGGTTCTAAATTTCTCTACAACCCAAGCTGGAGGAGTAGGAACACCAATATTTACCATTGCATCTGAGACAACTATATCACCATACAAAGTTTCATCATCTGGAGTTCCCTCAATTGCAAAATAACCTTGTACTTTAGCAACAATGTTTACATCTGAAAAAAACAATGGGAGCCAAAATGAGATCGGATTTTCCACTTCCAAGATATCTAGGCGGTAGTGGGGAAGACCCCATTTCTCTATAGTTGCTTCCAATTGTCCAATTGCTTTAGTAGAGCGTCCCGATGTATGAGTTACTGAAATAGGAGTTGCACTCATAGTTGCAGTATTTTCACTAACTGTTATTACTGGGTTTTTTATTGAAATAGACTCTCCTACAGTCCAAAAAGTGTTCATCTCAACACTAGGACCACTAAAAACAGCCCAATACTCAGGATCTTTGAAAGGTCCAATAATTGTACCATTGCCAACCATCACTCCCCCATCAAAACCAACAATTGGCTCTAAGAAAAAGGCATCCAGATAGCTCATAGTTAACTTAAGATCTTCAAAATCAATGTTTATATACTCTTTATCAATTGTTCCTTTAACTTTTAGAGGCAAAATAAAGTTATCATAAGCAGTTAAATCAATCTCTCCACTATTAAAATTATAAAAGCCCTCTAAAGCCCCTTTGTTTAAAGCATTAACAGTTAATAAACCATTATCATAGCTAATTTGGTGGTTCATTGGCTCTATGTCTATAAGGCCAAAAAACTGCCCTTTCTTATTTGAAAGATAAATTGGATTAGTTTGTTTAGTTAAGTTAGTTAAGTTACTTATAAGTTGACCAATATTTTTTGGCTCTCCTATCGATGTTGTTAGTTCAAAAGGAAATAAAGAACTACCATCTCTCCAAGTAGTTAAAGAGTCTAATGATAACAACCCTTTAATGAAAACTTGCCCATTAGATTCCAATCTCACTAAATCTAAATCAATATTACTTAATCCACTTTTAAAAAGAAGATTTTCAACTATTAATTCTCTTTGTTCTAAACCAAGAAAGAATTTTAAATCTTCAGACTCAAAGTCCAAGTTCAACCTATTTTTCTCTTTGAAGTTTGTATAACCTAATGCTTTTAAAGTGATAGTTCGATGTTTTTTATCTTTAATAAAACGACCAATTTCAAAAGAGGAGATATCAAATAAACCTTGAGATACATCTGATTCAGTTTTATCGGGATAAACAACTCCTTTTAAGTAGCTTTTAGAATCGTATAAATCAACTTTTAAGTCAAAGTTAGTAAAATCATAAGCAAGGAGCTCTTTTAAAGGAGTTTTGGCTAACTCAACACTCCCTTCTAAAAATCCAAATTCATCGCTGTATTTAATATCAAAAATATTTAAGAAGTTGTTATTTACATCTAAGGCAAAATCAACTGCCCAGTTGTTGTCGTTGCTAAAAGTTAAACCACTAACTGATAAAAGTGAACTCATAATTTCAAATGTTTGTTCAGTTACTAAGAAAGAGGACTCAATCTCTCCATCAACTATGATTGAACCTTTTAAAAAAGAGCTATCAAAAAAAGGTAAAGGGAAATTTCTCATCCTTAAATCCCCTTTTATGTAACCAAGTTGATCTAAAAAGTCGATGCTTCCTTCTAAAGTGTCTGAATCTAAAGTTAGTTTTAACTCTTTGGTATCTACTAAAATGTGCAACGGATAACTTAAAGTGGCAGTTTGTAAAGTTGCAATTGAACTTAACAAAGATTCCTCTTTCCAAGCCAACCTACCATCAAAAGTTAATGTAGGGAAAAGGGAGCTTTCAATTAAGTAGTTGTATAAACCCCTCTCTATTTTAGAAAATTCCCCTTTTATTAAATTTTTCCCACTATCGGAATCAGCTAAATCAAAGATTCCTTCAGGTATTAAAGTTTGTCGATCAATGATTCCTGAATAACTGCCTCTAAGACCCTCTCCAGTTAGAGATGCTAAATTGACATATAAGTTCTCTTTATCAAAAGTACCACTTAAAGTAGAGCCAATGGTGTAAGGCTTATTGTTAACAACAAAATCGTTTAGTGAAAGTTGTCCATTTAAAGAACCTGTTTCTATTTTTAAATCTGAGTTGTAAAACATAGAGGCTGTTATACTTGTTCGAGGAGCTACAATTGATTCAAAATTTCTTAATGGGCCAATCATAAACTCTTTTAGAGGATAAAATCTAAAATCATCCAACTTTAAATCAACTTTACCCTTCTGATCTATAAAGTTGACATCTACATCTAAGTTAACTCCTAAAGAGTAATCAAAGTTAGCTTTTAAACTCTCTTTATTATAAGAAACTCCCCCTTTAAAAATTCCTAATATAGGGGTGGATTTAACATTGGTAATACTTAAATTGGCAAAATCAACTTCCAACAAGGGATTAAACGAAAGATCAAAGCTAGTTTGCCCTTTAAGATCTTCAATTAACAAAGTTGTATCTAAATTGAAATCTAAACTGCTTTCAACAATAATCTTATCAATTTCAGTGTTGTATATCCCTAGTAGATAAAAACTATCTAGTTTTAAATTATCAAAATAAAACTCTTTTTGGTTATTCTCTAAATCAAGGTTATCAAAGTTAATTTGAAGGGTGTGAATAGGATCATTTATTTCCCCTTTCACTAAGAAGTTTTTAAATCGCCCCTTTTGATTATCAAGAGTGAAGTTTAAAGAGTCGTTGAAATTGATATCAAAATTAACAGATTGTTGATTTAAAAATAAATTTAAGTTGGTATTGGTAAAACCAACCTCACCTAGTAAATTGGTTATTGTCACACTGTTAATTAGGGTACTAAAACTTAACTCTCTAAGTGATTTAAAAGAGCCATCTACTTTTAAATAATCTACTAGAGCACTTATATCATTGTAAGAGCCTTTAACTTTTGTTAATTCAATCTCAATTTGATCCAATAAGTTTCTAATTATCCCTTTACCGCTATTAAGAGAAATATCCTCCACTAGTGAAGTTAAATTGTCGTATTGAACCTCGGTTTTACCACTCCCACTATCTAATCTAATATTATTTACATTTACATTCCCACTTTCACCTAAATCTACCCCAATTGAATTTAAATAAAGTTCTCCATAATCAATGTTGCCCCCTTTAAGGGCAAATACGCCATATAGGTTATTGATATTAGCAATAAATGGGGAATAATCGATAATTCCATCAGAGCGATTAATAGCGATTTCTATTTTTTGTTTTGAGTTAGCACTTGGTGAGCCAAAGAGATCTCTTACATATAAGATAAAAGAGTCATCTATATTAAAATCAACCTCTTTTAAATCAACTTTTACGTTTTTTAAAAAGAGTTTAGGAATTAGGAGATGGTATAGTTTTTTATCAACAGTAATTTGCTGAACACTTAAAATTTGTTTTTCATAATTGTCGTATATAGTTAAGTCGTTGATGACAATTCTTTTAAAGAGCTCTTTATCAATTGAACCAACTTCAAGAGTGTAAGAGCCTCTATCTAAAGAGGAGCTAATTATTTTTTGTGCTACTAAATCCCATTTTGTATACACTTTTGTAAACAAAATAGCAAAAGCTACTAAGAATAAGATCGCTAGTGCAATGACAAAATTTAAGTAGCTACGTCTTAATTTCATAAAATAATCCACTTTAAAGGTAGTATAATGGTAATTGGAACTTTTACATACCCTTATTCTTCTTGTCATTATAGAGGGTAATAGTTACTATAAAGTTACAAACTTTTCAGGAGATCTTATTGATGCAAGAGATACTAGATCATTTTATCGTAATTGAGGGTCTTGATGGAGCTGGAGCCACTACCCAAATGAAAGCTGTAACTGAAGCTTTTGATGTTGCTCAAGTTGCTTGTCACGCCACTTTTGAACCAACTTCATCCCCTATGGGTTCGTTGGTGCGCTCTATATTGCGTAAAGAGATAGTGACTACCCCTATGGCTTTAGCACTACTATTTGCAGCTGACCGAGAAGATCACCTATACCACCCAGTAAATGGAATTGTTGATAAAATGAAAGAGGGCACTGTTGTTATTAGTGATCGTTACCTATTTTCCTCTTTAGCCTATCAAGCAGTTGATTGTGGGTTTGAAAAAATTAGTGAGTTAAACAACTACCCCTATCCCCGTTTTCTTTTCTACTTAGATACCCCTGTTGAAGCTTGCTTAGCAAGAATCGAAAAGCGAAACAATGGGAAAGAGTTGTTTGAGCGACAAGAATTTTTAACCAAAGTTAGAGATAATTATGAAATAATCTTTGCCGATTTACCAAAAGATGTTGTTTTTGTAAGAATCGATGGAAATAAGAGCAAAGAGGAGATTACCTCAATTATTTTAGAAAAATTGCAAGAACACTCTCTTATTTAATATACATCGCATCGCCGTAACTAAAAAATCGATAATTATTCTTGATAGCATGTTGATAAGCATTGAAGATTTTATCTTTAGAGGCAAAGGTGCTAACTAAAACTAACAAAGTTGATTCAGGGGTGTGAAAGTTAGTTAAAAGGTGATCAACAACTTTAAACTCATATGGGGGTTTAATAAAAAGATTTGTTTTACCCATCCCACTAACAACTAAATCAGATTTTGCATCATAAGCAGATTCGAGTGTGCGCACCACTGTTGTCCCAACAGCTATAACTTTCTTCTTATTTTTATGATAGGTGTTTATTAAAGAGGCTGCTAAATCATCTATTTCATAATGTTCGTAGTGCATTTTATGATCTTCTAGATTTTCCCCTCTCATTGGAATAAAAGTACCCATTCCAACATGCAACGTTATTTGGGCAATTTCAATTCCCCTATTTTCAATCTCTTTTAAAATATCTTCTGTAAAGTGTAAACCTGCAGTGGGAGCTGCAACAGAGCCCAAGTTTTTAGCATAAATTGTTTGATAACGAACTTTATCAAATTCTTGATCATCTCTTTTGATGTAAGGAGGAAGTGGCACATGCCCCATAGCTTCAAAAAATGATTCATCTATCATTTCATCAAATTCAAAGACTTTAGATCCTTCCCCCAACTCTTCAACAATTGTTCCACTAATAGTTCCAAAGAAAAATCTTTTGCCAACTTTTTGCTTTTTGCTTTTACTTACTACAACTGTCCATCTGTTGGCACCTAAATAATTTAAAAACAAAAATTCAACTTTTCCTTTATTTTCACTAAGAGCATAAACTCTCCCTTTACGCACTTTGGTGTTATTTAAAACTAAAAGTGAATCCTCCTCTAAAAAAGAGGGAAAATCTTTTATTGAGCTCTCTATTAAATCATCACTATTACGATCAACAACTAATAGACGTGAAGAATCTCGTTTATCTTGTGGATTTTGAGCTATTAAATTTTCAGGTAGGTTAAAATAAAATTCCTTGGTTTTCATCTTGTTTGTGGTTGTGCTCTATGTTTAAAAGTTTGTAGGCTAAGGAGGTCGCTACACGACCACGGGGAGTTCTTTTTAAATATCCTTTTTGAATTAAAAAAGGTTCGTAAAAATCTTCAAGCGATTCAATAGCTTCACCAACACTGATAGCTAAAGTTTCAGCTCCAACAGGTCCCCCATCATAAAATTCAATAATAGTTCTTAAAATATTTCGATCTTGCTCTTCTAGCCCTTCACTATCGATTCCCAATCTATCCATACTTGCAATTACTATCTCTTTGGTGATAGTACCATTTCCTAAAATTGTTGCATAATCTCTAAGACGTTTTAACAGGCGGTTGGCAATTCTGGGAGTTCCACGAGAACTTTGGGCTAAAAGTCTAATCGCCTGCTCATCAATTTTAGCATCTAAAATTTTGGCAGATCTTCTAATAATGGAAATGAGCTCATTAATTTGGTAAAACTCAATTCTACAGGTGATTCCAAAACGGCTGTATAAGGGGCTAGAGACTTGACCTGCTTTAGTTGTAGCTCCAATGAGTGTAAAATTAGGAATGGGGATTCTAATTGTGCGAGCCGCTGGTCCTTGTCCAATAACCCAATCAATTTCAAAATCCTCCATAGCTATATAAAGCATCTCTTCCAACGCTGGTCTCATTCTATGAATCTCATCGATAAAGAAAATCGAACCTTCAGTGACATTAGTTAAAATACCTGCAAGATCTTTAGGTTTTTCTAAAGCTGGAGCACTTGTCATCCTTATCTCACTACCCATCTCATTGCCAATAATAGATGCTAAAGTAGTTTTGCCCAATCCTGGAGGACCAATTAAAAAGACGTGATCTAAGGCCTCTTTACGTTGTAAAGCCGCCTCAATGAAAATAGAGAGGTTCTCTTTAATTTTACGTTGTCCTTGGAAATCTCCTAAGGTTTTGGGTCTGAGTATATTTTCTTGTCCATCAACTTCACTTTGAAACTCTGTTGATAGAATTGATTGATCGTTTTGCTCCACGCTTATTTCCTAACTCAATTTAATAATTGCATTTTTAAAAAGATACTGCTCTTTCTCTTTAATGGAGAGCTTAATTAAACTCTCTTTCTCATTTTCTAGTAGCTCATTAATTGTATTTAATACCTGTTTTTTATCATATCCCATTTCATTAAGGGCAGCAACGAGGTCATTATATTGAGGATCTAAGACTCTAGAACCCTCTTTAGGGCGATCAAAGGCTACATCTAAGTTAATAGAACCTTTTAAGGCCAATACTATTTTTTGACTAGTTTTAGGGCCAATACCTGGAATAGTTGCTAAGTACTTAACATCTGAGTTATCTAAAGCTTGTAAAAAGGTCTCTATTTGAACAGAACCTAATATTCTCATAGCTTGGCGAGGTCCTATTCCATTAACTTTTATAAGTTCTAAAAATAGTAGACGCTCTTGTTGATCATAAAAAGCATATAAGTTCATACTATCATCTCGGTGTTGTAACCAAGTTAACAGCCTTATCTGTTTTTTATCTTCCCCCCTAAGATTAGAGAGTCTACTAGCTGTTTGAGTTGAAACTACAAGTTCAAACTCAATTGAATCATTTACCAATAAGATAATTTCATTCTCACTTATTTCAACAATATCTCCAATTACTCCACTTATCATAAAATCCTTCCCACCTTATTGGTAAAACTTCTATTGGTCGCAAAACAAATTGCAGCAGCTAAAGAGTCACTTGCGTGATCTGGTTTAACTATATCATCCAATTTTAATAAAAGCTTAACCATTTGTTGCACTTGGTTCTTCTCTGCTGTCCCATAACCGGTAACTGAACTTTTTATTTGTAAGGGGGTAAAGAGCTTTACTTCTAAGTTTTGAGTAGAAAGTTGTTGAATTATTGCCCCAATAACTTTAGCTACGTTGATGGCACTACTGACGTTTTTAGCAAAGAAAATATCTTCCATTGAAACTTCATCAATGTTGTATTTTGTGGCAATTAAACCAATTTCACTAGCTATAGCAAAGATTCTTTTTTCTAATGGTCTGTCGGTTTTTGTTTTAACGACCCCGTAAGCTATTAGGCGATGGCGTTGATTTATTGTCTCAATCACCCCCCACCCTGTTTGTGCCAAACCGGGATCGATTCCTAAAACAATCATTTTCTACTCTTCATCCTCAAAGTCATCTGGGACATCTAAGTTAGTAGATACTTGTTGTACATCGTCTAAATCTTCTAATTTATCGATTAGCTTCAATACTTTGCGTGTTTTATCATCATCAAGGGAGATCATAGTATCGGCAATTTTTTCAATCCCTGCATTGAGCTCTTTTAAACCAGAATCTTGAAGAGCCTCTAATATGCGGTTAAAGTCCCCTTGTTCGGTTATAACTTCAATAAGGTTTTCATCAGCGCTAATATCTTCAGCCCCATTTTCCAAAGCAACTTCTAAAATATCATCTTCAGTGTACTCATCGCTATCGTAAGAAATAACCCCTTTGGTTTGGAACATGTAGGAAACTGAACCTGTAGTTCCTAATGAACCACCATGTTTAGTTAAAGTACTTCTAACTTCTCCAGCAGTTCTATTTTTATTATCTGTTAAGGTGTCGATGATAATAGCAACACCACCAGGAGCATACCCTTCATAAGTTAGTTCGTAATAAGTTGAACTTTCTAACTCTCCGGCCCCTTTTTTAATAGCCCTCTCAATATTATCTTTAGGCATATTGTCAGCACGAGCTTTTAAAATAGCAGTTCTTAAGCGAGCGTTGGATTCGGGATCAGCTCCTCCCATTTTTGCAGCAACTGAGATCTCTTTGATCAATTTGGAGAACTTTTGTCCCCGTTTAGCATCAGCTGCCCCCTTTTTGTGTTTAATGGTTGCCCATTTACTGTGGCCAGACATCTATAATACCTCTTTTTAATACATATTTCGTTGTTATTGTGAGCACCTTAAGGTACCACGTGCATTTTTTCACTGTCAAGTAGAAGCTCTAAATGACTTATCATCCTAACCACTATAGCATCACTAATTACTAACCCCTCTTTAGTTAAAATTAAATACTTTTTATCCTCTTTAAATAGATGAGGAGCACTTTTAATTAAAGGAGTTATAACTTCACTAAAAGTTTCATCAAAGTCTGTTTTGAACATCTTAAACCACAGCTTTTTATCTAACCCCTCTTTTAATCTTAGCTGAACTAACAAAAACTCCTCCATCTTAGTAAAAGTATCCAATTCTTCAATCTCATAAGTTGAAAATAAAGGAGTTGTTACATAATTAGATACCGACTCTATTGAACTTATTCTTGTTTTCCCTATTGTACTAACAGCAGAAGGTCCTAAACCTAAGTAATTTTTCAATTGCCAAGTTAGTTCATTGTGTTGAGATCTTAACTTCTTACTTTTAGCAAAGTTTGAAACTTCGTATTGTTCATACCCCTTTTGTTCAAGGTAGTTCCACATAGCTAAAAGCATGTCTCCCATTTGATCATCATCAAGAGGTTTTATTAACTTAGTATCAGCTTTTTTAGCTAATAGAGTACCCTCTTCATAAGTTAAATCGTATAAAGAGATGTGAGATGGGTTAACTAAGTTAATAATTTTATCTACATCTTCTTTACACTCTTCGATACTTTGATTGGGAATTGTTGTAATTAAATCGATGTTAAAGTAAATATCTTTATAACTTGAGGCTAATTTTAAAGCTTTTAAATTATCTTTTAAACTACTATTTCTTCCTAAAGTTTTAAGGTGTTTTTCATTTAAGGATTGGATACCTAAACTAAATCGAGTAACTCCTACATCTCTAAGTTCTAAAAACTCTTCAGTAAAGTTCTCTGGATTAGATTCAATAGTTATCTCTTTAGCTTTACCATTAGTTGTTGCTATTTTAATTAATTCTTTTAGGTTGTTTAAACCTAATAAGGGGGGATTACCCCCTCCAATAAAAATTGTTTCAAAAGGATTATTTAAATGATTAACAACTTCAGTTAATTCATTTTTAATCTTTTCAAAAAAGCGATCAACATAAATACTGTAGTTAGTTATTGAATAAAAGGAGCAGTAATCACATTTGGATGAACAAAATGGGATGTGGATATAGAGACTTAGAATTTCATCTTTACTTAAAGGAATCAACGCACCTTACCCATTCTACTAATAGGCCAGAATCTAAATTTGACCGAACCAATAATCTTTTTATAACTAACTGGTCCAAAGTAGCGCCCATCTTGGGAGTTGTCTCTGTTATCACCTAAAGGAAGAACGTGGTTTTCTGGTACATATATTCCTTTTGAGTATTTGTTGGCGTTATAACGGGCCACTTTATCCATTGGGTTAATTTGTTTTTCCACTAAAGTGCGAGTTTTATCAACTTGGTAATAATCCACAGAACCTTTGTACTCACTAAGTTCTTGATACCTTTGAATTAAATAACGGGGAGCAAAAGAATCTTTATTGCTATTTTGATAAGCCAACAAAGAACCATACGCATCAAGGTTTTTATAAATAGAGTTATCTAAAGATCTATGAGGTGCTACCGATAAATTACTATTAGCTCTAAAACTTTCTTCATCAAAAAACTCGTTTTGATCTAAAGTTCTTATCTTTAAATTTCCATTTACAAACAGTCCAATTTCACCACTACTTAAAGCTGCCCGTTTTACGTACAACCTCTCTCTCATATTCCCCATCTCATCAACATCGATGTTAATTAAAGAAAAAGTAGCCATATAAATCATTTGTGAAAGAATATCAAAAATTGGCCCTTTAGATTGATACTCAGGGTTATAAAAGACAATTACATCATCTCTAAGGGGAAACTTTTTATCTAAAACCTTAGGACCACCGGGATAAAGTTCCAAACCATAACTAGTTTTACTAACAAAAACACGATCTTTAATTAAAAGAGTTTCAACCATTGAAGGAGAAGGAATCATAAAGAGCTGAAACAGATATTGGTTAATAATAAGGACAAAAACTACAGCAAAGACAATTGCATCAAGCCAACTAAGTAATTCCCCTTTAAAAGTGCGTTTAACAGGCTCTTTAGCTTCTAATCTTTTATTAATAAATTTTTCAGTAGATCTTTGTACCCACCCTAAGTATTTAACCATAGTCAAAAACTACCATAATCTAAGTAGGTTGACAATAAGGTAATACAACGGTTACTTTTCTCTTAATGAGTTTTAAATTTAAACCAATATTGGGTATAGAACCTTACATTTATCTCACTGTTTTTTATCTTATTATTGCCCTTTTAATAATCTTTTTAATTGGTTTTCTTCCTGGAATTATTAAAAGTGGTAAAAGAGTTACAATTACTAGTGAGATTAATCCTGTTTCCATTTATGTAGATGGATCTTATGTGGGACCAGGGGGTTCTACTTTGTTTTTAGAACCTGGTAAACACACAGTTGTTCAAAAGTTTGGTTCAATAGAATCTAAAGAGACAGAATTTGTTGTTGGCAGGCCTGTTTTTCTTACTGCTTTCTTCCCTAGAAAACAAACTCTTCATCTAAGTAGCTTTTTTAATGATATTTCTACATTCAGAATATATTTAGAAAAGATGTTTGATGAGGTAGTTTTGTGGTCTTCTTACCCAATTGATAACTCTTTTAGGACACCAAACATCTTTGACATGGTAGCACGAACCTCTTTATCATTAGATTTTGATTATGAAAGTCTTTTAGTTGATTTTTATAAAAGCTCTTTGTTGTACCAAGAGAATTTATTGATGGTTAATCAAATAAAAGATTCTTTAAAGCTATTAGAAATAGAAACTGATGAAATAGAAAATTTAATTGATAAAGTTATCTCCTATTTAGAAAGAGGAGAAGATATTAATTATATCTCTTTTAAAGAGAATCTAACTTACATTAAAGATGATTTAAACGTTAACTTAAAAGATTTAAAGAGCATTAGTGGTTATAAATATGATGATTTTAGTGTTAGTGAATCGTACATTACTGAATATATGTGGGCTTTGTTTATAGAAGATAACCCCTATTGGGCTAAAGATAACATTGATCAATTAATTGAAGATCATATGGTTGATGAGTTTTATTTAGGGGGATTGTACCCCACTACTGTAGTTCAATCTAATCGCCCAATTAGAAATATTTCATACAATAGTGCAGTTGCCTTTACTAAGTGGTTAGGTGAATTAACTAACAAAGAGATCTCATTATTAGACCAACAAAGGTGGATGAGTGTTGCCTCTTCTGTTAAAGAGAGTCCCTACGTAACTCAACAAAATGTCCCAACTAACTTAAATAAGCCAACTGCTTTACTAGGTGGGTATTGGGAATTCACCTCTAGTGTATTTATCCCTTTAAAAGATTATTTAGGTTATGAAGGTTCTTTTAGCTCTAATAACAGCGACATAGTAGTTAAAGGGGGCTCCTATTTAAATAATAGAGAAGATGTTACATTACAGAGCGTTGGAGTTTTAAGTAGAAGTGAGTGTAGTGAGAGTGCCTCTTTTAGGATAATGTGGAAATAGTTATGGCTAAAGAGAAGATAAAAGTTTTACAAACAAATAGAAAAGCCTATTTTAACTATGAAGTAGTTGAAGATTATGAGGCGGGAATCTCATTACAAGGTTCGGAAGTAAAATCTATTAGACAAGGAAGATTCTCCTTTGGCGACTCTTATGTGAAGATTACCGATAAAGGTTTAGTAATAGTTTCACTACATATCTCCCGTTATAAACAAAGTTCTATTCACAACCACGACCCAGATCGTGACCGCCAACTTTTAGTACACAAACAAGAAATCAAAAAAATGAAGCGCCAAGTTGATGAGAAGGGGATGACTTTAATTCCAACCCAAGTCTACTTAAAAGGAAATTTAATTAAAGTTAGAGTCTCTTTATGTCGTGGTAAACAAGCTCACGATAAACGAAACGCTATTAAAGAGCGCGATATGAAGCGTGACTTACGTCGTGAAATGAAAAACTTCACCCGTTAGTGGTTGTCTTTTTAAAATCAAATAACTATACTTTAAGTATCCTCATTTATGGGGGTGTATTGGTTTCGACTGGCGGCAGATCATGCTGATGGTTGCAAGCGGAGCGCCAACTCCTAAAACTAGCAACAAACACAACTGCCAAGAAAGAAGACGAAGTCTCTTACGACGCAGAATACGCCCTTGCTGCTTAAGCAGTAAGCGTGTACAGGCCCTTTAGGTGCTGCTTCTAACCTCTAGGCGCTTGTAACAAAAAGAGGCTTACTTTGTAGAGTACCGGCGACTACAAAGGACAATAAAGTTGGTTATAAGATGATAAGGTGGGCTACTACTCCGCGTCATCTCGAATAAATAAATAGTAGCTAAGCTTGTAGACGCCGTTAGGTGGCCCGTTAGGACGGGGGTTCGACTCCCCCCACCTCCAATACTTTTAAATATCTAAATCTTTAGCGTTGCTGTAAATCTCAGCAACTTCATCTTTATTCATCGCTTTGTTAATTACCAAAGTGATGATAAGAATCACTGGGATATTTAAAGCTAACCTAGTTAAACCAAACTTTGTCCCAAGCGATCCTAATTCAAATAGAATCATTGGAATTTTAGTTGTTGACCAAGCCCCTATCAATATTAAGATATTTGAAAACTTTACATCTTTACGCATAAATGCTGCAGCTATTGGAAATACTACATACAGAGGACCGGCAGCAGCAGACCCTATAAGAAAAGCTAACAAGGCTCCAGTTACTCCTGAACCTTTTCCCATATATTTAACCATAGTATCGCGTGGTACCCACACATCCAGTAATCCCAATAGGATAAATACTGGTGGTAAGATAAAGATCATCTCTTTAGAACTAACTCTTACAGTCTCTACAGCTTTTAATCCAATCTCTTTGTTAACAAAATAAAGAACAATGATTACTAAAGAGGCTAAAATAAACAAACTGTATTTTTTAATTAATTTCATCCAACTACCCTACTAATTACAAATGCGACAACAAAGGCCAACAAGAAAGCTAAAGCATTTCTCATTATTGTAAATTTCTTTCCAAAGAACTTAATTTCTAAGGGAAATGTAATCACACCAACCATCGTTAAAGTTGAGACAAAGGCGCTAAGTTGCATATAACCTGCTCCATTGGCTAAAAGTATGGCAGCTAAAGGGAAAGCTACAAAAGCTGGAATTAAAGTAACAGATCCAATTACGCTGGCAATGATAACTCCTAACCATCCACTAGAGCCCCCTATTAAGCTGCTGATAACCTCAGCACTTAAAAAGGCTAAAATTAGTCCAATTGCACTAATCATTCCCAACATTTGAGGCAATATATTTTCAAAAGATTTCCAAGCTTTTATTAAAGACTTTTTCGTTTTCTTTTTATCTTTAATAAAAGAGAGAGTTAGTAGAATTAGTGCTACTGAATAAAAAATAATATTTTGCACAAAAAAATCTCCTTGTACCTTTACTAAGACACTAAGGAGATAGTTAGTCAATTATCAATGTAATTATGTCACACTATGGCATAAATGAGAACGAAGCACCTAAGCTCACTGCCCTTCCACTATGGTCAAACAAATCGATAAAGCTTAAATCAAGAGTTAAGTAAGTTCCTTTCATCAACCTTAAAGGTAAGACTCTTAGACCAACGTTTAACATTCCACGGTTGTTGGCATTTCCTCCACTTGGGTTGTTGCTGTAAGCAACATTTCCAAAGTCGATGATAAAATCAACTTTCTCTTTAAAGACTTTAGGAAAGAATGGACTTTGAAATGCCATTCCAAAGTCTATGTTGGAATCGATGCTGTTTTTATCAATTGAGTATCCCAACACAATTGAGGTTTTACTGGCAAGTCCTACAAATGAGGAGTTGAATGTTGAGGCGAAGTAAGCTTTACCACCAAAGGATAAATCCTCTCTTATAGTTAGAAGCTCTCCAACCATTCCAAAGGCAAATGCTACTTTATCTTTGTCGATAAAACGCCATTTGGCGTTGATTAAAAGGTCTAACTCTTCTTTTGTAATATCTACAGCTACTCCAGCTTCAAAGTTCTTTAAAAATCCAACTTCAATAAAAGGGATGTGTGAAAACCCTTTTTGAAAATCATAGATTCCAGTGTACCCAGTAGTTATAGTTGGGTTTTCAAAATTGGAAGTGACCATTGCACTAGGAATACCAATGTTGCCGGTAACTCCTGCTAATGTTGTGTTGAGTTCTAATTCTTCTGAATATAAAGGGACAATCAGTAACAACAGTGCTACTAATATTAAAAGTGATTTTTTCAAAACTTTCCTCCACTTTTAAAGATTTTTTAAAGATACCACTCAAAACAAATAAGGGCAAACAGTTGCCTTTAGGTTTCTTGAACTATATTGGGAAATTTGTTATATTCACCTAAATGTTAGCTAAAGCTAATATATTAATAAGTTATGAGGTACGTATGGCTATATCACAAACTCCTGTTTATAAAAGGTGCAACTATTTGGGAATTAACCCTCTAGTGCTCGGTTATACAGGTAAACCATCAATAAGGAATCAAAAACCTTCAAGAAGAAAACAGAGCGAGTATGCTTTGCAACTAAAAGAGAAGCAAAAAGTTCGTTTTGTTTATGGAGTTTTAGAAAAACAATTCCGTCTTATCTACAAAAGAGCTGAGAAAATGGCTGGAGTAACAGGGGAGAACCTTTTACAACTACTTGAGAGACGATTTGATAACATAGTTTTCCGTTTAGGCTTTGCTAAAACAAGATCGCAAGCACGCCAAATGATCAACCATGGACACTTTATTCTCAACGGTAGAAAAGTTGATATCCCATCTGTCACTTTAAAAGTTGGTGATGTCATTGAAATTAAAGAGCGTTCTTCACAAAATGTTAAGAATTTAAAATTTTCACAAAACAGGACTATCCCTACTTGGTTAACTTTTAATGAAGAAACCTTTAGGGCAAAAGTTGTTGCCCTCCCCCAACGTAGTGACATCGATTTTGATGTTATTGAAAGTGCAATAGTTGAGCTTTACTCTAAATAGTAGTTGCTAAAAGAAAACTCCTGGTATAATATCTAGATGATATCATTTTAATATCTGGAGGCACATATGAATAATAACTCTTCTTCTTTACAAAGAGATGAAAAAAGGGCCCCTTCAATCAATGGAATGGCAGTTCTGTTGATAAATGGGGCTCTTACTCTTTTAGCACTAATTGTTTTTAGTATCCTTTTTACCCCATTGGCAGCTAACATGAGCGATTTATTGAAATTAATTGGAATAATAATCTCTGCTACTTGGGGTTTTGTTGTTGGTCCAATTTTATTTATTGGTCTAAAGTCTTTAAAACCAAATGAGGCTTTGGTATTAACGTTATTTGGTAAGTACTATGGGACTTTGAAAAATGAGGGCTTTTATTTTGTGAATCCCTTTGTAGTTGCAGTTAACCCTACTGTTAAAGAGTCTCCTTTTTCAGCAACAACTGCTAAGGTGGCAACCCAAGGCTCTTCTAGTGGTTCAATAAACATCTCACTTCACTCTAAAAAGATCTCATTAAAAGCAATCACCTTAAATAATGAAAAACAAAAAGTTAACGATCAACTAGGAAACCCTGTTATAGTTGGCATTGTCGTTATTTGGAAAGTTGTTAATACGGCTAAAGCTGTCTTTAATGTAGATAACTATTTCGAATACTTGTCAATTCAAAGTGATGCAGCTTTAAGAAACATTGCTAGATTATATCCTTACGATACTGAAGATGAGGAAAAATCTTTAAGAGGAAGTAGTTTAGAAGTTGCAGAAAGGCTTAAAGCTGAAATTGGTGAAAAATGTGAAATTGCAGGATTGGAGATAGTTGAAGCTCGCATTACTCACCTCTCTTATGCTCCTGAGATTGCCTCAGTGATGTTACAACGTCAACAAGCGACTGCTATCATTGCTGCTCGCCAAAAGATTGTAGAGGGCGCTGTGGGAATGGTTGAGATGGCTTTAGAGATGTTAAGTAAGAAAGAGGTAGTTAACTTAGATGAAGAGCGTAAAGCTGCAATGGTTAGCAACTTGATGGTTATTTTAACGGGTAATAAAGATGCCCAACCAATAATTAATAGCGGAACATTGTACTAAGGGTATTTTATGAGTGAAAAAAAGAAGCAACTTTTGTTACGTCTATCAAATTCTTTATGGGAAGAGTTAGCTAGGTGGGCTGAAGATGACTTTCGATCTATAAATGGACAAATTGAGTATCTACTAAGTGAAGCTGTTAAAAAGAGAAATAAGAATTTTAAAGAGAAAGATTAGTTAAAATAGTCGTTTAAAGAGTTAAAGGTTGACTCTAAGTCTCTTAAAACTACTGTAGCATAACTATCTAAGGGGGTTTTTTGGTTATTAACAATAACTAAAGAGCCCCCATTTTGTATTGTAGCTAGTGGCATTGAGGCAGCTGGTTGTACAGTTAAACTACTACCAAGGGCTAACACTAAATCAGCTTGTCCCATCTTATCAAAAGTGGACTCTAAAACTTGTGGTACTAATTGCTCCCCATAAAAGATAATATCAGGTTTTATAACTCCTCCACATTTTTTACACTTAGGAACTTCCCCTTTAGCCACATAAGGGGCATCAAGTGAGTAATTACTTTTAGTATTACACTCTATGCAGTAACTGGTAGCAGGACTTCCATGAATTTCAACAACATTCTTAGAGCCTGCTTTTTGATGAAGTAGATCTATGTTTTGAGTGTATACTCCCTCAATTAGCCCTTTATCTTCTAACTTTGCCAAAGTTGTATGAACTATTGAGGGGGTGAAGTTATCCAATACGTAAACAAACTCTTTTGCCCAGTTATAAAAAAGAGAAGGGTCTTGTAAAAAGAGGTCCATCGATAAAAGCTCTTCCACCTGATACCCTTTGTAATCGGAGGTGTAAAACCCCCCTTCTCCCCTAAAATCTCTTATTCCACTAAGAGTCGATACTCCCGCTCCACTAAATACAACACTCATAGTGGAGTTTTCCAACAATTCAATTAACTTTTTAATCATCATTTTATCCTTAGGTTATTTGGTGGGCATTGTAGGTATTTCCAACTAGTTTTTCCAACTCTACAAAGACAAAGTCTCCCACTTTTAATTCTCCCACTGGATGAAAGACAACCATCTCATCGTGCTCTGTTTTTCCTAAAAGATTTTGAGGATTTTTTTTAGAAGGACCTTCAACTAAAACCTCGACAACTCCAGTTGCCCTTTTCTCTTTAAGTTTAACAGTACGTTTTCTTTGTTGATCAATTAAAAGTTGCAATCGAGCCATCTTTATCTCAGATGGAATCTGGTTCTCCATTGTAACAGCTTTTGTCCCCTCTCGGGGGTTAAAGTAGTACATAAAAGCCTCTAAGAAGTCCAAATCTTCCATTACTTGCAATGTTTGGTGAAAATCATCTTCAGTTTCACCAGGAAAACCAACCATCACATCAGTTGTAATTGTTAGATTTGGCACTGCCTTTTTTAACTTATCGATTAAAGTTAGGTAGTGCTCTTTAGTATATTTTCTATTCATCCCTTTAAGGACACTAGTAGAACCACTTTGCATTGGGATATGTAAATGTTTTGCGATTTTGGGTTGAGTTGCAATAACTTCAATTAAATCATCAGAAAAGTCTTTTGGGTGGGGAGATTCAAATCTTATCCACCTTATTGAGTTTGTCTTTTCAATAATCTTTAGTAAAAGGTCACTAAAGGTGATCTCTTTGTAGTTGTAAGAGTTCACATTTTGTCCTAATAAGGTAATCTCTTTAACCCCTTTAGAATCCAAGAACTCAATCTCTTCTAAAATAGATTCCAATGAGCGGCTAACTTCCCTGCCTCTAACATATGGAACAATGCAATAAGAGCAAAAGTTGTTACACCCATTCATAATTGGGACAAAAGATTTAACATCACCCTCTTTGTAATAGCTACTAGTGAAAGAGTAGTTTTGATCTCTTTCATCGTTAGCACCCCTTAACAAAGCGGCTATTCTTAATTTATCGTTAGTTCCCATCACATGATCAACTGCTGGCGCCTCTTTTAAAAACTCATCTCCAAGACGTTCGGCCATACAACCTGCGATGATAAGCTTCATCTCTTTAGACTCTTTAAGGTGTTGAAAGTACCCTATCCTCCCCCAAATTCTATTTTCAGCAGTTTTTCTAACGCTACATGTATTTATAATTGCATAGTCTGCTTTATCTGCACTCTCTGCAGGAACTAATCCTGAATCTTGAAGTGCCAATTCCAAAGCATTCGACTCGGCAAAGTTCATTTGGCATCCATAAGTTTCGAGCCAATATTTTTTATCACCACTCATCAGGTGTTAACTCCTTTTATTATAATGTCTTTGTGCTGCTAGTAGTGTATTAACCATTAGTTGGGCAATTGTCATTGGCCCAACTCCCCCAGGAACTGGGGTAATAGCTTTACACTTTTTTTCTACGTTTTCAAAATCGACATCACCAACTAAGCGGTATCCTTTTTTGCGAGAATCATCATCTACTCTGTTTATCCCAACGTCTATTACTATGCAACTCTCATTAACCATATCATCTGTTATAAAATTAGCTTTACCTATTGCTGCAATTAAGATATCGGCATTTAAGGTAGCCTCTTTAAGGTTTTTAGTTCGAGAGTGGCAAACTGTGACTGTTGCATCGTTCCCTTTTTGCATTAAAAGAGCTGCTGTAGGTTTTCCAACAATATTGGATCTACCTACTACTGTAACGTTTTTACCGCTAGTTTCTATATTGTAATACTCTAATATTTTTAATATGCCAGCTGGAGTACAAGGGACAAAACCCTCCTCCTCACTTAACAAAGAGCCTAAGTTGGTTACATGTAAACCATCAACATCTTTTTCAGCTCTTATCTGTTTTATAATTTTTCTTTCGTTCATATGAGAAGGAAGAGGAAGTTGTACTAAGATTGCATCAACATTTGCATCTTTATTTAATTGGTTAATTAAATTTAATAAAACATCCTCTTCAATATTAGCTTCCAGTTTATAATCTTGGTGGACAAATCCAAGTTCTTCACACACTTTAGTTTTACTAGCTACATAAGTTGCGCTAGCTGGATCATCGCCAACTAGAACAACAGCTAAGGTGGGTTTATGAGATGAGAGAGCAACAAATTTTGCACACTCTTTTTTAACTTCTTCACGCACTTTTAGTGCGACTTCTTTTCCAGATAAAATCAAAATAATATCTCCTAGCACTCTTATACCAAAAAATAAGAAATGTGTGTACAGGTATTCCTTTAATAGGTTTTCAAAAGAACAGTGATACGATATGATTGAACGATAATAGATAAGTGAGGATCTTGTGATAAACAAAAAACTAGTTTTAATTATTTTAATAGTTACCCTTTTAGTAGCCCCTCTCTTTGGTCAAAGTGGTGGAAAGTATTACGAAAAAGGGGACCAAATGTTCACCTTTAGAGCAGGTCCTGTAATTCCAGCCTTCTTTTATTTCCCTTATGATGATGGGGAAACAACACTACCTTTCTTTGAAGGAACCCACTTAAAAGTTGGCGGGTATGGTTCTATTAGGTATCAAGGGTTTGTAAACTCATCTTTAGCTTTGGGAGGTGAGTTAGGTTACTACTTTAACTATGATAACAGTAAAGAGCTTTTTACCAGTGTCCCATTTCAAGCTAAATTAACCTACTTCCCCCTTCAAGGAACCTTTGAGATTCCTTTAAGTGTTGGAGTTGGTTTTGGGTATAACTCCTACAGTGGTGGAAATAAACCCTCATACTTTAGCTCACTCTTTACCGCTGAAGTTGGCTTTAGCTGGTTCTTTAAAGAAAACTGGGGACTAACTTTAAGTAGTGGTTTACAACTTTATCCAGAGATTTACTTAAAAAACCATCCAAACCATGCACACACTGCCTTAGCTGGTGTAATGCCAATTACACTAAGCATTAGCTATAGAAGTAATTAGGGGGAAACAATGAAATTCAATAAGTTAACTATATTAACCCTAGCAATAATATTAATCGCCTTACTAATAAGTTGTAATACTGAAGATGCAGGTATCTTCAAACAAATAAGTCTCTCTGTAGAAAGAGATAATGTTGAAAACATCAATTTAATCTTACTGAAAGGCAACTTTATTTATGCTTTTGCAGGAAATAGAGGTCTAGGTAGTTACGAAATTATTGTTGATGATGGAAAAACCAAAACAGGAAATTGGACTTCAATTAAAAGTAGTAAAGTATCAAACTACACAACTTTTAATGATAAAATTTTCTATTCCCAAGAAGTCACAGGGAATGTAAAAAATAAACTATTTCAATATGATTTAACAACGAAAATTACAACACCTTTAGATGATGCCTATGTAGTAGACATGGCACCTCAACAAAACTTAGTTGTTATTCAAAAAAATATTGTTGATAATGTTGAAGATGCGGAATTTAGTGTATTTGAATTTGATAATAATGGCAGTTTAGTTGCTGAAAACGATAAGGGAAAACTTGGGTATACCCCTATTCTAATTACAGCAACTAACTCTAATAAATACGTGTTAACTGACCCTAATGATGAAGATGGCATTGTTGCCATTGCCGAGTTAGGTGTTCATATAGTTACTATTAGCAAAAAAGGCCAAATATTTAGTGATGGGAATAAAAAAGATACAGTGTCTCTTAAGGGAAGAAATGTAGATCATCTACCCTACCCCACATTTGTTTATGGTAATGAACTTTACTTATTAGATAGTAGCAACAAGTTTGTTAAAATAACTGATGCTGGTGTTGTTAGTGAGGCAGATCAAAGTGGTT
>Ga0265293_10002796_pt1 | contig 33868 bp, 32 predicted proteins | sample Munlanlewell138R_FD_192505 | JGI IMG/M metagenome (GOLD analysis project Ga0265293, IMG submission 192505) | Leachate microbial communities from a municipal landfill in Southern Ontario, Canada - Leachate well 138R | ecosystem: Engineered > Solid waste > Landfill > Unclassified | place: Canada... | reverse complement strand
TCTGAACTTTTTAAAGACTTTCCGGTAAAGGAGTAGAGGCTAAATTGGGCTATCTTTTTAAGACAGTCCAATCTATATCTCTTATAAGGAGGTAAATTTAGCCTCCTCTATAAGAACAGAGAAGTTGTAACCGTAACCTAAATCAACGTTTGTTTTAACTACTCCGTTTGTAGTAACAGTGTCTCCTACTTGTACAGATGAGTTTACTGCTGTTGCGATTATATCGTTTGTTCCGGCACTTCCGGAGCCATCTTGAAGATGAATCCAATCTTTACCCATAATATTTTTAGAAATTTTTACTACTTGAGCATTTATCTTTACGTTTTTATCTTTAAGAGCGTCTTTTTTTGCATATAGCTCTTCTATGGTGTACCCATCTCTATTTTTTGCTACAGAGATAGTAGTTGTGTCAGATTCTGCTTGCGTTGCTGTAGCCTCTTTTGAGTGGTTATAATTTGCATGCGCATCCTCTAAGGTTGATGAGTTAGTAGATGATGCATCACTTCCATCCGCAGGTACAATAGCACTTACAAATACTAGTTGGTCAAAATGTTTATTTAGTGACTTGCTTGTAAAATCATTCATAACCATCTGCTCTAAGAATGAGATAGAGACTCCTTCGTTAATGTTTGTTTGTGGACCTGCTATCCAGTAGATATTTCCACCTTCATCAACTTTAGCATAAGTGTAGCCGCCACCGTTTATAACCTCTAGAGTCTTTGCTATATGAGGTGTATTTAACTGTACATCACCCTCAGCAGGTGCTGTTTTAGCCTCTAGCTGTTTTGATGCAGGTACGCCATACATACTTTGAGGAGCACTCTGTTCAGTGCTCTTGCTTATTTTTGAACTATCTTGTTCTTTTGGCTTATCATCGCTACAGCCGTACATTAAAAGTGCGACAACACTAATTGCTACTGATATTTTGTTCATTTTGTTCCTTTAAGATTTTTTTATGTTCTTCATATCTTTTTTTTGCTGCTTTAAAAGTCTCGTTCGGGTCTTTGCTTGTTCTAAAATACTCTTCCATAAAATTGTTATAGTCAATCTCTTCTTGAGTTATTTTTTTGGCTTTTTCCTCGGCATCTTTTTGCTCTTGAGTCTGAACAGGAGGGAGAGCTTCTATTAGGATGGCTACGGCTTTCATCTGCTCCTCAGTGAGTTTTGTAGCCTGCCCCTTCATCATAGCGCCTTGACCGTAAGTATCTCTCGTACCTGCTTTATACTCCTTTAAATCTTTTACAATCTCTTCTACGCTTAGTCCTGCAATAGGCTTGCTTACACCCAGTGACCTCTTTTGACCCTTGTCGCCATGGCATATTGCGCATTTTTGAAAGATCTCTTCGGTTGTCATATCTTTTGTCAATTTAGGTTTTGTAGCAACTTCTACAGCCGGAGTAAAAGATGAAATATAGGTAGAGAGCTCTTTTATATCTTCATCAGAGAGTCGTTTTGTCTGCCCCCACATCATACTCCCGAGCCCATATATGTCTCTCGTGCCCGCTCTATACTCTTTAAGTATAGTGGTAATCTCTTTTTTATCCATACCCGCAATGCTTTTTGTTAGATTTTGAGAGTGTCTTTGTCCGTTTTTTCCATGACAAGCAGCACATTTATCAAAGAGCTGTGTTGCAGAAGCTACTGTAGCTATTGAGATTAAAATAAGTAAAGTTTTTCTCATTTTTTACTCCTCGGGGAGAATCGAATCCGGAATTTCAACTTTCCACTGCTCTTGATCTAGAATCAGCTTTGCTTCCTCGTTTCCGTTTAGATAAGCCTCTTTTAAGAGCTCTTCTGCCTCTTTTTTATCCTTAGCAACACCGTCACCTTCAAGATACATTCTACCAAGCGTATATTGAGCCTCTCCACAGCTTTGCATTGCAGACTTACTCAGATACTCTTTTGCTTTTTCTATATCTTGTTTTACCCCTCTGCCGTGCTTAAGCATAGAGCCGACTTTGCTTTGTGCTAGCGGGTAACCTGCATCGGCAACTTGTTTGTAAAAAAGAAATGCTTTTTCATAATCCTGCTTTGTGCCATCCCCCTTATAGTATAAATCTGCTAAATGAAGTGCTGATTTTTGATCACCGCTCTTAGCGGCTTTTGAAAACAGAGCGATAGCCTCTTTATCATTTTGTTCTACACCATCACCCTTGTGATACATAACCGCAAGATTGTACATAGCTTTTGTATGGCCCTGATCTGCTGCTTTACGGTACAGTTTAGCAGCCATGGCATGATCTTTGTTAGTCACGATTCCCTGATAATACATACCGCCTAGCGCAAACTGGCTATTTGCTTCACCCTTATCAGCTTTTAGTTTTACAGACATAAAAGCCTTCTTGTTCATATCCATCTTCTCTGCCCCAACGGCTGAGTTTAAAATCAGCAAAGAGTTTAGAAGAAGTATAGCTACTATTTTTTTCATAGATTCCCTTTTAGATTACTTTGTTTGAGTAAGGGCTTATTATATCAGCAGTAAGTAAATTAATTTCTTAAAAATCGATACGCAACTTCTCTGTTTTGTATAAATAATAATAATTATAAAGAAGAGAAGAATTATCTATCTATGTTATACTAACTATTTATTTATTGTATAAAACAATCACAAAAAAGTCACATTTAAACAAAATTTATTCTTTTGCTCTATATTTAGTTTAAATTAATAATAAAAGTTTAATAATTAGGAGAAGGATATATAATATGGAAGAGACAAAAGTGCAAAAAGATGATATAAAAATAGAAAAAAAGAGAAAATATTCTTTTGGAGTATGGGCTGTAGTTGCTCTTATAGTAGGCGGTATTGTTATAGGGATGGGGACATCTTTTTTTACCGTTGTTGCAGTAAAACATACATCAGATGTAAATTTTTGCGGTGCTTGCCACTCTATGAAACCAATGGCTGCCTCATATAGAAACAGTATTCATGGTGGATATGGCGATAGCGGGATAATGGTAACTTGTGCCGATTGCCATCTGCCGCATGAGTCTACTGCCGGATATATGATACAGAAGGTAAAAACCGGATTATGGGATGTCTGGGTAGAGACTACGCATGACACCTCAAAGATTGATTGGCATGAAAAGAGAGAAGGAAGGCGTAACTGGGTCTATGACTCTGCGTGTCTTAACTGTCATGAGAACCTTCTGCTTGGAACAAGACCAAATAAAAAAGCATTTACCGCTCATAAAGCCTACTTCGCTAAAAAACTTATAGTTAGCGGTAATGACGGTAAAAAAGAGAGCGCAAAGTGTGTTGATTGTCATAAACATGTAGGACATTATCAACTTGAGAGACATCTTCCGCCGCGACCTTCTGAGGTTGAAGCCCAAGAGAACATGAAAGATTAGGGATTGATGATGGAAAAAAAATATATCAAACTCTCACTGATTGCCGGTATCGTAGTTCTTGTTGTTATTCTGTTTATAACTCTGGGTGTTGCAGAAAAACTTGGTCGTTTAGGAAATGTCTCTGTAAATATCGCTAAGAGCATGGCAAATGCTTCTCATGGAGACCCGCGTTCTATGGAGCAGATGAGCGTAGAGTATATAGAGGCAAATACGGGTAGTACAAAAGAGGTTAACCGTGAGGAGTTGCCTAAAGCACTTAGAGTCGTTAAAAAGTATGGACATTCACCATTTAGTATGGGTTCATGTGCAGTTTGTCACGCTCCAAAACGTTCAAAACCGGCAGCAATTATAACAAACACCGTCTCTGAATTATGCTATAAGTGTCATGAGCCAAAGGCGAGAGTAGATGAGAGACTAAGGGAGCTTGATTGTAATAAGTGCCATAATCCTCATCATGCAGATAGAAAAAAACTTATCAGAGATACCGTGACGCAAGAGAGTTGTCCGGTAGGTGACTTTGATTAAAAAAAATAAAAAGGCGTTTAGTTGAAAAAAAATATCTTAAAGACGGCGATAATAGTTCTTCTGCTAGGAGCTTTTGTATATATGTTTCAAAAGTATGATGTCGGGGAGAAGTTTGGTCGCCTATTTGTCGTAATGCAAAATATTACACATAGTCTTAAAAATGCAAAACCTGCGTACGAAGAGGTTAATTTAACCATAACGGATGAGGAGCTAAAAGATATAAATATTTCAAAAATCTCTAAAGAGATAAAGAGCTTAATAGATAAGAGAAAGGAGCAACTCTCAAAAGCTCCACCTCAAATATCAACAGATGAGATAAGAGGTGAAGAGAAGCCGGTTCACAACAAGCTTAATGTAAGAGAGGCAAAGATTGTAAAACTAGAGGATTTGCCCGATAAGTTTAAGCCGCTTAAAGAGTTTTTACATCAGCCTTTTAAGATGGGGGCTTGTCAAATTTGTCATGACTCAAACAGCAAAAAGCCCGGAGCGCTTGTTCAAAAAGAGATTGAAGATGTATGTTATGAGTGCCACAAAACCCGCTACACAAAAGAGTTTGACCATACTCCTGTAAAAGAGGGAAGATGTACAGACTGTCATGATCCGCATCAGTCAAATGTTAGGATGCTTCTAAAAGCCGAATCTACAAATGATTTATGCATGAAGTGTCATGATAGAAAAAGTAGTTTTGGTGCAAAAGCTAAAAAACTCTTTGTAGATATGGACCTTTCAACTAAACATAAACCGATAGTTGAGAAGAGTTGTCTTGAGTGTCATGATGCGCATACCGCAGATCATAAATCTCTTTTGTATATGGACGGAAAGATGGATTTATGCTTGGATTGTCATGATGATGAAAGAGAGAAGATTAGACACTCAAAATTTAAACATGGCGGTGTTAATACAAGTGAAAAAAGATGCTTGGAGTGCCACAATCCGCATGCTACAAAAGAGAAAAAGCTCTTAAAAAAGGAGCCTGTTGCAGGGTGCCTTAGCTGCCATAACAAAGAGGTAAAGTCTGACGAGGATGGCGGAATGCTTATGAATATGAAAAAGCATCTTGATGAAAATCCAAATTGGCATAAACCTATAAAAGATGTAGAAAAAGAGGGAGGGTGTTCGGCTTGTCATGATCCTCACGGCTCGGATAACTTTAGCATGCTTAGAAAATCTTTTACTAAGAATTTCTACGCTGATTTGGAGAATAAAGATTTCTTCTGTTTTGAGTGTCATACGGAGAAGAAAATAACTAAGCAGTATATTAGTAAATCAAGCGAGCATAACATAACAGCCTTTCGCGATGGAGATGTAAATCTACACTATCTACATGTAAATGATAGAAAAGGGCGTTCATGTAGGGCTTGTCATGATGAACACGCCTCTAAATACAACTATCTCATAAGGGACTATACTGATTTTAACGGTATAAAGTTTCCGCTTAGGTTTATTGAGAGCGCTGAGGGTGGCTCTTGTGCTCCGGCTTGTCATAAAGAGTTCGCTTATGACCGAGTTAATCCAAAAGGGATAGGAAAGTGAGATTTGATTATATCTTTGCAAAAGCTTTTTTAGTATTGGCTATATTCTTTACAGCAGCTTTTGCAGAGGGTAAGTTTATGCAGATACTCACTCCAAAACAGAACCATCTTCAAACAGAGTTAACGCTAAATATTGTTTTAGAGGTAGATAAAAAAAGAGTAGATACCATTAAAATAAGAACTCCCTTAGAGGATATAAGTATAGATATAAAAAGCAAAAAAAAGACGGAGTGTAAAAATATTGAGTTGAGGTTTGGCGAAAATAGAGTTGACATTAGAGCTTATAAAGAGAGTGTTTTAGTTGCCCAAGAGGTAAGAGATGTTTATGTCTCATCAGAGCTTTATCATCAATTTAGGTATCCGCCGAAAAAATATAGTCATACCTATTTTCATAATCAAGAGGGCGAGAAGCTCTGCGCAAAATGTCATGATATGAGCGTTAACGAGGTAGAAAATGTCGCTTTTAAAGACATTACAAAATCAAACTGTTACGGATGTCATAAGAGCATAAATAAAGAGAAGTACGCTCATGCCCCTTCGGCAAACTGGCTATGTACAAGCTGTCACAAAGAGAGCAAAGAGAATCTCTCTAAATACCTCACAAAAGAGCCTGCCTACGCTTCATGTTTTGAGTGTCACGAGGAGAGTAAGGAGACGTGGAGCAGTGCAAAATATCGACACGAACCACTGGACTATGGACGTTGCGACAAGTGTCACAATCCACACTCCTCTGCCTACCCTATGTTTATACGCAAAGAGGTAAACTTGATATGTTTGGAGTGCCACAAAGATAAGCATATTGGTCAAAACTTTGCATGCAGCGGTGCTAATGAGGGAGATTTATGTACAGAGTGTCATACGCCGCATGCCTCTAATCAGCCGTTTTTTCTAAAAAAAAGATCTAAAAGAGCGCCGAGATGAGAAGCTGTATCTGCATAAAATATATACTATCCCTACTGCTCTGCTCCTTGTTGCTTTTTGCGCAGGATGATGTAGGGTTTAGAGTGCTTAGTCCGCAAACTATGGGCATAAGTGATGAGGGTATTGCTTCATTTGTCATTGAGGCTGATAGTAAAAAAATCGATTTTCTCTTAATAACTACAGACGCCAATAAGAGATATAGCATTGAGGTTAACGGGGAGCGCACGCACTACTGTAAAAGCGTAAATCTTTATATGGGAGTAAATAGCATAAAGGTGGCAGGTTACAAAAACGACGTAATAATACAAGAGCAAACAAGAGAGCTCTTTTTTAGATCAAAAGTTGACAAACATTTAAAATACCCGCCGGCAGGATATAGTAAAAAATATTTTCATAACCAAGAGAGTGAGAAGCTCTGCGCTAAATGTCATGATATGAGTGTAAATGAAGTAAGCGGTGTAGCATTTGAAGATATTACAAAATCAAACTGTTATGAGTGCCATAAAAGTATAAACCAAGAGAAGCACTCGCATGCACCGTCGGTAAACTGGCTCTGCACCTCTTGTCATAACGGCGAGGTAGGGGTATTAAACCAAGAAGATAAAGATAAGACAAAATATAGCGTTCCTGACCCGATAGAGGAAGTTTGCTTCTTATGCCATAAAAAACATAAAGATGAGTGGGGCAAAAAAAGATTTAGCCACGAGCCCGCAGAGTCCGGACGCTGTAGCAGATGCCATAATTCACACTCATCGCCTAGCGAGTTTTATCTAAGAGAGCCTTCTTGGGATCTCTGCACTGGTTGTCATAAAGATAAAATTGATGGGGTGCATGTTGTCAAAACATTTGCGAGAGAAGCGCATCCGACCCATAATGTAAAAGATCCCTCCAGAGAAGGCAAGGAGTTAAGTTGCATAAGTTGTCATAATCCGCATGTCTCAAATGCTCCATCACTTCTGCAGAGTGAAACAAGTATGGGACTATGTTCTCGCTGCCATAAAAAATAAAAGAGTTTTGATTTAAAGAGTTAGAGTATTTTTTTTAGATATAATCGCCTAATTTTATATTAAGAGACATACTAATGGATATTAGAGAAGAGTTTTTAAGTTTTTTTGAATCAAAAAATCACGATAGAGTAGCTAGTTCACCGCTTGTTCCGGATGATGCAACACTACTTTTTAACAATGCGGGAATGGTTCCTTTTAAGTCTATTTTTACCGGTGAAATACCGACTCCACAAAATCCAAGAGCTGTTTCATGCCAAACATGTATTCGTGCAGGCGGAAAACATAACGACTTGGAAAATGTCGGTTATACGGCAAGACATCACACCTTCTTTGAGATGCTAGGCAATTTTAGTTTTGGCGATTACTTTAAAGAAGAGGCGATTGATTATGCATGGGAGTTTATAACAGAGGTTCTTAAGTTTCCAAAAGAGAAGCTTTGGGTAACCGTACATGAGAGTGATGATGAAGCCAATAAGCTTTGGCAAAAGCATGTTGCACCTCAAAGAGTTCTGAGATTAGGAGATAAAGACAACTTCTGGCAGATGGGTGATACCGGACCATGCGGACCTTGTAGTGAAATTTTTTATGATCAGGGCGCTGAGAATTTTAGCTCAGATGAGGATTACATGGGCGGCGAGGGCGACAGATTTTTAGAGATATGGAATCTTGTCTTTATGCAGTATGAGAGAAGTAGTGACGGCACCCTAACTCCTCTACCAAAACCATCAATCGATACAGGTATGGGACTTGAACGTGTAGTTGCTATTAGCGAGAATGTTACAAGCAACTACTCCTCATCACTCTTTATGCCCATAATTAAAAAAATCCAAGAGCTTATACAAAAAGAGTATATATATGATGAAGGCGCATCATATCGCGTTATAGCAGATCACATTAGAACTGCTCTTTTTCTTCTCTCTCAAGGGGTAAACTTCTCAAATGAGGGAAGAGGATATGTGCTTAGAAGAATTTTGCGCCGTGGAGTAAGACATGGTTATCTGCTTGGGTTTAGTGAGCCTTTTATGTATAAGCTTGTAGATACCGTTGTTGAAATTATGGGCAGGGAATATGATTACTTGGCTCAAAAAGCAGAGGTCGTAAAAGAGCAGATAGAGCTTGAAGAGGCAAGATTTTTCAAGACTATAGAGTCTGGAATTGAGCTTTTTAATGAAGAGCTTAAAAAGACAAAAGAGATATTTAGCGGAGAGGTTGCTTTTAAACTCTACGACACCTTTGGTTTCCCGCTCGATTTGACCGAAGATATGCTAAGAGAGAAAAATCTAAAACTAGATTCGGCTAAGTTTGAAGAGCTTATGCGCGAACAAAGAAACCGTGCTAAAGCTGCGTGGAAGGGTAGCGGAGATGAAGCTGTTCAAGGTGATTTTAAAGAGCTTTTAGAGAAGTTTGGCGAGAATAGCTTTGTCGGGTATGAGAAAACAGAGCAAAAAAGCAGAGTTTTGGCACTTCTTGATGAGCAGTACCATCATGCCGATATCCTCCCCTCAGGCTCAAAGGGTTGGGTATTATTAGAGACGACACCTTTTTATGCAGAGTCCGGCGGACAGTGTGGAGACAGGGGAGAGATTGTCGGTTATGCAAAAGTAGAAGATACAAAAAGTTTCTTTGGTTTAAACTTTTCTCAAATCTCACTTACTAAAGAGCTAAAAGTCTCAGATGAGGTTGAAGCAGTTGTAGATATCTCAAGAGGCGAGATAACTAAGCACCACTCTGCAACTCACTTGCTTCATGCGGTACTTTTTGATGTACTGGGAGAGCATATCTCTCAGGCAGGCTCACTTGTTGAAGCGGATAGACTTCGCTTTGACTTTTCTCATCCAAAAGCTATCTCTCATGAAGAGCTCCTTGAGATAGAAAGACGAGTCAATGAGCAGATTATGCGTGGAATTGGAGCTCAAACAGAGGTTATGAGCATAGAAGATGCTAAAAAATCAGGCGCTAAGGCTCAGTTTGGAGAGAAGTACGGCGAGGAGGTAAGAGTCGTTAGCTTCGGCGATGCAAGTATTGAGTTTTGTGGCGGAGTGCATGTGGACAACACCGCATCAATCGGCTCGTTTATTATTACAAAAGAGAGCGGCGTAAGTGCAGGCGTGCGTAGAATTGAAGCAGTTTGCGGATATGCGGCGTATGAGCACTTCGTTGATAATAGAGCACTGATTAAAGAGATTCAAACTGAGGTAAAAAATTTAGATGCTATGGCTGGAATCTCAAGACTAAAGTCAACTATCTCTGAGCTAAAGAGTGAACTTCATGAGGCTCAAAACAGCATACAAGTAGAGATGAAAATCGAGAATATTAACGGTGTTAGTGTTGTTGTAGATGAGTTTAGCGGCGGAGATATTAAAGAGAAGATAGACGAGCTAAAAAACCAAAATGAAAAATTGTGTGCAATGCTCTTTCAAGTAAAAGGCGATAAAGTTTTAATGGCTGCAGGTGTTAAAGGTGCAGATGCAAAAGCAGGGGATTGGATAAAAAATATCGCTCCTATTCTTGGCGGCGGGGGCGGCGGAAGAGCTGATTTTGCACAAGCCGGCGGAAAAGATATAACTAAAATTGCAGAGGCAAAAGCAAAAGCAAAAGCATATATAGCAGAGGTACTTGGATAATGCAGGATATATTTTTAGAGTACAAAACACTAATAGTCTTCTTACATGTAATAAGCGCAGTAGTATGGGTAGGGGGCATGATAGCTATGCGTTACGCCGCGCACTACTCTTTTTTAGAAATCGAGTCTCCGCAGAAGAGACTTGAGCGTATAGCGCACGCTCTAAAGAGACTTTTTTACATAGTGCTTCCATTTGTCGTTATACTTATAGTAACCGCAGTTTTTATGATAAAAGGTTACGGATTAAACGAGACTCACTTCTCTGCACTCTCTCATGCAAAAGAGGGTATCTGGAGTATTATGTTTATCAATTTAATAGTTATGATTTTAAGAAGAAACAGAGGCGAAAAAATGTTAAATGAGGGCAATATGGTAGGCGCTAAAGCTCAGATAGAACTTATCGGAAAATTTATGGTTCCTCTAAATATCACTCTTGGCATCATCGCTGTATTTTTAGGGACATATCTCTCAAGTAGTCTGTAATGATAAGACTTGCATCTTCTTCACAAACCCGTGCAAAACTACTTAGAGATGCGGGTATAGAATTTATTCAACAGAGTGTAGATTTTGATGAAGATAGTATAGTTGCCTCCTCAGCTAAAAATTTTGTATATCAGGCAACTATTGGAAAATTTGAAGCAAATATAAGAGCTTTTGGATATAAAGATTATCCGCTTTTAGTTGCCGATACAGTCGTTGCCTCAAGTGGACAGATTCTTAGAAAAGCAAGATGCATTGAAGATGCGCGAAATATTCTCTTTACTCAAAGTGGAAGCCAGACAAGTATAATTACATGCATGATATATCAATCATGTGAGATGAAGATTATAGATATCTCTGAGACTAAATACCTCTTTAATGATTTTGACTTTGATGAAGTAGAGAGATATTTAAAGAGCGGGGATTGGCGAGGTAAAGCAGGAGCTTGCATGGTTGAAGGGTTTTGCAAAGAGTATATTAGGGAAGTAAAAGGGTATGAAAGTACCGCAATGGGGTTAAATGTAGATTTATTATCAGTTTTTCTAATAAATAAAGAATAATATTGTTAAAATATATCAAAAAAGGATCTCATATCTTAAAATCTAGCGGATTCTCTTTAGTCGGAATAGTTGTTATCGTAACAATGCTCTCTGGTGGTTGGCTTCATGTTGACTTTATTGAGGACTCTAAGCATATATTAGAGATTTCAAAGAATGATTTTGATTTTTTTATATATAAGTGGCTTACTATTGCGCTAATCATTGTTATGATAATTGCCGTGATAGTGGGTAACTACATCCATGAAAAAAACGATAAGCAGAAAATGTACTACAAAAACATTATAGACTCCTCGTCAAATATCGTTATGGTGGTAGATAAGAAGAGCATTATTGAGGTAAACAAGACTTTTTTTAAATATTTCAACAAATATAGCACGCTTGAAGAGTTTAAGAGAGAGCATGAGTCAATATCTGATTTTTTTGTGCAAAAAGATGGATATGTTTATAAAAATATGGATGGAGTAAACTGGATTGAGTATGTGATTCAAAATCCTAAAGATAATCAGGTAAAGATTCGTAGCGGATCAAACCTCTACTACTTTAGGGTTAGCATCTCCCTTATCTCTCCTAAAGATAATCATTACAGCGCAATTTTCTCAGATATTACAAAAGAGAAAATCTACCAAAAAGAGTTAGAGCATACAAACATAACAGACCCTCTTACAAAGATAAGAAACAGGTACTACTATAATGAGCAGATAAAGAAGGAGAGCTCAAATGCAAACCGCTATTTTTATCCGCTTTCACTTATTGTTTTTGATATAGACTATTTTAAGAAGATAAATGACAGCTATGGTCATGACATTGGAGATGATGTTCTTGTTGAGTACACGAGGTTAATAAGTTCACACTTAAGAAACGGCGATATTTTTTGTAGAATTGGGGGAGAGGAGTTTACGCTTATACTTCCGCATACAGATAGAGCAAGTGCATATAAAATAGCCGAAAAATTAAGAATGATGGTAAGGATGCATAAAAAGATAGTTCCTATTACTATGAGTTTTGGGGTTGTAGAGTTTGCTAAAGGGGAAGAGTTAGAGCATCTTTTTAAAAGAGCAGATGAAGCACTCTACAGCGCTAAAGATGCCGGTAGAGACAAGGTCATGGTTAGATAATGCAGTATGAAAGTGAACTAAAAGCGCTTAAAAAATCTAAAAGATATAGACAAAGAGAGCTCTATGATGAGACTCTTTTAGATTTTGCTTCAAACGACTACCTCGGTCTTGCACACAATAAAGAGCTACACACTCTTACATGCCAAAGGCTCTCAGAGATGGCGCTTCATAGCGCAAAGGCCTCACTTCTAGTAAACGGATATCATAAAATTCATAAAGATTTTGAGTCTGCACTTTGCGAGGCAAACGGTTTTGAAGATGGAGTGATTTTAGGAAGCGGATTTAATGCAAATATAGCTCTAGTTGAGGCTCTTGTTAGACGCGGCGATACTCTTTTTATGGATGAGAAGTATCATGCTTCAGGGGTGCTTGCCTCAAACATAAAGAGCGTAGATGTAAAATTTTTTTCTCATAACAACATGCAAGAGCTAGAGGAGTTGTTAAAATCATCCGGTGCAAAGCGCAAAGTAGTGGCAGTTGAGGGAATCTACTCCATGGATGGCGATTTGGTAGATAGAGAAATCTTTGATATTTGCGATAGATATGATGCTATTTTGATAGTAGATGAGGCTCACAGCAGCGGAGTAGTAGGAGAAAACCTTATGGGGGTTTTTGACCACTATAGGGTTGGCATAAAATCAAATTATATTAAGATGGGAACACTCGGCAAAGCTTATGGTAGTTTTGGTGCTTTTATACTCGCATCTTCACATATAGTTGAGTATCTAATTAATCGAGCAAAGCCAATTATTTATGCAACTGCTCTCTCTCTTTACGACACACTTCTAGCGCATAATGCTCTTAAATATATTTTGCAAAACAGAGAGCTTTTAAAGAGTGAGATAAAAGAGCGACAGAAGATTGTTTATGAGGAGCTTGGAATTAAAGTAGATGGCTTGATAGTCCCAATGCTCATAAATGATAATAAAAGGGCAGTAGAGATTCGCAATGAGCTTAAAAACCTTGGGTTTGCAGTGGGCGCTATAAGACAGCCGACAGTTGAGCGTGCTATCATTCGTTTGATAGCAAGAAGAGGCGAGAGTTGCGATATGTTAAGAGAGTTGTGTATAAATTTAGCTAAAATAAAATAATGAATATATCAAAACTGCAAATAACAATCCAAGAGAAAAATTTAGTCGATATCGCATTTAAAATCTCTTCTTCTTTAGCACTTGTCGGGCAGAGCGGAAGCGGCAAAAGTTTAACTATTAAAGCCCTGCTTGGAATGCTCCCAGACACCATGAGGTGTGAGTTAGAGCATGACAGCAGTTTTGATTTGATTGCGGGAGAGAGTTTGGCATTTGTTCCTCAAAACCCGTTTACCGCACTATCTCCGCTTACAAAGATAAAAAAACAGTTTTTTATACCAATGAGCAAGGTTGAGAAGCTCTTTGAGCAGGTTGGATTAGATCTCTCTCTTTTGGAGAGGTTTGCACCGGAGCTCTCAGGTGGACAGCTTCAAAGAGTTGTCATTGCTATGGCACTAAGTCATGACCCAAGACTTATTTTGCTTGATGAACCTACAACAGCGCTTGATCCGGCAAACAGAACCATGATTTTGAATCTTTTAAAAGCGTTGCAGGCAGAGTTTGGTTTTAAAATGCTTTTTGTTACACATGACATGAATTCTGCTAAAATTTTATGCGAAGATATCTGTGTTATAAAAAATGGGAAAGTTATAGAGAGTGGAAATATGGAAGATGTTTTAAAAAATCCGCTTGATGAGTATACAAAAGTTTTAATCGGTGCAAATTTTGCAAATAGGAGTTTTAGAGTATGAAAATGGTTAAAAATATATTTTTTACACTTTTTTTCCTTGGGCTATTAACTCCTTTTTTGCTTCTTGGCTATTTTTTGACGGTAGAAGATTATGATATATCATCCCTAAAAGAGTACAAGCCATCTCTAACGACACGGTTTTATGATAAAAACGGTGAAAAAATTGCAAATATTTTTGAAGATAAACATAGATACTATGCCTCTTTTAGTGAAATCCCTCCAAGAGTAATAGAAGCACTTCTAGCTATAGAAGATACAACTTTTTTTGAACATCCCGGCATAAACATAGATGCGATTTTTAGAGCAATCATTAAAGATATAAAAGCAGGAAAGCTTGTGGAAGGTGCGAGTACTATCACGCAACAACTTGTAAAAAACAAACTCTTAACTAGAGATAAAAAGATTTCAAGAAAGATAAAAGAGGTCATCTATGCACTAAAGCTTGAGATGGTTTTAAGCAAAGAGGAGATTTTAGAGAGGTATCTAAATGAGATATATTTCGGGCATGGGTATTATGGAATTAAAACGGCGGCTGATGGCTATTTTCGTAAAAAACTTCATGACTTGACTTTAAAAGAGATGGCAATACTTGTGGGTCTGCCAAAAGCGCCAAGTACATACGCGCCTACAAAAAATTATGAAATTTCAATGGGTAGAGCAAATCGTGTGATAGCTAGGATGTATGCCCTTGGGTGGATAGATGAGGATACATATAATGATGCTCTTCTTGAAAATCCGCAAGTCTTTGATGACACGCTTACACAAAATAGCGCACCTTTTATAGTAGATGAAGTGTTAAGAAGAGCAAGCGAGTTTGGTATAGATGATATAAAAAGCGGCGGATATGAGATATATACTACAATAGATATGAGACTTCAAGAAGCAGCAAGGGAGTCACTCAAAAAAGCGTATGATATGTCTGTAAAAAGAATTGAGGGGTATGAAGCTAGAGAGAAGCGAAGGTTGCAAGCAGACCAAGAGCTAGAGCAGAGCACGGATATATCCCTTTTAAACGGTGCGCTTGTATCACTTGACTCAAAAACTGGAGATATTTTAGCACTTGTCGGAAGTGTCGATTATCAAAAAAGCCCATACAACAGGGCTACACAAGGACGTCGCCAGCCAGGATCGGCATTTAAACCCTTTATATATCAAGTTGCTATAGATTTGGGTTATTCGGGAGCTACGGAACTTATAGATATTGCCAGAACATACACATACGAGAAAGATGGCGAGGAGCTTAAGTGGCAGCCGAAAAATTACGAAAAAAACTACAAGGGTATTTTAACTCTTAGAGAAGCACTTGTTCACTCAAGAAACTTGGCAACAATAAACCTTGTAAACGAGATTGGGTTGAGTGCACTTTTAAAGGAGTTTAGAAAGTTCGGCATTGCCAATCTTCCTCCTGATCTCTCAATTGCTCTAGGGAGTATCACGCTCTCTCCTTTAGAGCTTGCAAAATACTACACCTCTTTTGCAAATGGCGGTATTCAGGTTGAGCCAAATATTGTTCGTTATATTGAAAAAGGCTCTACTACCGTTTATGAGAAGACGGAGCGAACCCGTTTTATAACAGAGGAGACTCAAGCCTATATAATGACTACAATTCTTCAAGATGTTATAAAAAGCGGAACAGGAAGAAGAGCAAACGTAAAAGGCATAGAGCTAGCTGGAAAGACAGGAACTACAAATAACAATATAGATGGTTGGTTTAGCGGCTACTCTCCTACTATAGAGACTGTTGTATGGTTTGGAAATGACGATAATACGCCAATGCATAAAAGAGAGACAGGCGGAAAGATTGCCGCACCGGCATTTGCTATGTTTTACAAGAGTGTGTTAAAGCTCTATCCTCAGATTCAAAGAGAGTTTGAAAAGCCTACGGGAATAATGGAAGTTAACATAAAGGGAAAAAAAGAGTTCTTTAGCGATAAGTCAAGACCACCTCGTGTAGAGACGGAAGTAAATGCAGAGGAGACGCTACTCTTTTAAAAGTAGTACCCTAAACGGAGTTCAACAGCGTTATCTCCTGCCGTATCGCTTAATCCATATGTGTAACTAAAAGTTGTGAACCAGTTTTTATCAATAGAGTAAAAGGTGTATAGAGTTAGTGTTTCAATATTTTCTGTATCTTTATATATACTTTCACTATTTGTGTAGTAACTGCTTATATATAGAGCATTTAAAGGATAAAATCCTGCACCGCCGCTATATGAGTTTGTGTTTTGGTATGAGACTACTCCTGCAATATCGTCGTCGTTGAGAACTGTGTAGCTATATCCTCCAAATAGATTTATATCTTCTGCCGTATAGCTAAAATTAGCAGAGGCTACAACATCCATATTGTTGTTATTAAACCCTGTATCATAGGTTGGGAGGATAACACCTCCACCTAGCCTCAAAGAGACTCTCTCAAAGATAGAGAGTGTGTAGTATGCACCTAAAAATGAGTCGTTCATTCCGCTATCATCATCTGAGTTGTAGTACGAAGTGCTTGCTTGAAGAGAGAACTCTTCGTAGTAGTAATCCACCTGTAGAGTTTGCGAGAAAGTATCTACATTTCTATTTGTCGCATAATCGGCTTCTGAAAAACCAATACCATATATTATGCTAAAATGCTCTTCACTCCACGCTTTTTTTATAGTACATCCATATATATCTACTAGTTCGTTAAAAGGGGTGTTAGGACATCTATCTACACTATCCTCTACACCATCCATGTCATAGTCGCTGTAGGCTTGGAGACTAAGCAAAGCCGTTGTTAAAAATATTAGCGCTTTTTTAAGCATCTGTTCCCTTTTGTGGTATTTTTATTTTAAGGTCTATCTCTTCTTCATAAACCTATTTGGTGTGCTGCCTGCATCGGGAGCACTGTTTTTGTTTTGCTGCATAAACTGCGAGCCTATTTGGTTTTGATTCATTCTTTGGCTCTCTTGTCTTTGCATAGTCTCATCCATCTGTTTTACCTGAGATCTCTCTCTTGTTTTGAGTTGCGTAGAGTCTGCTTCACTATTTGATATAAACTTCTCTATAGCAGCTGTTCTCTCCTCTTGGCTTAGAGTTGAGAGAGTAGTTTTAAACTTATTCATAAGTTCAACTCTCTCTTGCGGTGTTGCTGTCTTTAGAGCTTCTATTTGAGCATCTACATCAACTTCGGCCATGCATAAGCTAGTAAGTAGCATAAGAAGTACACCTAATCTTGCTGTTTTCATTTTAAATCCTTCTGTTTAGATAGTAAAAGTATCGCGCATAATCATTACTCTTTTATAAGTAAAGCATTATCTAAGTATAAGCTTAGAGAGATTAAGAGAGAAGTTACTTCCGACTCCAATCTCACTGCTTAGGCTTATCTCTATGTCCAACTCTTTACATAATTTTTTAACTATATGAAGACCGATTCCAAGTCCTCTCTCTTGCTCTTTATAAAATCTATCAAAAACCTGTTTTGTATTTTTTATACCTCTACCTGTGTCTGTTACATGTAAGATACTATTTTTCGTATCATAGCTTATTTTTACAATACCGCCGGATCTATTATATTTTGCGGCATTTGTTAAAAGATTATCTATAATACGTAAAAAAGCATCTCTATCGCTATAGATATATACATCTTTTAGAGTGATTTTAAACTCGACATCCGGATAGCTTTTCTCTAGTATGTAAACATCTGATTGTATGATGTTTTTTAAATCAATTCTCTCTTTTTTTTGTATGTGATTTTGTAGATATGAGCGAAGATGTCGTTGTAAATTTAGTATATTTTCAATGCTCATCTCAATTCTTTTTAACTTCTCGCTTTCTCCTATCTCGCTTTTTAACATCGCACTATTTAGCCTAAGGGAGGAGAGTGGAGTGTTAAAATCATGAAGTATATCTTTAATAAACTCCTGTGTCAAAAGCAGTGCATTTCTAAGAGGATAAAGTGCATATATTGAGAATAATATAGAGAGCAAAAAAACAATTCCAAGGATTGCCAAAAAGTTATAAAGCGCCTTTTTTTGGAGAGTTTTTAGTGCTATATCATAGTTGTGCGCACTGAAATTGAGGTGCATAATATATTTTTGAGAGTTTGGGATAGGGTAGTAGCTATTAAGACCGCTCTTATCTTTATAGAGTGTATATAGTTTCTCCTCTTTTGGCTCTATAAAGTCTATCTCAAACTCCTCACACTTTAAATCAAAACTACATAGCCTCATCTTTGAGAAGAGCTGTTCATCAAGAGTTTGAATCTCCTTTGTGTAGTTTATGTAAAAAAGAGTTGCTATTAAGATGCCAAGAGAGCCAAAAAAGAGTGCAAAACTTTTTATAAATGATTCAAACTCCGCTCTACTCAACTATATACCCTATGGAGCGTAGATTTTTTATATTTAGTCCGGTTGTCTGTTTGAGTTTTGTAATTGCAACTCTAAGTGCGGATGAGGAGGGTTTCTCTAAACACTCAAGAAGCCTCTCTTGGGTAATAACCTGCCCGATATTTCTTATAAAGAGGCTAAAGAGCTGCTCTTGAACCTCTCCAAGAGCTAATGTTTTTGCAAATCTTTTTAGAGTTTTTGTTTTAGGGTCATACTCCAAATCTCTATATTTGATTGTAGAGTTCTTATCTCCTAGTTTTGCGTTAACTCTAATTAGAAGCTCTTGGGGAAAAAACGGTTTTTTTATATAATCCTCTGCACCGATAGAAAAAGCCTTAGAGATAGAGTCTAAATCTACTAAAGCACTTATAAATACGGTAGGGGTGTCATCTTGCGCACCTCTAAGAGATTTTAGAAGCTCAAGACCATTCATGTCAGGAACGTTTATATCAAAAATATATAAATCAAAACTACCTTCATATGTAGCATCAAGCAGCTCATCGCCGCGTTTTACGAGCATAACGGAGTAGCCGTTAGACCTCAAAAGCTCAACAAGCGTTTGACCTAGTAGGAGATCATCTTCTAAAAGTAGTATTCTTTTTTTCATACTTAATTATATTACAAAAATGTTAGCGATTAGTTACTTGGAGAGTCTAATAATTTATACCGAAGAGAATTAATAGTAAAATCGAGTATGAGCAAAATAATTCTAATAATTTTTATATCAATGTTAAACCTTATGGCTGATGAGGCGAGAGAGATAATTAAAAAACTTGATGAGAACTTCAGAGGCAAAAGTATCTATATGAAGTTAGAGATGAAGATACTCTTTATGGGGCATGAGAGAAGCATGAAGATGCAGAGTTACTCAGAGGGAACAAAAAAGAGTTTTGTAAAAATTACCTACCCGCCAAAGGATAAGGGGATTACCTTCTTAAGCCTTGATGGACAGATGTGGCAATATGTACCAAAAATAGAGAGGATTATAAAGATACCATCCTCCATGATGCTTCAAAAATGGATGGGAAGCGATATAACAAACGATGATATAGTCAAGCAGAGCTCAATAGTAGAGGATTATGAGCCAAAAATCATAAAAAAAGAGGGAAGCCTCGTGACAATCGAGCTTTTACCAAAAGAGAATGCCCCTGTTGTTTGGGGAAAAATAGTGCTAAATATAGATACAAAGAGTTACACATCCTCTAAAGATATATTTTATGATGAAGAGGGCAAAGAGGTAAGGTATTTTATATATGAAAATGTAAAAAAAGTAGGTAACTACTACATTCCGACATACTGGAGAGTTCAATCAAGCGATGTTGAGGGCAGATACACTGAGATATTTTTAGAAGAGGTTGAGTATGACACAAAAATCTCAGAGGAGTATTTTAGAAAAAGTGCCTTAAAGAGATTTTCAAAGTAGGATGAGCAGAGATGTTTAAACTAGCACTTAAAAATACTCTTTTTTATAAGGGACGCTCCATTACAACGGCTGTTTTGACCTTTGCATCGACGATACTTTTTATACTATATATCTCTTTGTTAAACGGCTCTCATAAATCCATGCTTGAGAATTCTCTAAAAATTTATACAGGTGCTATAGAGATTTACCATAAAGGCTATCGTGATATCGGCGGCAATGAGTATCTTATACAAGACGTTAAGGCAATTACCGACAAACTAGCTAAAATAGACGCCATTGAGGCTTACAGCTCAAGGTATGAGACATACGGTCTGCTCTCAAACAAAGAGCACTCTGCCGCAGCCATGGTCGCTGGGATAGAGCCCAAGAGGGAGAAGATTTTAAGCTCTCTTGAGTCGGCTCTTAGAGAGGGTTCTTTTTTAGATGAAAACTCCGCAAACTGTCTCTATATGGGCATTGAGCTGGCAAAAAAATTAAAGCTTGGCATTGGCGATGAGGTTGCTTTTATCGGGAGTGCAAGTGATGGCTCTTTTGCGGCTGACATTTTTAGGGTTTGTGCAACATTTAAAACAGGCTCTTTTGAGTTTGATTCAAGTGCTTCATTTATTACAAGAAGTTATTTTGATGAGCTGATGTATGCAAAAAACAGAGCTTCATATATAACGATAAAGCTCAAAAATATAGAGGATGCAGAGGAGGTAAATAGTCAAATCATCACAATGATTGATGATGAGAGTTTAGAGTCTCTTACATGGAAAATTCTTATGAAAAATATGGTTGAGAGTATGGAGATTGACGCTGTTTTTGGGTATATTTCCCTCTCTTTATTTATGGTTGTAATCTTTTTTGTGATTATGATTTACGGTTTTATAAACGTCAGCTCTCGCATAAAAGGGTTTGGTATTTTGCGTTGCATCGGGCTCTCAAAGAGAGATGTTTTTTTGCTTCTTTTTTATGAAATATTGATTCTTACTATCTTGGCGACTGCCTTAGCTGCGCCGATAGCCGCTTATATCTGCTACTACTACAGCATAAATCCCATTGTTATAGAGGGGATAGCCGACATGTATAAGGATTACGGAATTATCTCAAATGAGATACCTTTTGATTTTAATCTAGTTACATTCGGCTGGAATTTAGGGGTTATATATCTGTTAAACTTTTTGAGTATTTTATACCCCTACATGTATATAAACTCATTTGGACCTTTTGAGGCGACAAGACATGTATAAGCTCATACTAAAACTAGCATGGAAAAACTCATTTTTAAGACGCGTAAGAACGCTTCTTGTTATCATTATGATTGCGGTGAGCATGAGCATGATGCTTGTGCTTGAAGGTGTTTATGACGGCTTAGTTAAAAATATGGTAGATAAAAATAAAAGAAGCCAGAGCGGAGATATTAGCATTTTTGCAAAAGAGTATAGAGTAAGCAGAGATTTAGCAAACAGGATAAAAAATGCAGATGAGATAAAAGCCCAACTGCAAAGCACAAAAGGCGTAGAGGCGGTTGTGTTAAGAGTAAAAGCGGACGGTCTGCTCTCTACTGCTAGAAAATCATCGTTTGCATCGCTCATCGGCATAGATTTAAAAGAGGAGGAGCGTTTTGGAAAGTTTAGCGAGTTTTTAAAAGAGGGTGTTATTGATTTTCAAAAACAGGGTGCTATCGTAGGGATAGAGCTAGCAAAAACATTAAAACTTCGCATAGGCTCTAAAGTCGTCTTTTCTACTCAAGATATAAAGGGCGAGATAAACTCTATAGCACTTCATGTTAGAGCAATTGTCCAGACTACAAATATCGGACTTGATAAGGGCGCTATTTTTATAGATATTAATCAGGCGCACAAATTTCTAGGAACTACCTCACAAGATGCTATGCAGATTGCTATTAGAGGCGAAGATAGAGAGCTTTACGGCAAACTAAAGAGGGCATTTCCAAACCTCGATGTTAAAGAGTTTTTAGAACTTCAGCCCATGATGAAGATGATGCAGGATGTGATGATTATATTTAACTCCGTAACATTTTTAATAGTTATGGGCGTTGTTTTTATAGGGATTTTTGGTGTAATGTATGTCTCTATACTAGAGAGAGTCCGTGAATTTGGCATCATGATAAGCTTAGGTATGCCCTACAGATATATAAGAGCGCAGATATTTTTAGAGTCTATAGTTGTCGGGCTTCTTGGATATCTCGCAGGAGCGGTTTTAGGAGCCATCTTACTTATATATCTTGAGCGTTACGGAATAGATTTGAGTGCATTTTCAGATGCTTTGGAGATGTGGGGCTATGAGGCGGTAATATATGCCACTATAAAAGTCTCTTACTTTACTACCACCTTTGGAGCAATTATAACCGCGTCACTACTTAGCGTAATTATTCCGCTCTCAAGGATAAAAAAACTCAACCCCATAGAAGTGATAAAGGCTGACAAATGATAAAATTACAAAATGTAAATAAGTATTTCTACAGAGGTGAGCCAAGAGAGGTTCATGCGCTTCGTGATATAAACTTAATCATAGAAGCCGCAGAGTTTACTCTTTTTCGTGGACCTTCGGGATGTGGAAAGACTACACTCTTAAATGTCATAGGAGCACTTGAGAGCTGTGATAGCGGAGAGATTTTTCTTAAAGAAAGAGAGATAACGGCTCTGAGTGAAGAGGAGAGGACAAAGTTAAGACTCCATGAGATGGGTTTTGTATTTCAAGCCTACAATCTCATTCCTGTTTTAAATGTTGAAGAGAACATCGGCTTTGTTATGAGACTTCGCAGCTTTAGCGAGGAGGAGATAAAGCAGAGAGTTCTGGAGGTTGCAACACTTTTGAAGATTGATGATAAGCTAAAATCACTTCCAAATGCTCTAAGCGGAGGACAGCAGCAACGTGTGGCAGTCGCACGCGCAGTAGCCGCAAAGCCAAAAATTATACTAGCAGACGAGCCTACCGCAAATCTTGATTCTAAGAATTCTGAGATACTTATTGGGATGATGAGAGAGTTAAATGAGAGAGAGGGGATTAGCATCCTGTTTGCTTCACATGATGAGCTTATTATGAGAAGTGTAACAAGAGTCCTCACGCTAATTGATGGCGCAGTTGCAGATGATTATAAACAGTAAAAAATTACTCTTTTTTCTACCTTTTGTTGCCACAACGCTCTTTGGAGATATTAGTTATAAAGTAGAAAATACTAACATTACACTCTCTCAAGGAAAGAGCATTGCAGAGGATAAAAGATATGTTTATAACTACAATAGAGCTAGAGCCTATGTCAACTACACAAATGAGGGCTATTTTGCAAGCGTAATCGGTGATGTGGTAAATTATTTAGGAGATAGCTATACAAGCTCAAGTGGTTTTGAGTACCTAAAAAACTCCCATGCCAACACCCCTTTTAGGGCGCAGACAAATTTTAAAGATTATGGCGATGGTTCAATTTATGCAAAACTCTATAGAGCCTATGTGGGGTATGAGGATTCAAAAAACAGAGTAGTAGCGGGCTTGCAAAATATATCTATGGGGGTAGGGCGTATATGGACACCGACAAATATCTTTAATCCAAAAAATAGTTATGCGATAGAGCCGGATGAGATATATGGAGTAAGTGCCGCCTCCTATGTCAGACACTTAAGTGATACTTCACGAGTCATTTTTGTAGCGAGTCAAAATGCAGAAAAAAAGTTCAAGTATGCAGGAGGGTACAAAGGGTATCTTGGCTTTGTGGATATTGGAGTCAATGTTGTAGAGTCTAAAAAAACTAAAATGCTAGCCTATGAGATAGAGGGGAATCTAGCAGATACTGGGATAGAGTTAAGAAGTGAAGCGGGTTATATAAAAAGCACTCTTTTTAATGATCTAAAGCAAGAGTATGAGACAGAGTTTTTTCAAGGAATTTTAGGAGCGGAGTATGGTTTTAGAAATGGTGTGAGCGTGGTGTTTGAGACGCTGTATAGTTCAAAAGATTTTACAAACAAAGAGAGAGCTTTAAATCTAAATTCGGATATTTTATCAAATCTCCTAAGTGCTAATTTTTATAGTGGAGTGACACTCTCTTATAGTTTCAATCTTTTTTTAGAAGCCTCTTTGCTTTATATAGAGAGCTTTGGAGATAAAAATTCACGTTTTGTATCGCCGAGCTTGAAATACACGCTAAACGATTACAACAGTTTTACAATAGGCGCACAGATACTAAACGGCAAAGAAGAGAGTGAGTTTGGAGCTTATGAAAACAGTTACTTTTTTAAATGGTGTTTATCTTTTTAAGCGCCAAAGGAGGTAATTCCTTTGGCGCTTAAATCTTTCTGCCTCGTATGAGGCAAGCTTCAGTGCCACAGCGGCTAGCGCAGCTAAAGGAATTACTTCCTTTAGCGTTCAAATCTAATAAAACGCTCTATTTAGTGCGCAGAACATAGCTTTTATGGAAGCCGTTGCTATATCGTTGTCTGCGCCTACTCCAAAGCATGAGAGAGTATCCTTTGTCTCTATCTCTATGTAAGCGATAGCCTTTGCAGAGCTTTTATTTCCAAGAGAGTGCTCATAGTATGAGTTGATGCTAAATTCGTTTTGATAATTTTTCATCAAAGCATCTTTACATGCATCAACAGGACCGTTTCCTTCTCCATCGGCTACAATCTCTTTGCCATCTTGGGAGTAGGTTAAAGTACATTTTGATATGCCTTTGACACTTGAGACGGTAAAGTCAACTAAAGAGATATGCTCTTTTATCTCAAAATAGTTCTTCTTAAAAATCTCAAATATCTCTTCAGAGCTTAGCTCTTGACCTTTTTTATCACTTACTTCTTGAACCAGTTTACCGACTTCGGGATGCATCGCTTTTGGAAGCTGATAACCGAAATTTTTCTCTAGTATGTATGCTACACCGCCTTTGCCCGATTGTGAGTTTATGCGGATAATGCTCTCATAGCTTCTACCTACATCCTCAGGGTCTATCGGAAGATACGGAACTTCCCAGAAAATCTCATTTTTTGATTTTCTGTGAGCCAAGCCTTTGTTGATAGCATCTTGATGTGAGCCTGAAAAAGCGGTATAGACAAGCTCTCCGACATAAGGGTGACGCACATGAGTCTCTATCTCGGTACATCTCTCAACTACTTCTAAAACTTTGTTTACATCGCTAAAGTCAAGATTTGACTCTACCCCTTGTGTAGTCATATTTAAAGCAAGAGTTATAATATCAACATTTCCCGTTCTCTCGCCGTTACATAGAAGTGTTCCCTCTACTCTGTCGGCTCCTGCTAAAAGTGCTAGCTCAGTAGCGGCTACGCTTGTTCCTCTGTCGTTATGAGTGTGAGTTGAGATAATTACGTTCTCACGGTTATCTAAATGCTCGCTCATCCACTCTATTTGGTCTGCATAGATATTTGGCGTTGCCATCTCAACGGTTGCAGGTAAGTTTATAATCACTTTTCTGTTTTCGTTAATGCCCCATCTTGCAGTCACGGCATTGGAAATCTCTGCCGCAAACTCTAGCTCTGTTCCCGTAAAACTCTCAGGCGAGTACTCTAAAAATATCTCACCGTCATGTTTTTCTTCAAACTTTTTAACCAAATCAACACCCTCGAGTGCTAGAGCTATAATCTCCTCTTTTGATTTTTGAAAAACTATCTTTCTTTGAGCAGTCGATGTTGAGTTGTAAAGATGCACGGTCGCTTTTTTTACGCCCTTAAGAGCTTCAAATGTTTTTGCAATAAGATGCTCTCTTGCTTGGACTAAAACTTGCACCGTGACGTCATCGGGAATAAGATTATCATCAACAAGGCGGCGCAGGAAATCAAATTCTACTTTCGATGCGGATGGAAAACCAACCTCTATCTCCTTAAATCCGATTTTGAGTAAGAGTGTGAAAAGTTCAAGTTTTTTGTTCATGTCCATAGGGTTTACAAGTGCTTGATTACCGTCACGTAAATCAACGCTGCACCACTTTGGAGCTTTTGTTATGCTGTTAGAAGGCCATTTTCTATTTGGCAAATCTATCTTTGGATAAGGGCGATATTTTCCCTCTGGAATATTTTTCATAATATACCTTTAAACTTGAAATTCAATAATACACTCTTACGTAGAATTATTGTGATGCGAATTATAGCGAATTTACGATTAGTCGAGTGTTTGAAAAGGGGAGTAATCCCGCAAAAAAGCAGGATTTAAAGTTTTAGCACTGGTATGTAGTTTTAAACTCATAAGCAGTAGGGCGACCCTCATCCGGCCATACGTCACGCTTAAACCTGTAGTCCTTGTATGCACTGATAAACTCTTGTGTAAAGACAGGCTTTAAGAAGTCATTATTGCGGATAAGTGCCTCTAGTGAGCCGCGAAGCGTGTGCGGCATTTGAGGAATACCTTTTTCACGGATTTCATCTAAGGAGAGCTCAAAAAGATCTTCATCCATCGGACCGATTGGAATATCTTTGTTTTTTATACCGTCTAGTCCAGCCATTAACATAGCAGAGAACGCTAGGTACGGACATGCAGTCGAGTCTGGAAATCTCATCTCAACACGTGTTGATTTCTCTCCTGAACCATAAGGAATACGGCAAGATGCAGAACGGTTTTGCATAGAGTAGGTCAAAATTGAAGGGGCTTCAAATCCGGGAACAAGTCTCTTGTAAGAGTTTGTCGTAGGGTTTGTAAATGCTGCAAGAGAGCGAGCATGTTTAAATACACCTCCGATGTAGTGAAGCGCCATCTCGCTTATGTTGGCATAGTTGCCTTTTTCATAAAAAAGGTTTTTGCCTTCCTTCCAGAGGGATTGGTGTACATGCATACCGTTACCGTTATCGCCAAATATCGGTTTTGGCATAAACGTAGCAGTTTTGCCGTTTAGGTGTGCAACCATTTTTATAACATATTTTAGCTTTTGTACATTATCAGCCGCAGTAATCATATCTGAAAAAACGACACCGATTTCGCCTTGTCCTTGAGCAACCTCATGGTGACCAAGAACTACCTCTAAGCCGACTTGCTCTAAAACCATCATCATCTCAGCTCTTAAATCAACCATACTGTCAGTTGGAGCTACAGGAAAGTAACCGCCCTTGTTTCCGGGTCTATGACCTGAATTGTACATATCTGCATAGTTAGTGTTGGAGTTCCACTCGCCCTCTTCGGTATCGATTTTGTATCCCGCTTCATTTGGGTTGTCGATAAATTGAATATTATCAAAAACAAAGAACTCATTTTCAGGTCCAAAGTATGCAGCGTCAGCAATTCCCAAAGAGTCTGCATGTGCTAATGCAGCTTTTGCTATTGAGCGAGGGCACCTCTCATACATACGGCTTTTATATATATCATAAACATCACAAAAAATAATTATTGTAGGGTCTGCGGTAAAAGGGTCTAAAAATGCTGTAGGAACGTCAGCTTTTAAAATCATATCCGATCTATTAATAGGCTGCCATGCATCAATTGATGATCCGTCAAATGGGAAGCCGTTTTCTAATATTTCTCTATCTATTGCACTCATGCGGTAGCTTACATGATGCCAAGCGCCTTTAATATCTGTAAATCTTAAATCTACGAATTGAACATCATTTTCCTCGCAAAAAGCAAAAAACTCTTCTATGTTGTTAACAAATTTTCCCATTATCTCTATCTCCTAGATTTTATGAATAATATTAATAACAGTATATCTAATTTATTTTTGTAAAAAAAAGATTGACTGCTTAAAATTTAATCAGTTTTGCTACTTTTTTATAGAATTAGTTAAAAAGTTTAATCTCCCCGCCTTGCTCGGCATATAACATGAGGTTTGCAATATTTACGCTTCTATCACATGAGCGTTCCAGTTTTCTAAGACTTCCTAAAATTTTTACATAATCAATGGAGAGCTCTTTTTCATCTATAATTTTGTTTAGTATCTCTTTTTCAAGAACGCTAAAGAGGTCATCATTCATGCTCTCTTCTACTAATACTTTTGTGTATGTATGTTCGTAGTTGCAATTTTCATACTCATTAAAACACTCTAAAATATACTTAAGAGCATTTACGCTGCTTTTGTGAAGCAGTAAAATAGTAGGTTTTAACGGCTCAATATTAAAATCATTGTTTATATGTTGACTCATTCTGCGGGCATATTTTTTAACTCCCTCTCCGGTGCGGACAATCTCATTTGTCATCTTTAGATATGCCACTAAAAACCTAAGCTCTTTTGCTTCAGGTCCAAAAAGTGCAAAAGTTTTTATAATTTCATTATCTATATCATCGCCTTTTAGACCTATTTTGGAAAGGCTTCTCTCTACCTCTTTGAATTTAACTTTATCGGATAATTTAAAAGCCTCCAAAGAGAGCTCATCAGCCGTAGTTATATCCATAAGAAGATTAGATATCTTCTCTCTTATACTCTTTATCTTTTCATCATATTTACTCAACATATCTATCCTTTATTATCAACCGAATTTTCCGGTTATATACTCTTCTGTTAATCTCTCTTTTGGTGTTACAAAAAGCTCTTCCGTGCGACCTAGTTCTACAAGTTCACCCAAATACATAAAGCCGGTATAGTCACTTACCCGTGCGGCTTGCTGCATATTGTGTGTAACTATGATTATTGAAACCCTCTCTTTTAGACCGACAATTAGCTCTTCAATTCCTGCCGTGGAGATAGGGTCAAGTGCAGATGTCGGCTCGTCAAAAAGTAGAACCTCGGGCTCAACAGCAATTGCTCTTGCAATGCAGAGTCTCTGCTGCTGTCCGCCGGATAGCCCGTTTGCATCATGCCCCAATCTATCTTTGACCTCTTGCCAGATTGCCGCATCTTGGAGTGCTTTTTTAACTCTGCCTTGAAGCTCTGTCTTGTTTTTAACTCCTTGGAGTCTGAGTCCATAAGCAACGTTATCAAATATACTCATAGGAAAAGCGGTAGGTTTTTGAAAAATCATACCTATTTGAGTTCTAAGTTTTATCAAATCCTCATTCTTAGTCAAGATATTTCTATCTTTAAATATAATCTCTCCGCTATATCTGTTTGCTGGATAGAGGTCATGCATACGGTTAAAACTTCTAAGAAGCGTTGTTTTTCCACATCCGGATGGCCCTATTAGTGCAGTAATGTTATGTTTTGCAATAGGCATGGTCAGTTTTTTAATATTTGGCTCATCCGCACCTGCGTATGTAAACTCAAAGTTTTTGACTTCAAGAGCTTTCTCTTCTTTTATATCAACAATAGTTGCCATTATTTACCCTTTCTTTTTAATAAAAATAGTCGTCCTAGAACGTTAAGAGTCAAAATAAACATGCTGAGTATAAACGCAGCTGCCCATCCAAGCTTCTGCCAATCTTCATACGGACTTGTCGCATAGTTATACATTGTAACAGTTAGTGAAGCCATCGGCTGGCTCATGTCTGTGTTTAAAAAGTTATCGTTAAACGAAGTAAAGAGAAGCGGTGCAGTCTCTCCTGCAACACGAGCCACGCCAAGCAAAACTCCGGTTAATATACCGGCTTTTGCACCGCGGTAAACAACCTGAATGATAACTTTATATTTAGGTGCTCCAAGTGCAAATGCCGCCTCTCTTAGAGTTGATGGAACAAGTTGGAGCATATCATCTGTTGTTCTTAAAATAATGGGCAGCATTATAATCATAAGCGCGATAGAGCCTGCCCAGCCGCTAAACTGTCCGCTAGGGGCAACGACTATTGCATAGACAAAAGCACCGATTACAATACTTGGAGCCGACATCATAATGTCTGAAATATCGCGTATTATCTCTGAGAGCTTTGATTTTAGACCATACTCGCTTAGGTATGTTCCCGCCAAAATTCCAAGCGGAACACCAAAAACCGAGGCATATCCAACCAACATCAGTTGACCGATAAGGGCATGCTTTAAGCCTCCATTCTCATTTCCCGGAGGTGCACCTTCCTCTAGAAAGATAGTTGTACTCAACGCATCTACACCGTTTATGATTAAAATGCTAAGTATCCAAAGTAAAAAACCTATTCCTATGACGGCAGAGAGCGTGGAGAGTGCCATTACAATGCTGCTAGTTATGACTCTTTTTTGAGTATGTGTCACTGCCCAATCCTTTTTCTGCGTAAAAAGTAAAATTTAGCTATTGAGATAATTGTAAAACTTATAATAAGAAGCAAAAGAGATAGCTCAAACAAAGATGAGAAGTAAAGCTCCGTATCTGCCTCTGCAAACTCATTGGCAAGTGTTACGGGAATAGATGTTGCCGGTTGCGTTAAATCTGTTGATATTTTGTGAACATTTCCCATAACAAAGGTAACAGCCATAGTCTCACCGATTGCACGTCCAAGAGCCAAAATAAAAGAGCCGATAATTCCTGCTTTTGCATATGGAATAATGATATCTTTTATAATATCCCACTTAGTTCCTCCAAGTGCATAAGCCGACTCTTTTAAAATATCGGGAGTAGTATTCATGGCATCTCGCGTTACTGCTGCCATAAAAGGGAGTATCATGATAGATAGAACAACTCCAGCTGTTAACATGCTTATGCCTACACCGCCAAAGATATCGCGAATAATCGGAACAAAGTAAAAAAGTCCCCACATACCGTATATTACGGAAGGAATAGCAGCTAAGAGTTCTATAGAGACCCCGATAGGAGTTTTTATCTTTGCATGAGCAATTTCGCTTAAAAATATTGCAACTCCAATTGCGATAGGAACTGCTAAAATCATTGCCAAAAAGGTTGAGACAACAGAGCCGTAGATTGCAGGCAGCGCGCCAAATTTTTCAAGATTGGGTGCCCACTTTGTCTCAGTTAAAAAACTAAACCCAAAAGCTTCAATTGATTTTAGCGAGTGCTCAAAAAGTACGCCAAATATCCAAGCAACAAGAAGCAATACACTAATTGCTATAAGCTTTGTTGTGTTAGCAAAAACCTTATCTATAAGACTGTTCAACTCTTCCCTTTTTGTAAATTAAGTTTGGAATTTTATTTTATTCAGATTACAAAAAGGTTACAGAATGGTTATAAATAAAAGCTAGATTAAGATTAAGTTTATGCCACGGAGTAATAAGCATTATAATTTTTGTAATCATCTTGTAATATGGAGCAATTATAATTTCGCTAAACATTCAAAAAGGAAAACAAATGTTAAAGAAATTAGCTCTAGCTGCAATAGTCACCGCAGCATCAATTACCTCTTCGTTCGCATCTGACAAGATAAACGGTGCAGGCGCGTCGTTTCCGGCTCCGCTCTACTATGATTGGGCATTTAACTACAAGAAAGATACCGACAATCTTGTTAACTACCAGTCAATCGGTTCAGGCGGCGGAATCAAGCAGATCGCTAAAAGAGTTGTTGATTTCGGTGCATCTGATGAAGCTCTGGATACAAAAAAGCTTGCAAAAGATAAGCTTTTACAGTTTCCTGCAGTTATCGGCTCAATAGTAGTTGCTTTTAACGTAGAAGGAATTGCAGATGCAACTCTAAAACTAAGCAATGAAGTAGTTGCTGATATTTTCGCAGGAAAGATCACTACGTGGAATGATGCGGCAATCGCAGCAGATAACAAAGGTCTTAACCTTCCAAACCAAAAGATCATAGTTGTACACCGTTCAGACGGATCAGGAACTACATATAACTTCACATACTACCTGACAAAAAGTTCTAAAAACTGGAAAGAGAACTTCGGAACGGGCAAAGCTGTTGACTGGGCTACCGGTATCGGCGGAAAAGGTAACGAGGGTGTTGCAAGTTTGGTAAAACAGACTCCTTACTCAATAGGTTACATTGAAAACGCATATAAAGAGAAGAACAACTTAAGCGCGGCTGTTTTAAAAACTGCTAGCGGAAAATGGGTTGCTGCAACGGAAGAGAACTTCAAAGCTGCTGCAAAGTATGCTACTTGGACAAAAGAGGATCACTTTCACTCTGTTTTAGCTCTGCAGGCAGGCGATACTTCGTACCCGATCGTTGCGGCAACATTTATACTTCTTCCAAAAGAGAAGCCTGAGATGAACAAAAAGATATTAGAGTTCTTTGAGTACGCTTTCAAAAACGGTGACGAGAGCGCTAAGAAGCTAGGTTACATCCCTCTTCCAAAAGAGACTAAAGATATGATCAAAGAGTATTGGGCAGCAAATATAAAATAGTCATCCGTAATATATCCATTCTCATCAATTTTCTCTCCTAAGAAAATCTCCCGCAAAAGCCTCTGTGTCCGAAACGACACAGGGACTTTTTGCATTTAAGACAGCTCTTTTTGCTGTAATCTTTTCGTAACCTAACAATTTTATAATTCTCTCACAAAAAAACAAGGGATTCAAAAAATGAAAAAAATCGTTTTATCGACAATAGCTGCACTAGCGGTTAGCGCGACTAGTTTGAGTGCTGCACAGCAGTTTTATGTAGATGACAAAGGTCAAGTTTTTACAACAGCCGCTGAAGGGCGTACAGCTATTAATGTAGAAGAAGCAGGAAAAGTTCTTAACTCAGCAGAAGCACCGGAGAAAAAAACTAAAAATGGATTTTTTGATAGATTTCATGCAAAAGGGGATCTTAGATTAAGACAAGAGGTAATAGAAAAAGAGGGCAGTGCTGATAAAAACCGTGAAAGATATAGATTTAGATACTCTGTAAACTTTGATGCTACTGATAATATTAGACTAGAGACAGCGGTCTCGAGTGGTAAATATAACCCGACATCAGGAAATGTAAGCTTTAAAAGTGATGAAAATATTCAAGAGTATTTTATAGATGAGCTTAAAATCGACATACTTGCTCTTAAATACTCATTTGACAACTCATGGGTTAGAGTCGGTAAGCAGGCACACGATATCTATAGACCTATTAAAACACAACTTGTATGGGATAATGATATTCGTTTAGAGGGAATCAACTACGGTTATAAAGATGGCAATAGTATGATTAGAGTCGGTGCTAACAGAGTGCACAGAGAAAAAGATAACAGAGACGGTGATGATATCAATATTTTTTTAGCTCAGTATGTGCATACTCAAAAGCTTGACGATGCTAAGCTCAATTTGGGTGCTGCATATTACCATTATGACGGTGTAGAAGGTACTACGCATCCATATGACAGCGGATTTATGGGTAACACAAGCGAAACAGTAAATGGTGTTGATGTATATAAAGAAGATTATGGAATTGTAGAGGCTTTTGCTGAGATACAAGTTAAAGATCTAGTAATGGGTATGCCGGCTAAAGCAGCAGTAATATTAGCATATAACGCACTGGCAAGTGATGACAACTTTGGATATGACATAAGTGCAGAACTTGCTATGACTAAGAAGTGGAAAGCGGCTGTTACGTATAGAGATGTTCAAAAAGATGCAGTTTATGGAGCGCATAACGACTCTGACTTTAGCGGCGGTGGAACAGATAGTAAAGGTTACTATGTTAAAACAAAATATGCATTTGCTAAAAATGTAGATGTTGCCGGATGGTGGAACTGGAGTAAACTGGGTGATGCTGAACTAGATTTCCACCGTGTACAACTCGATGTTATTCTTAAGTTCTAATACTTTAAAAATAAATTTCATCTCTCCTCATTCTCCTCTCCCTAAGTCTAAAGTCTTTTATGGCTTTAGGCTTTTTCAAATATTATCTTTAATGAAATATTAAAGTTATGGCAGATAAAATGAAGCATATTGTGCATTATAAGGTTATTTTATGCTTAAAAGGGTTTTTTTAACACTTCTTAGTGCTTTTTTATTTATATCTTGTTCCTCCGATTATGATAAAAAATTAAAGATATCTGCCACAACTTGGATAGGCTATACGCCTCTTTTTTATGCCAAAGAGATGGGCTGGCTTGAGCCTTTAAATATTAAACTTCTAAATGTATCATCTCTTAGCGAGAATATGTACTTGTATAAAGCCGGAAGCTCAGATGCTTATGTCGGAACACAGTATGAGTACAACATATTAAGAAAAGAGGATTCAACTCTTATCCCTGTCATGATGTTTGACAAGTCACACGGCGGGGATGTTATTATGAGTAATTTCTCAATAGAGGAGCTGAAAAATAGCAGTAAGCCAATTGAAGCTTATCTGGAGATGGACTCTATAAACTATACTCTTTTTGAGGATTTTATAAAAAAAAGTGAGTTAGATGAAGAGCGCATAATATATATAAATCAAGACCAATCACATATATCAACAATAAAAGAGACCTCTTTGGGTAAGCCTATCATAATAGTTACATACTCCCCATATGACAATAAGTTACATAGTAAGGGTTTTAAAAAGATTG
>Ga0265293_10002795_pt1 | contig 33916 bp, 33 predicted proteins | sample Munlanlewell138R_FD_192505 | JGI IMG/M metagenome (GOLD analysis project Ga0265293, IMG submission 192505) | Leachate microbial communities from a municipal landfill in Southern Ontario, Canada - Leachate well 138R | ecosystem: Engineered > Solid waste > Landfill > Unclassified | place: Canada... | reverse complement strand
ACCTGTTATCTCTCCATCTCCCACTTCGGCGAAGGGGCGCCATTCAATGCCCGTAAACCCGAATGACATTCTGAACCTTCTGGCTAAAAGCGCTTCCCGCCCCCTGTCCACCAAGGAAATTCTCGACGGGCTCAACATTTCGTCGCGCAAGATCCGTTCACACGCAAGTCGGTTGCTCGAGACGCTGGCCGGGGAGGGGACGCTGGTTCGCCTCAAGGGGGACCGGTATTCGTTGCCGCGCCAGGTAAATCTGGTCACGGGAACGATTGCGGTGCACCGCGATGGTTATGGCTTTGTTCGCCCGGCGCAGGAAGGCAAGGATGTTTTCGTCCCCGCCCGATTTCTGCGCGAGGTCATGGATGGCGATCGCGTGGTGGTGCGGGTGGAGCGGAGCTGGCGCGGCGCCGGCCCTGAGGGGCGGGTGATCAAAGTGCTGGAGCGGGCGCACCGCTCCCTGGTCGGGCGCTATGAAGCCGGACGTCGTTTCGGCTATGTCGTGCCCGCCGACCCCCGCCTGAAACACGATCTGTTCATTCCCGAGGGCGCACAGAACGGCGCCCGCAATGGCCAGATCGTCATGGCGCGCATCGACGTCTTCCCGGGTAAAACACGCAATCCGGAAGGAACGGTCGTCGAAGTCCTGGGCCGGGCCGACGATCCGCAAGTCGAGATTCTGTCCATCGCCCACAAGCATGGACTCCCTTACCGATTTCCGGAAGAGGTGCTCGCCGAAGCGCAAGCCATTCCGGCGCAGGTCGTTCCCGAAGATTTCGACGGCCGCGAGGACCTGCGCAATCTATCCCTGGTGACCATCGACGGCGAAACAGCCAAGGATTTCGACGATGCCGTGGCTGCATGTTCGGAGACTGCCGGGCGCACCCGCCTGTGGGTGGCTATTGCCGACGTTGCCCATTATGTCCGGGAGGCAAGCGCCATCGATGTCGAGGCGCTGGAGCGGGGAACCAGCGTTTATTTCCCCGGCCAGGCGATCCCCATGTTGCCCGAGAAGCTGAGCAACGGCATATGTTCGCTGAACCCCGATGTCGATCGGTTGGCGATGGTTGCCGAGATGCTCTTCGACTCTGCCGGGGAGCGGCTGGAAAGCCGCTTTTATCCCGCCGTTATCCGCAGTCGGGCGCGCTTGACCTATACTCAGGTGCGAGATGCGCTGGCGGGCGCCGGCGATCTGGCCAATTCCGGGCTGACGCCGCAGTTGGCACTCATGGCCAAACTGGCGCAACAGCTCACCGACATGCGCCGGCGGCGGGGCAGTCTCGATTTCGATCTGCCCGAAGCGGAAATCCTTCTCGACCTGCGCGGTCGACCGGAAGATATTGTGCGTTCGGAGCGCAACCTGGCGCATCGCCTGATCGAAGAATTCATGCTGGCGGCCAACGAGGCCGTCGCGGCTTTTCTCAGCGAGCGAAAGGTCCCCCTTCTTTACCGCGTGCATGAGTCGCCCGATCTGGAGAGATTGCAATCCTTTCAAGAGTTCATCTCCCATTTCAACATCGGTTTGACCATCGACCCGTCCGGCATCGATTCGCGCCGCCTGCAGAAATTGCTGGCCGCAGTCGAGGGAAAGCCGGAGGAGCGCGTCATCAATCAAGTGCTGCTGCGCAGCATGAAGCAGGCCCAGTACGCACCGGAGAATATCGGTCACTTTGGCTTGGCGGCCCCTCTTTATTGCCATTTCACCTCGCCGATCCGTCGCTACCCCGATCTGCTGGTGCACCGGGCCTTGCGGCAGGCCCTGCGCCGGGGCGGCATGAACGAACGGCGCCGGGCGCAATTGGCGCAGCAGCTTCCGCATTTGGGCGAACTGACCTCCCAGCGCGAGCGGCGGGCCATGGAGGCGGAGCGCGAGATGGTCGCGCTGAAAAAATGCCAGTTCATGGCCGACAAGGTGGGCGAGATTTATGCGGGCTTCGTCTCCGGTGTTCAGCCCTTTGGCTTCTTTGTCGAACTCCAGGATTTTTTCGTCGAAGGGCTGGTGCATATTTCCAGTCTCGCCGATGATTTCTATCACTACGAAGAGGATCTGCACCGGCTGATCGGCGAGAATCGTCGAAGGCAGTTTCAGGTGGGGGCCGAGGTGCGGGTCACGGTGGCGAAGGTCGATCTCGAACGGCGGGAGATAGATTTTGTCCTGGCGGAATTCGCCCAGGCGCCGCCGCCCACCACCAAGACAAAAAAACGAGGCGGAAGCAAACGATGAGGGTCATCCGTTCTTTGCGCGACATTGTCGCTCCGCTGCCCGGGGCGGTGGTCACCATCGGCAATTTCGATGGGGTGCATCTCGGGCACCGGGAGATTTTTCGCCAGGTGGTGGCGCGGGCGCGCGAAATCGATGGCACTTCGGTGGTTCTGACCTTCTCGCCGCATCCGCGCAAAGTTCTCACCCCCGATCAAGCGCCGCTGCAGATCAATACCGACGCCGAAAAGGAACGGCTGATCGAAGCATCGTGCATCGATGTGCTGGTTTGCGTTCCTTTTACCCGTGAAATAGCGGGGCTTTCCGCCGAGATGTTCGTTCGGGACATTCTTGTGGCGCGCATTGGCGTCCGGCGTCTGGTCATCGGCTACGATTACGCCTTCGGCCGCAACCGGGCCGGGAACGCCGATTTTCTCGCCCAGCAGGGGGATGCCCTCGGATTTGCCGTGGAGGTTCTCGGGCCGATCATCCGCGATGGGGAAATTTTCAGCTCGACTCGCATTCGGGAGTTGATCCAGGCCGGCGATGTGGCCGAAGCGGCCAGATTGCTCGGCCGGCACTTCAATCTCGAAGGGGAGGTGGTGCACGGCGCCGGTCGGGGAAGACAGCTCGGTTTTCCCACCGCCAACCTGAGAGCCGACAAGGAGCTTCTGCCGCAAGCCGGTGTTTATGCGGTCAAGGTCCGCCTTGGCGACGCCCTTCTCGACGGAGCGGTGAACATCGGCTGCAATCCGACCTTCTCCGGCGGGAACGTTTCGGTCGAGGTGCATCTCTTCGATTTCGATCGGCAAATTTACGGCGAAACCGTGCGCCTGTATTTCATTGCCCGGCTGCGCGAGGAGAGGGTTTTTGCCAATGCGGCGGATTTGAGCCAGGCGATTCGCGAAGACGTCCGGCGCGCCCGCGAAATTCTCATTGGCGCCCAAATTCGTGGATACCGTGAATACCTTGACTGCGGACATCCGGGTGCAAAGTGAAATCGATTCAACCCCAGAGGGGAGAGGCATATCAATTGCAGCTTCCAGGCAAGCTTTCCGATTAGATTTTGGCTGCCGATTTTGCCCTTTCATGCTATTCTGCGGCACATAATTTGCGCTGGATGCGGCTCCTTGACACCCGAGTCGGCATTCACTAGGATGCGCCCCATATTGCTTTGCACTTCAGGAGATAGTCCTTGCCATGGCAGGCAACCGATTAGGCGAATTGCTGGTCCGCAACAAACTCATCGATGAAAATCAGCTGACCCGGGCTCTGGAGGAACAGAAGGTACAGGGGGGCCGCCTTGGCGCCAGCCTCATCAAGCTGGGGTTTATTCAAGAGGATGAACTCGCCGCCTTCCTTTCCCGGCAGTACGGCGTTCCGTCCATCAATCTGAACGAGTTCGAAGTCGACGCGGGCGTCATCCGCCTGGTTCCCCCCGAAGTGGCCCAGAAGTACCAGATCATTCCCATCAATCGGGCCGGCTCCACCCTGATCGTCGCCATGAGTGATCCCTCGAACATCTTCGCCATCGACGATATCAAGTTCATGACCGGCTACAACGTCGAGGTGGTGGTTGCTCCGGACGCCTCGATCAAAAACGCCATCGATAAATATTACGACCAGAGCGCCTCTCTGGCCGATGTGATGAGCGACCTCGACGACATCGATCTCGAACTGGTCGACGAGGATGACGACGTCGATGTCAAGGACTTGGCAAAGGCCACCGAGGAGGCCCCGGTCGTCAAGTTGGTCAACCTGATTCTCACCGACGCCATCAAGAAAAAGGCTTCCGACATCCATATCGAACCGTACGAGAAATCGTTTCGCGTTCGCTACCGCATTGACGGCATCCTGTACGAGGTGATGAAGCCGCCGATGAAACTGAAAAACGCCATCACCTCCCGCATCAAGATCATGGCGGAAATGGACATCGCCGAACGCCGGCTGCCGCAGGACGGCCGCATCAAGATCAAGCTTGCCGGCGGCAAGGACATGGATTACCGGGTCAATTGCCTGCCCACCCTGTTTGGCGAGAAAATCTGCTGCCGACTGCTCGACAAGTCCAACCTGCAGCTGGACATGACCAAACTGGGCTATGAGCCGGAGGCCCTGGAGTGGTTTAAAAAAGAAATTCACAAACCCTTCGGCATGTGCCTGGTCACCGGCCCCACCGGCTCGGGGAAAACGGTTTCCCTCTATTCGGCCCTGGCCGAATTGAACAAGGTGACGGAGAATATCTCCACCGCCGAGGACCCCGTCGAATTCAACTTCGCCGGCATCAACCAGGTGCAGATGCACGAGGAAATCGGGCTCAATTTCGCTTCGGCGCTACGCGCCTTCCTGCGCCAGGACCCGGACATCATCATGATCGGGGAAATCCGTGACTTCGAAACGGCGGAAATCGGCGTCAAGGCCGCCCTGACCGGCCACCTTGTTCTCTCCACCTTGCACACCAACGATGCGCCGAGCACCATCAACCGTCTGCTCAACATGGGCATCGAGCCGTTTCTGGTCGCCTCGGCGGTCAACCTGATCACCGCCCAGCGGCTGGGACGCCGGGTCTGCGGCGAATGCAAGGCGCCGGAAGACATCCCGAAACAGGCGCTGATCGATGCCGGCGTGCCGGCGTCGGAGGTCGATGAATACGTCTGCTACAAAGGAAAAGGGTGCGGCAACTGCAACAATACCGGCTACCGGGGGCGGGTCGGCATCTATCAGGTCATGCCGATGTTCGAGGGGATTCGCGAGCAGGTTCTGGCCGGCGCCAACACCGCCGAAATCAAGCGCGAATCGATGCGCCTCGGCGTCAAGACGATGCGCCAGTCCGCCCTGACCAAGCTCAAGGAAGGTGCGACCACCTTCGAGGAGGTTCTGCGCTGCACGGTTGGCGACGAGTAATATTGCATCTGTGTATGCCTCTATGAATGAAGGGAACGGGTAGAACCATGTCGACGCCGCAAGAAGGCCAGCCCAGCGCTATCCCGGGAATGCACCAACTGCTCAAGGCCATGGTCGAAAGTGGCTCCTCCGATCTGCACATCACCACCGGATCCCCGCCGCAAGTGCGAATCGACGGCCACGTCAAGCCGATGAAGCTGCCCCCCATGCAGCCGGTCGATACCAAAAGGCTGTGTTATTCGCTGCTCACCGATGCGCAGAAACGCAAATTCGAGGAGGAAAATGAACTCGACTTCTCCTTCGGCGTCAAAGGCCTCGCCCGCTTTCGCGGCAACGTCTTCATGCAGCGGGGCGCTCTGGCCGGGGTTTTTCGGCTCATCCCCTTTAAAATTCTAACCATGGCCGAACTGGGACTGCCGCCGGTGGTGCACGAAATTTCCCGTAAGCCGCGCGGTCTGGTCCTGGTGACCGGTCCCACCGGCAGCGGCAAATCAACGACCCTGGCGGCGATGATCGATGCCATCAATGTCGAGCGCCACGAGCATATCGTCACCATCGAAGACCCCATAGAATTTATCCATCCCCACAAGAACTGTCTGGTCAACCAGCGCGAGGTCGGCGCCGATACGGCCTCCTTCAAACGGGCGCTGAAATCGATTCTGCGCCAGGACCCCGATGTCGTTCTGGTCGGGGAATTGCGCGACCTGGAAACGATCGAGGCGGCGCTGACCATTGCCGAAACCGGCCACATCTGTTTCGGCACGCTGCACACCAACTCCTGCGCCCAGACCATCAACCGCATCGTCGATGTTTTTCCCACCAGTCAGCAGCAGCAGATCCGCACCCAGCTTTCCTTCGTTCTCGAAGGGGTTATCTCGCAAACCCTGCTGCCCAAAGCGCAAGGCAAAGGACGCGTCTGCGCCCTGGAAATCATGGTGCCCAATATGGCTATTCGCGCCCTGATCCGCGACGACAAGGTGCATCAGATCTATTCACAGATGCAGATGGGTCAGGATAAATACGGAATGCAGACGATGAATCAGGCGCTATTCCATCTCTGGCATAAAAAACAGATCACCAGCGATGTCGCCCTGACGCGCTCGTCCGAGCCGGACGAACTGCGGCAGATGATGGCCAATCCGGCATCGATGCTGCGGAAATCCGCTCCTCCGGGACGCTGATTGCAATGAGAGTAGTCCAATTGAGAATGGTGCAACGGAGACGAAGCCATGCCTAAATTTAGCTGGGAAGGAAAAACCCGCGCCGGCCAAGTGCAGAAAGGGGAAATGGAAGCCAGTGATCAGGCGGCCGTAACCGCTGTTTTGCGCCGGCAAGGGATTCAGCCATCGAAAATCAAGGAGATGGGCAAAGGGCTCAATGTCGAGCTGAAAATTTTCGCGCCTAAAATCACCACCAAGGATTTGGTCGTCTTCACTCGGACCTTTGCCACCATGATCGATGCCGGCCTGCCTCTCGTGCAATGTCTCGAGATACTTTCCAGTCAACAGGAGAACGCGACTTTTAAGAAGATTCTGGCGGAAGTGAAAGAGAGTGTCGAGTCGGGTTCCACTTTCGCCGATGCCCTTAAAAAACATCCCAAAGCCTTCGACGACCTGTATGTGAACTTGGTGGCGGCCGGCGAAATCGGCGGTATTCTCGACACCATCCTAAACCGTCTGGCTGCTTATATTGAAAAAGCCCTGAAATTGAAAAAGCAGGTGAAGAGCGCCATGACTTATCCGACCACCATTATCGGCATAGCCTTTGTCGTCATTGCGGTCATTTTGATTTTTGTTATCCCGGCCTTTGAAAAAATGTTCGCGGATTTCGGCGGTACTTTACCCTTGCCCACGCAAATTGTCATTAATCTAAGTAATTTTATACAAGACTATATCCTGGTGATTATTGGAACCATCGCCGGCACTGTCATTGGTCTCAAGCGGCTCTATCGCACAGAAAAGGGGCGCGCGAGAATAGATGATATTGCTCTTAAAGCCCCGGTGTTTGGCATTCTGATCCGCAAGGTCGCGGTCGCCAAATTCACCCGGACCCTGGGAACCATGATTTCCAGTGGTGTGCCAATCTTGGACGGTCTTGATATCGTGGCCAAAACCGCCGGCAACAGAACGGTCGAGAAAGCTATTTATCACGTTAAGCAAAGCATCAGCGAAGGAAAAACCATCGCCGAGCCTCTTGCGAAATCGGGTGTTTTCCCCTCCATGGTTTGCCAGATGATCAATGTTGGCGAGCAGTCCGGTTCCATCGACACCATGTTGAATAAAATCGCCGATTTTTATGACGACGAAGTCGACGACGCGGTGGGCAATCTCACCGCGATGATGGAGCCATTGCTGATGCTTTTTCTCGGCACGACGGTCGGTGGTCTGGTCATTGCCATGTATCTGCCCATTTTCAAACTCGCCGGGGCAGTCGGAGGCTGATGCCGGATCATAAAGGGTTCGAGGGGCGAGAGGAACCGACGCGAAAACATTTAGGCTGGTTTCTTGCCAGTCGTATTCTGGTCATTACCCTGTTTCTCGGCGGAACCATTTTCCACCACCTGCGCGGTGGGCATGCCGCCTCGAATCCCGCATTGGTTTTTCTCTATGCCCTGATTGGCATTCCCTACCTGCAGACTTTCCTCTTTGCCATTGCCCTGCCCCGAGTCGGCCGGCTCAGGCTTATGGTTCAGGTGCAGATCGTGTGGGATCTGCTCTTCGCAACGCTTCTCATTTATGTGACCGGTGGGATAGGGAGCATTTTCTCTTTCCTGTTTATCCTGATCATTGTCAGTTCCAGTGTCTTTCTCTCCCGAAAAGAAGTTCTTTTCGTCGCCTCGGCTGCGGTTATTCTTTACGGCAGTCTGCTCGACCTGCAGTTCTTCGGATATCTTCCCCGTATCGGCTATTTGCAACTGCCGGAACGAATAGATGGCAGCCAGGTATTCTATGCGGTATTCGTCAATGTCATCGCGTTCTTTCTGACGGCTTTGCTCAGCGGGACCGCTTCCGAACGGCTTCGTCGCAGCGAATCGGCCCTGGAAAAAAGGCTGATAGATTTCGAAGAACTGGATATTTTAAACCGCGCTATCCTGTCCAACATCACCAGCGGATTGATGATCATTAATTCGTCCGGCGAGATCCGTTCTTTTAATGCCGCCGCCAGCAAAATCACCGGTTTTTCCTTGGAGGAGGTTTATGATCGGAAAGTGGGTGATGTGTTTCCCCATCTGCATCTTTTTAACCGAGAGGGGGATTTTCTCGTCGTTCCCCGGGGCGACGCCAGAATTTTAAATCGTTTCGGCCAGCCGCTGGTTCTCGGCTACGCCACCTCCCGGGTTCAGGACCCGCAGAGAGGGGATCTCGGCCTGCTCATCACCTTTCAAGATTTGACCCAATTCAAGAAGATGGAAGAGCAACTCAAGCGCGGCGATCGTTTGGCCGCCGTGGGACGGCTTGCTTCCGGAATGGCGCACGAGATACGCAACCCCCTTGCTTCCATCAGCGGCTCGGTGCAACTGCTGATGGAAAATCCTCACACGGCGGACGAAGATCGACGTCTTATGGGAATCGTGGTCAAGGAGGCGAACCGTTTAAGCAACCTGCTGACGGATTTTCTTGTTTTCGCCCGGCCGAAGCCGCCCAGCCCCGAGGAGGTGAGTGTTTCGGCTTTGCTGGATGAGCTGGTTGGCATGCTCGCCACCGATCCCAGGTTTTCCCGCCTGGAAATCCGCCGCGAATACGATTCCAATCTTCGGATGCACCTGGACCGGCAACAGTTTTATCAAGCGCTGTGGAATCTGGTCATCAATAGCGCCGAGGCTATGCCCCATGGTGGCCGTCTTTTAATCGGCGCCGACCGAACCGGGGGTATTTATATCGAGGACACCGGCGCCGGCATTCCCGAAACTATTCGCGACCGCATTTTCGATCCCTTTTTCACCACCAAAGAGAGCGGAACCGGCCTGGGGCTCGCCAACGTCTATGCCATTGTCGCAGCGCACGGAGGCCGAATCGAGGTTGCCGCCGGCCATGAAGAGGGGACCCGCGTCAGCATTCATCTGGGCGATCTCGATTGATTTTAATCAGGGTTGTATCCGACTGGTCATTTCCGTATAATCGCTGCGGCACTTCGGCTGTTTCCATAGTAAAATTTAATGGGTAGGCATGTCTAATCCTCTGGGAAAAAACCGCATTCTGATTGTCGATGATGAGGAGAGTTTGCGGGAGATTCTTTCCATCATGCTCCACCGCGAAGGCTATCTCGTCGATGCCGCCATCGACGGGGCGCAGGCGGTTGCGCGTATGCGCGAAATCACCTATGACTTGGTCATCAGCGATATCAAAATGCCGCGCCTGGACGGATTCGAACTTCTTCGCCATATCAAGGAGCGCACCCCGGAAACGGTGGTGATCATGATCACCGCCTTTTCCTCCACCGAGGAGGCGGTGGAGGCGATGAAACGGGGCGCTTACGACTATATTACCAAGCCGTTCAAGAACGAAGAGATCAGGCTTATTATTAAGAACGCCCTGGAGCGTCGGGCTTTGCGGCAGGAAAATCAGGAATTGAAGAAGGAGTTGGGAAAGCGCTACTCCTTCGGCAGTCTGATCGGCAAGAGCAAGGCGATGCAGGAGGTCTATGACCTCATCCAGAAGGTGGCGGGAAGTAGAGCCAATGTCTTGGTCACCGGCGAAAGCGGCACCGGGAAGGAACTTGTGGCCAAGGCGCTTCATTACAACAGCGATCGGCGGGAAAAGCCATTTGTTCCCATCAACTGCGGCGCCATCCCGGAAAACCTGTTGGAGAGCGAACTGTTTGGCCACGAGAAGGGTTCCTTTACCGGCGCCGTGCAGCAGAAGGCCGGTTTGTTCGAAGTGGCCAACGGCGGCACGCTGTTCCTCGACGAGATTGGCGAGTTGCCGCCGATGATGCAGGTCAAACTTCTGCGTGTATTGCAGGAGCGCGAATTTCGCCGGGTCGGCGGAACGCGGGATATGCATATCGATGTGCGCCTGATCGCCGCCACCAACAAGGATCTGGAGATTGAAGTTGGGCGGGGCGGGTTCCGCGAGGACCTTTTTTATCGCCTGAACGTCATCCGCATCGCCCTGCCGTCTCTCCGCGAGCGCCGCGAGGACATTCCCCTGCTGGTCGAGCACCTTTTTCGCAAGTTGACCGATACTGAAGAGGTTCGCGTCTCCGACGGCGTCATGCGCCGTCTGCTCGACTACCATTGGCCCGGCAATATCCGGGAGTTGGAAAATTTTCTCGAGCGCTGTGTGGTTCTCGGGCAGACGGGGGAGATCACCGAGGACCAGTTGCCGCCGCAGATCAACGGCCGGGCGCTCCCCTGCCCGGGTCAGATCGACCAGATCCCGGAGACCGGCCTCGATCTTGACGAGTATCTGGGGAAGATTGAAAAGGACATCCTGCTCAAAGCGTTGGAGAAGACCGGTGGCGTGCGCAAAAAAGCAGCGGAACTGCTCGGTATCACCTTCCGCTCCATTCGCTACCGACTGGCGAAATTCGGGGTGGAGGCGGATGGTGAGGAGGAGGAATAGCTTGGGTGACGGAAATTGTCAGGTGCAATGACGAGATTTGATTCTTCTGCTCCCGGCGGCCGAAATAATTCCTGCGCTAATTCGGTCGGTTGGCATTCAGGCGAGGATTGGCATGCTGATTGCTGTACATTGTAAGACAATCAATTAATGAGGGCAGCCGTTGTGGCTGTCCATGTACTGGGTTACCGGTGGTGATCCGCCGGGTTAGTCCCTATCAAAGGAGAAGTATCATGATGCAGTTCAAAAAGTCCGAAAAGGGTTTTACCCTGATCGAGCTGCTGATCGTCGTGGCGATCATCGGCATCCTGGCGGCCATCGCCATTCCGCAGTTCTCAAGCTATCGGCAGAAGGCGTATAACTCCGGCGCCCAATCCGACCTGAAAAATCTCAAGACCGGTATGGAAGCCTATATGGCGGATAATCAGGAGTATCCCGCTGATCTTAGTTATGAGTAAATAATTCCCATTTGCATAGGAGATTTATCGATGAAAAAAACCATTCTTATGACGGCATGCATGCTCTTTGTGTCAAGTATGGCCTTTGCAGGCAAGTCAGTTACAATGGATTTGTCAGCCAAATCGACGACTGGGTTGTCTCTTTATGGTGACAGTGCTACCGCCAGTGATACGACTGCTCTTATTGGCAAGAATTCCACCGGGGTAGGCGTTGGTGTTCTTACTGATGTTAATGGGTATAGCATGGTGACGCAGCACATGAATGGCTCCAAGGCTTTTGCATCCAGCTACGACAGCACATCTATCTACTCCGAGGATGCCACCGCTGGGGAGGAGCTTCTGGATGTACCGAAGGCAACGGACACCAGTGATTTTTCCGACTGGGATAAGCTCTGATCCATCTTTCGGTCCATTTCGTTGCATCTGATTCTGAAGTACGCAAAAGCGGGATGTCTCAGCATCCCGCTTTTGCGTAGTCCCGAAGAAACCGTCATGACCATCGTCACCGTTACATTGAAAAGTATTCTCCGCGACCGGGTGCTGCAGGGTATCTTGGTTGCTTCCATGGTATTCCTCGCCATCCCGGCTGTCAGTACACTTTCCATGCGTCAGGTGACGGAACTTGCCCTCACCTTGTCCCTGTCGTTGGTCTCCTTTATCCTGCTGCTTCTGGCGATCTTTCTCGGGGGTGTATCCCTGTGGCGCGATGTGGAGCGGCGTTACACGCACAGTGTCCTGACCCTGCCGCTCGGCAGGGGGAAGTACTTGCTGGGGCGCTTCGCAGGCATCGGGCTATTTCTGGTCGGGACGGCGGCGCTGCTGGGTCTGCTGACCTTCGTCGTGGTTTCGTTCGTGTCAGCCGGATATCGGCCGGATCGTCCGGTATCGTGGCTTGCCGTGATGGCAGCCCTCGGTTTCGATACCCTCCAGTGCCTTCTGCTGGTCGCCTTCGCGGTTCTGTTCTCTTCGGTCAGCACTTCTTTTTTTCTGCCGATATTCGGCACCATTGCCGTTTACCTGGTCGGGGGAGCCTCGCAGCAGGCCTACGATTACGTGCTCTCTCCGGCCGGCCAGACCCTTTCACCGGCGGTTCGGCAGGTGGCCGGGCTGCTCTATTACATCGTCCCCAATTTTTCCGCCTTCGACTTGAAGGTCAACGCCATCTACGCCATGCCGCTTGATCCCGGCTCCTTGGCATTGACTGCCGGGTACGGCATAATCTACACCGCTTTTGTGCTGATCGTCGCAGTAACGATCTATTCCCGGCGGGAACTCGGTTAGGTGCGCCGTGAAACGCTACCTTTTCTCCGCTTTCTGCGTACTAACCGTCTATTTTATTCTCCTCGGTCCGTTCACCCGGACCATGGAGCAGAAGCCCTACATCGAAAAACTCGGACTGATTCCCAACCCCAGGCTTCTGAGCGCACTTTTTCCCGATTACCAGGAACTGCTCGCCGCTTCGATCATAGGCAAAGTGATCCTCTACTACGGATCCCTTGCCGAGCGTCTGGACCAGCCCGGCAAAGTGATCTATGCTGCGGATTATCCGGCTATGTCTCGGTCAATTCATGCCGCTTTGCGTCTCGATCCTTACAACATGGACGGTTACTATTTCGGGCAGTCGATCCTAGCCTGGGATGCCCGGCAGTACGTACTGGCCACGAAACTCCTGGAATACGGTATGCAATACCGCACCTGGGACTGGCAACTGCCCTTCTTTGCCGGTTTCAATTACGCCTACTTTCTTCATGACAAGGAAAAGGCTGCGGAAATGTACATGCGCGCCGGTGATCTGTCGGGAGAGCCCCTGTTCCAGAAACTGGCGGGTCGCTACCTGCAGGAGGCGGGTGATACCCGGATGGCTATTGATTACCTGGGAACCCTGGCAAAGAACGCCCGAAATCCTGCACTCCGGCAGACACTCCAGGTCAGGATCAGTGCCTTCGAGGCAGTTCTGGCCATCGAGCAGGCCCGGGATCGTTTCATGCATGAGCACGGGAACCTACCCGCTAATATTGCCGACCTCGTGGAAGCCGGGTATCTAGAGGATACGCCCATCGATCCTTACGGGGGCGAGTTTTACTTCGACGAGAACCACCGGGTCCTCACGACCAGCAAGTTCGCCTTCGCCGCTCCCCGCGTGCCTTCCGATGACGACTCTTCCGAATCCCCTGAGTAAATCATGAATCAAATTAAGCCAATCAGCATATCTAACTTGAAAAAGGCATACCGGGGCAAGCGCGGTAAGAAGGTCGAGGCGCTGCGCGACATCACTCTCGACATCGTGCCCGGTGAGGTCTTCGGATTTCTCGGCCCCAATGGTGCTGGTAAGAGTACCACTATCAAAATCCTGATGGGACTGATTCGGCCGAGTGAAGGCGAGGCGAGCATCTTCGGAGTTGCCGTCGGTGATCCCGCGGCTCGCCGCCGGGTCGGATTCCTGCCCGAGAACCCGGCTTTCTATGACTTTTTGACGGCCAGGGAATACCTGCAGTTCGTCGGCAAATCATTTGGGATGTCCCCTGCGGTCATCCGTTCCGAAAGCGAGCGGGTTTTGGCGTTGCTCGATCTGACTGCCGCCGCCGGCCGACCGATCCGGGGATACAGCAAAGGGATGGTGCAGCGGCTTGGAATCGCCCAGACCCTCCTCCACGACCCGGATCTTTATATCCTGGATGAACCAATGAGCGGTCTCGATCCTCTCGGCCGTGCCCTGGTGAAGGAGATCATCCTTGACTTGAAAGGACGAGGGAAAACGGTCTTTTTCAGTACCCATGTAACGGCTGATGTCGAGCAGGTCTGCGACCGTATCGGGGTGATCGTCGGCGGCGTCTTTCGCGAAGAGCGGGTGGTTAAGGAGCTGCTGCGCGAAGGGATTGACGGTTACTTCTGCCGCGTCCTCGGCGTCGATCGTGCTTTTCTCGAGGCTTTCGGAGACGTGCATTGTCATGCGGATGTCTGCGAAGTTTTCGTCTCTCGCGACCGCTTTGATCCTTTCGCCGCAGCGGTTGTCGGCCAAGGGGCTTCTTTCGATCTAATTGAGCCACGACGCAGGGATGTGGAAGATTACCTCCTTGACCTGGTGCGCTCAAGTGGGGAAGCCCGATGCGTCTGAAAACCTGGCACTGCCTTTCTTTGCTGACCCTGGCCGTTCTGCTCGCCTATTACCCGGGGCTCCATACGGGATACAACTCGGTCGACGATCTGAAGATGATCACCAGCGTCGAGCAGTCGGGCCCGCTGGACCTGGAACGACTCTTTGTGCGTAGCGGCTCCTACTACTATCGACCGCTGACCATTCTGAGTTACACCCTTGATCGAGACCTCTGGGGATCTATCGCCCCCTTCATGCACCTGGAGAACATCCTGCTGCATTTGGCCTGTGCCTTGTTGGTCTTCGCCATTACGCGGCGACTGCTTCCCTTTTGGGGCGTCCTGAATCAGTGGCCGGCCCTCTTTGCTGGCCTCTTCTTCGCTCTCCATCCCCTCGCCACCGAGTCGGTCTCCTGGATCAGTGGACGTACCGACCCGCTGATGGCGGTGTTCTTGCTGCTGGCCGTGTGGCTGACATTAGTGACGCTGGAGAGCGAACGTCCCGCCGCTGCCCTGGGTGCCGGAGTTGCGCTTTTCCTGAGCGGGCTGGCCAAGGAAGTCGCTGTCTTTATACTTCCTGGCCTGTTCTGGCTCATTATCGTTTATCCGGGAGGGGGAGGTTTGTTCGTCCGGTTACGTCGCCGGTGGTGGCCTCTATTAACCACGACGGGCGGAATCACAGGCTACTTTGTTCTGCGTGCTTTGGCCATCGGCCGGGACAGTGGGGTCAAAACGGCTCTCAAGGGCGTGACCGGTGGCGAGGGGCAGGGGGTTGCCGAGCTGCTGGACAAGATCCGTATCGCCTGCAAAGTCTACGGGTTTTATTTCAAGAAACTTTTCGTCCCTTGGCCACTGAACTATGGAATCATCGAGATCTCCGGATGGTATGTGCTCGCCGGCATCGTACTGGCCGCACTGCTGCTCTACCTGTTCTGGCGCGCCGATGTGCCGGGGGCCCTCGGACTGATGGCCTTCTGCGTTCTCTCTCCGTCGCTGCTGGTCATCTTCGGCAAGATGACCTGGACGCCGCTGGCTGAACGTTATCTCTATGCCTCAGCCGCTCTTTTTGCGCCCCTCGCTGCATGGCTCATGCTGCGGGCGCGATCGGCGGTGGCTGAACCCGTCAGGCGCCCTTGGGATGTGGCGATGGTGGTTTTATTACTTGTTTTCTTCGGGACCACTCTGCACCGGGCATGGATCTGGCAAGATAATTTACGACTCTATAAGGACACAGTGGCGAAAAGCCCCGATTTCGCCCCGGCCAAGGTTGAGCTCGCTTCAGCTTTGCTTCGCCGGGGGAAGACAGCCGAAGCTCAGGAGATATTGGGAGAGATGCAGTCGAAAAGCATCGCACCCGACTACATCAACGACGATATGAACTTGGCCGGTACTCTTTTAACAAATGGAGACATGGAAGGGGCCAGGCAAATACTCCTCCCACTTCTGGACAAGAACCCCAAGAAGCGCTTCGAGGTGTTGCAGTATCTGATAAGAACCAATGATCAGCGTTTGGGCAAGACTGACGATCCGGCGGCGAATGCGACGATCCAAGAAGAGAGCCTCACTTGGCTCCTGGAACAGCAGCGCCTCCGGCCTGAAGCATTTACCCTTTACCGGATCGGCAAGCAGCACCTCGCGATGGGCAATGAAGAAGATGCGCTTCACTCTTTCAAAAAGGCCTATGCCCAAGCTCCTGAGGATGCGCATTATCGCGGAGCCGTTGAGACATTTATCCGCCGGCTCGAAGGATCATGAGAATTATAACTTTTTTCCAACTTCTGCGCCCCCACCAGTGGCTCAAAAATCTGATCCTCCTCTTCCCACCATTCCTCGGCGGAACCATTTTCCTCCCCGGTGTTCTGGCCAAAGGCATGGTCCCGTTCGTCAGCTTCTGCCTGGCATCCAGCGCCAGCTATGTTGTTAATGATCTGCTCGACCGGGAGAACGACCTTAATCACCCTGATAAGCAAAACCGAGCTATCGCCAGCGGTGCAGTATCGCCTCGGCAGGCCATCGCATTGGCGGCTTTCCTGCTTGCCGCCTCGGTCGCGCTCTCCTTTTTTGTCTCATATGCTTTTCTCGGCTGGCTCCTTGTTTATCTAGGCCTGTCATTTGCGTACTCATTCGGTCTGAAGGACCAGCCGGTCTTCGACATTTTCTGCATCGCCTCCGGGTTCGTCTTCCGCCTGTTCGCCGGCGGGGCGGCTTTCGACGTCCGGGTGTCGGACTGGCTGTTTCTCAGCGTGCTGCTGCTGGCCTTGTTTCTCAGTGCGGGGAAACGCCTGAGTGAAAAGACGCTGCTCGGTATTGACTCCGGTGACCACCGCAAAGCACTTAACGGCTATCCGCCCGGCGTGTTGGAGAGCTTCATGTACATCTCCGGTGCCGCGGTTCTGGTCACCTATACCATGTACGTCATCACCAAGCACAAGCTGGTGTTTACGGTTCCGCTCTGCTGCTTCGGACTTTTTCGGTACCTGATGATTGTGAAGCGCGGTGGTAGCGGTGATCCGACCCACTCCCTGCTGAAGGATCCACTGTTGTTTGTGGTGGGATTGGTTTGGGTGGTTATGGTTTCTTTTACGATCTACATAAATATCTGAAGGTTTATGGCTGACAACCCAACTGCGGAAAATAAAGTTCCCCTCTTTTTCAGAGTGTTCCGCCTTGCACCAGAGTCAATGCGACGGCGGTTCCGTTTTCTGTTCGCTGCTATGCTGATTCTGGCCTTTATCGAAACAGGGGCTGTGGGTTTGCTGGCTTTTTATGCAGCGGCAGTCTCTGACCCCGCCTCCAGTTTTCAGCTGTCTGCGCTTAACGCACTGAGGGAAATTCCCTTTTTCAGCCCGCTCGTGCAAAGCCCAAAAGCCATGATCGCCAGTCTGAGTGTCCTGGTGATATTGACGCTGCCCCTGAAAAACGGTTTTCGCGGATGGGTGACCTATCGCATCGCCCGCTACAGTGCTGCACTGGAGGCTGTTTTCGGGCAGCGGCTTCTTGAGGGGATTCTGGCCAGAGACTATGCCTGGCATGTCAAGCAGAACAGCGCGGACCTGATCCAGACGGTCAACTGGCGGCAACACCTGGGGCGCCAGTTTGTTCAGCCTTATCTGAACGTGGTCTGCGAGGCCAGCATGCTGCTGGTTCTGCTGGGCAGTTTGCTTTGGGTGCAGCCGGTGGTTTCTCTGCTGTTCATTGTTGTCCAGGGGGGCGCCGGAATCCTGGTGTACAAGGGGTTGCGGCGGGGCCTGGATAGAAGCGCTCAGGGGTGTCGCCAGAATGAAATGGCGATGAATCGGCATACAACCCGCTCTATCCAAGGCGTGAAGGATGTCAAGATCACCGATACGGCGGACTATTTTCTGTCCGGCTTTACCCGTAACGCTCAAAAATTCGCCAACCTCTTCGGCAGTCAGCAGTTCTGGCGGGAATCTCCCCTGCTGGCGCTGGAAACCCTCGGTTTTGTCACCCTCGCAGGGGCGATTCTGTTCATGCTGTTCGGGCTCGGTTATTCACCCTTGCAAACCACCGGGACCGCCGCTTTGCTGGCAGTGACCGCCTGGCGGACTCTCCCGGCATTCAACCGGGTTGTCTCCGCGCTTGCCGGCATCCGGACGTCCCGACCTTATGTGCTCTCACTGCTGGATGTTTTGAACAATATGCATACGCCTGACGAGACGGCACGAACGACAACCGGAAAAGCGCTCTCCTTCGAGCGGGAGATCAGGGTCGACAACGTCAGCTTCGCCTACACGCCCGGACGGCCTGTGTTGGACGAGTTTTCCATTTCTCTCGCCAAGGGGCATTCACTTGGGATCATGGGGCCTTCCGGATGCGGAAAGAGCACCCTGGTCGACCTGCTGACAGGTCTGCTGCCGCCGCAGCAGGGCCGGATCCTGGTGGATGGCGTCCCTTTGACCGAAGAGGCGCTGCCGGACTGGAGGCGCCGAATTGGTTATGTGCCGCAGTTCCCTTATGTCGTCGATGGAACTCTGGCGGAGAATATTGCTTTCGGCGTCAGCCCTGAAAAGATTGACAAAGAGAGGGTGCTGCAGGTTTGTGAATTGGCCGCCATCGATTTCCTGCCGCAGCTCTCTGAGGGAATCTATTCTCAGATCGGGGAAAGGGGAGTCCGTCTTTCCGGCGGTCAGCAGCAGAGAGTCGCCATTGGCAGGGCGCTTTACCGGGAGCCGGAGGTGCTGATATTTGATGAGGCGACCAGTGCCCTGGATGTGGAGAAGGATCTGCAAATCAAGGAATTGATCAAAAATCTGAGCGGCAGTCATACATTTGTGATTGTCTCGCACCGGAAATCGACGGTGGAGTATTGTGATGCTGTGTATCTCTTTGATCGGGCGGGAAAGATGGGGGGCCAGGAAGACGGCAGGGGGGACGAGAAGAGAGGCCTTGTAGTACAGAACCGGTGAGCCGAAAAATAAATCCCTCCCCTTTTTCTCAATTCTGTACGATGACTGTTTACTAGGCCGAATATTAGATTTTTTTGCCTCTTCCGCAGAATCTGTGGGTAGAGGAGGGTGGGGAATAGAGCATTGCTTTTCATGGGTGAGTAAGATATTTTCCCCGAAACTATCAAACTCAGTCAGAGGAAAGGCAATGCTGATCAAGACTTTACTGAACAAAGTCGAACGGTTCAAGTTGTTTGTTTACGGTCCTGTATGCGTCATGCTCATTAACGGCGTGGAAACCCTGGTTATTGACATCGAGCCGCGCAGCAACAGTCGGCCGGTCTGCCCCGAGTGCGACAAGCGGCGGAACGCCTATGATCGGCAGTCACAGCGCCTGTTCGAGTATCAGCCGGTCTGGACGTTTAAGTCTTACTTCCGCTATGCTCTGCACCGAGTCAGTGTCCGACCTGCGGCGTCAAGGTGGAGGCTCTGCCTTGGGGCTATGGCAAGGAGAGGATGACCTTCTCCTACCAGGTCTTATTGGCTCGCTGGGCGAAGCGGCTCTCCTGGAAGGAGACCGCCGACATCTTCGAGACCAGTTGGGATACGGTCTTTCCGGCCGTCAAGGTCGTCGTCGATTATGGCTTGGTTCACAGAAGCCTGACGGCGTCACGGAGATCAGCGTTGACGAAATAAAGGTGTTCAGGGGGCACAAGTACCTGACCCTGGTCTATCAGATCAACGCCGGGGCACGGCGGCTTTTATGGTGCGGCCCCAAGCGTCGAGCGAGAGCGCTGCTGCGGTTCTTCTACGAATTCGGCAAAGAGCGCAACACCTAGATCAAGTTCGTATGCATCGATATGTGGGCGCCTTATCTCAAGGTAATCGCCAAGAAGGCCTCGCAGTCGCTGAACATTCTCGATCGCTTCCACATCATGCGGGCCTTCAACGAGGAGATTGATCAGGTCAGACGCGACGAGGTCAAGCAGTTCAAGGCCAACCGGCAGGAGAACGTTCTAGAACGCGGTCGCTGGCTGCTGCTGAAGCGCCCGGAGTCTCTTCGAGAAGCAGACGGCCAGGATGAGCGAGCTGCTCAAGCTCAATCTGGCATCGATCAAGGGCTACCTGTTGCGAGAAAACTTCCGCCGGTTCAGGGACTATCAACGCCCGGACTTCGCGGGGAAGTTCCTCGACAACTGGGTGTCCCGGGCACTGCAAACAGATCAGGAACCGATGAAGAAAGTGGCGCGAATGCTACGCAAACACAAGCCGCTGATTCTCAACTTGTTCAAGGCCAAAGGGCAGCTTTCCAGCGGCGAGGTTGAGGGTTTGAACCTCAATAATTCAGGTAAGTTATGTACATAAAAAATATTTGTAGAGATTTGAAAATTATTAAATTTAAGGAACGCATTTTAGGGGTGTTCTACAATACCTTATGTTCTATATTTAGTTTGAAAGCTAATTATATAGTTTTCGAATCTCAGCATGGAAAAGATTTTTTTGGTAATCCATACTATATGGTTGATTTTATAGCTAATAATGAACTATATGATGAATTCAAGATAATATGTATATTGAATAATAAGTTTGTGAAGAAAAAATTTAAATTCATCGAAAGAGTTAAGTTCTCCAAAAGAAATTCATTGTCTTATATTTACTATATTGCAGTTTCTAAGTTTCTTATTAATGATGTTACTTTTCCTCCATATTTTTCTCGAAGAACTGGACAAAAGTACCTTAATACGTGGCATGGGACCCCATTGAAGACATTAGGGCGAAATACTGCAAATAGCCCTTTTATTGGTGTCGCAAATGCTCAAAGAAACTTCCTTCATACCACTCATCTTTTAGCCCCTAATTCTCATACCGAGGAAGTCTTGATGTCCGATTATATGATTAAGGATATTTGGGGTGGGCGCTTATTGCGGAGTGGATATCCAAGAAATGACGTTTTATTCAGTAGTAAGAATGACGTCGATGTTTCGATTTCAGATAGGTTGAAAAAAATTGCTTTTATGCCAACTTGGAGAGGTGAGTTGTCTAACATTGCTGGCTCTAGTGAAGGACATCTGCAAAAAATAGTTGTATTTTTGGAGGAATTAGATAGGTTATTGCCTGATAACGCCAAAGTTTATGTGCGTCTACATCCAATAATTCTTGGAATAATCTCCTTCGATCAGTATCGAAAAATTTTGGGATTTCCTGATAATTGTGAGCCTTATGAATTTTTATCGACTTGCGATATTCTGATCACTGATTATTCATCCGTTATTTTTGATTTCTGTCTGACCAAGAAACCAATTATTCTTTATGTACCCGATGAACAAGACTATAAAACGACTAGGAATTTTTCTATTGAATTTTCATCAATACCCTTTCCTAAAGCTAGGTCGACTTTTGAAGTTATATCCCAAGTACAAGATATTTTGAAAAATGGAAGTAGCTTCGATAAAGAGTACCAGAGATTTATTGAATTATTCTGTCCATTTGAAAGTGGAAAAAGTACAAAAAAGCTATGTTCAGATTTTATACTAAACACTAAACTAGCGGAATCATTCGATTGTAAAGAAGAGACAGGTAAGAAAAATATACTAATATTTTGTGGATCCTTCTTAAATAATGGAATTACAACTTCATTGAAAAATCTTATGTCAAAAATAGATGCTAATAAATATAACATATATCTTTGGATTGATGAAGAGGTTGGAGATAGGTATGGAAAGGAATATTTTTATTCATTACGGCCTGACATAAAATATGTTTCATCAAAGGATATGTTTACATTCGGAGTTATCGATAGTTTTTTATTTTTTATTTATTATATCTTTAAACAACAATTTAAATATGGTGATAAGTTTTTGAAACGATTATGGTCTTATGATGCCAGAAGACGATTTTGTGATGTAGAATGGGACACTATTGTGCACTTCACTGGTTATGACAGGGTACCCGTTTTTATCATGTTAGCATCCACTGCAAAAAAGATTGTGTATATGCATAATGATATGTATAGAGAAGTCATAAGTAATAGGGTTTTTGATAGCCGCGTTTTGAAACTATCTTACGAGTTGGCTGATGTTGTAGCAACTGTTAGTCCACGTGTCCATGAAAATTATTGCAAAAATATATATGACATAAAACATAAAGTTCTCTATGTACCTAATGTTGTCTCACTCGACTGCTTGGATAAATCTAAGGAAAATATTGTTCATTCTTTAGATAATTCTGTCTCCGATGAGGTTAAGAGGCGTGCTTTATCCGCACTAGAAAAGCCAGATGTATTTAGGTATGTTAATGTGGCTCGTTTTTCTCCTGAAAAGGGGCAGATGAGACTTATTGAAGCATTTGAAAGGGTTTGGCGGGATACACCAGACTGCCAATTGTTTATAATTGGGGGGCATGGTTTTTTGTATGAGTCCTTAGTGGAAAAATCTAAAATGTCGCCAGCCTCTGATTCTATTTTTATTCTACTCGGCTCTAGTAATCCCTTCCCTTTACTCAAAAAAATGAATAGTTTCGTTTTTTCTTCTTTTTACGAGGGAATAGGTATGGTTCTTTTTGAAAGTTTTGCTTTGGGTTTGCCAGTTATATCGACAAATATCCCTGGACCTGCATGTTTGCTTAACAATGGATATGGTCTTGTGGTTGAAAATAGTGTTTCTGGTCTAGTTGATGGAATGCGTAAAGCTCTTAATGATGATTTTGAATACAAAAATTATGATTTTGAGGCCCATAATGAGTTTGCATTAAAGCAATTTTATTCGGCTATCAATTGATTATCTGGAAGGACATTTTTTGAAAAAGATTCTTACCTACGGTACCTTCGACCTCCTTCACATGGGACATGCCCGCCTTTTGAAGCGCGCGCGTGAGTTGGGCGACTATCTCATTGTCGGTTTGTCCACGGACGAGTTCAATAGCAAGAAGCATAAAAGTTCATTTCTCCCTTACGAGCAGCGGAAAGAGGTCCTAGAGGCAATCCGGTATGTCGACGAGGTAATCCCCGAGACCTGCTGGGAGCAGAAGGTGTCAGACATTCGGACGTACGGGGTGGATCTGTTCGTCATGGGGGATGACTGGAAAGGGGAATTCGATTTCCTGAAGCCCCACTGCCAGGTCCTTTATCTACCACGGACTGAGGACATCTCCACGACCGCCCTGAAGGGGCGCCTGCTGTGAGGTGCTGCCTTGACCGCTGTAACTTCTTCTGAAAGCCACTCTATTGACATCGCCCAAGCCGATGCCGCCATGTCGCTCAAGACCTGGTGGGCTCTGCTCTTCATCTATCCGCTCGCCCGCCCGCTGACAGTCTTCATCGTCAACCGTACACGCATCACCCCGAATCAGGTGACCTTCTGTGCTATGGGGCTTAGGACGGTGACTCTTTTCTGCTTCCTGCAGGGGGGCCGCTGGTGGCTGATCGCCGGGGCCGCCACGTATTTCCTGGCTTACGTCTGCGACTGCACCGACGGCACAGTGGCGCGTCTGACCGGAAAGACTTCTGAGTTGGGGCGTTATCTCGATCATGTCGCCGATCTCATCGGCGATGTTGCGATACTGCTGGCCCTGGCGTGGTACCAGGGGCTGTTGCCGTCGGCCTGGATATTCGGGATGATGTTCATGCACATCGCCGAATGCTACATCAGCTATATCAGTGGCTTCGCCATCTCACCCGAACGGAGGGAGCAGCCTGTCTTCTCCCTGTTCAACCTGGTGAACCGCTACCGCCGCTGGTGGTTCGACAGGAACGTCAAATCCTTTTTATCCTTTCCGGACTATACGGCGCTTGTTTTTGTTCTCTTTCCCCTGTTGGGCGAGCCTGTTCTCGGATTGCGGATTGGATTTTACTTTCTCCTGATTATCGTCTTCTATACTGTTTTTTCAACCTTTATCTCGCTCCACACCGGCGAGCGCCGCTTCCCCTGAACGGATCCCTTGTTTTTTAAGCTCCGCTGGCAATAGCCGGTAATTTGTTGGGAATGGGGGATAACCTCAATATCGTGGCGCGGGTGGTTGAATCTTCCAGCGGGTTAGCGAACGAGCCGGGCACGAGGGTTGACGGGGAACACTGCATTGACAAACGAGGGGCATTGGTCTGGCATGCCAATAAGAACGAGCCGTCTTATTCAGCAAGGAGCATGCGTTGAAAGCCAAGAAGATCAGGATCGGAATCCGGGATGTGCGCGATGCGCTCGACGACTTTGTCGTGGCCGGCGAGGCTCTGGCAAGAGGGGACGTTGTCGAAGAGGAGAAGGGAGTCTATTTCACCAGCCTGGAGGCGTTTCGAAAGGCGCTGACACCGAAGCGTCTGGATCTCCTCCATCTGATCAAGGCTACTCAACCCTCCTCGATCAATCAGCTGGCCAAGCTGGCGCACCGCAACATCAAGAACGTGGCGGAGGATGTAAAGTATCTCTCTCAGATAGGGTTGGTCGAGATTGAGATGGTCGGTCGGGGATCGGCGCCGCGTGTGAAATACGATGAGATCGATTTGAGAATCGCGGTTTGAAAGATATGCCGAAAAGCACGACTAAAACCACCATCTCAATCTCAGCAGACCCTAGAGGCACAACCCTTCACCTCGCTGATTTCTCGGCATTTGCGAAGGTGGTGGCGATGAAATTGGAGCTGTGAAAATCCAATTGCTGAAATCCATGGATTCCCTTCTCGGTCAGCTGCTGGTCCGAGTCCTCCCCTCCGCGATCCCCTCGGCTGATGACCGTCCGCCGCGTTCCATCCTCCTCATTCGCCCCGGCGGCATCGGCGACGCCATTCTCCTTCTGCCGGCCATCCGAGCTCTTAAGGCTGTCTATCCAGAGGCCGCTATTGATATCCTCGCCGAAAAAAGAAACGACCAGGGGTTCTCCTTTTCACCCCATATCCGCCAGGTCTTCCTCTATCACCGCGCTCCGGATCTCCTAAAGGTGCTGCGGCGCCGGTACGACGTGGTCATCGACACCGAGCAATGGCACCGTCTCTCCGCGGTTGTCGCCCGTCTCATACGCTCCACCCTGAGAATCGGTTACGGCACAAACGAACGGAAGAGGCTTTTTACGCATGCGGTTTCCTACTCCCACGAGAACTATGAGACCGACAGCTTCTTCAATCTCCTGCGCCCCCTCGGCATCACGGCGCCTGCGACTTCTGAAGCCCCTTTTGTCGAAATCGACCATGCCGCACGCATGAGGGCAGGGGAGCTGCTTGGCGACCTAGCGCACAGGCCCTATGCCGTTCTCTTCCCCGGCGCCAGCATCCCGGAGCGCCGCTGGGGCGCGGACAACTTCCGGAAGGTGGCCGAGGCGCTGGAGGGGGAGGGGATCCCCTCTGTCATTGTGGGAGGGGCTGAAGATGTCATATGTGGGACAAAAATTGTCACTGGATCGAGGGGGGTGAACCTGGGCGGCCGCACCTCTCTGGCTGAAACCGCCGCCGTCATCGATCGCGGCGCCGTTCTCGTCAGCGGAGACTCCGGCATCCTTCACCTCGGCGTCGGTTTGGGAAAACCGACAGTCTCCCTCTTTGGCCCGGGAATTGCGAAGAAGTGGGCTCCCAGGGGCGAGAACCATATCGTCCTCAACAAAAACCTGCCCTGCTCCCCCTGCACCCTCTTCGGCACCACCCCGAAATGCCCCATTGGTGCCAGGTGCCTGCAGGAAATCACACCTGATCAAGTAATAGCCGCTGTGATGACTCTTCTGACTCGGAATTCAGATGAAAAATCTCGGACGCAGATTTACGCAGAAGGGGCGGATCAAGCCAGGAAAACTGAAAGTTAGAGCATCCCGAACGTCAATGAAATGACCGGGGGAAAGGTGGCGGCGGTTTGCAGCTTTCGTACATCGGGCGCGCCTGTGCTATCAATTTGTGATTGCATCCTGTGCCTCCCTCTGATACGATTTCGTCAATGAACCGTTCCCACCGTAAAACGTTGGAAGCCATTTTCTCGCAACCGGTTCCCGCTTTTCTGGAATGGCGGCGCATCGAGGCTCTCCTTATTGCCCTCGGCGCAAAGATGGCTGAAGGAGCCGGGTCGCGGGTCGCTTTTCTCCTAAACGGCAAGCGCGCTGACTTTCATCGTCCCCTTCCGGGTAAGGAAGCCAAGCGCTATCAGGTGCGAGCTGTTCACGAATTTCTTGAAGCAGCAGGAGTTAAGCCATGAGCAAACCACTCAGGTACAAAGGGTGCGTCGCCCATATCGAATTTGATGCTGAGGACCGTATTTTTTGCGGCCGGATCGCCGGAATTGCCGATATCGTCACTTTCCATGGGGAAACCGTGGACGAGTTGGTGCGTGCCTTCGAGGAGGCGGTCGACGGCTATCTTGAGATGGCCGCGATGCTCGGCCGACCTTTTCAAAAACCCTATTCCGGCAAACTCATGCTTCGCGTTCCTCCCGAGGTGCACGCCCATGCCGCGGCAATGGCCGAGGCGCACGGCATGAGCCTCAACCAGTGGGCCGCTGAAGTGCTGGCGCGGGCCGAATGAGAGGGACAGAAACTTCTATGAAATCCGGGGCAGGACAAGCTTGACATCGCGCGGAATGGAACATACGGTGATGACGACGCTACTCGCTATGCCCTATCGAACGCGCATCCTTGAGGAGAGGCGACAGGCATGGATCAAGAAATCGTAGCGGAAAAGCTGGAGTCCCTGTGCTGTTCGGTGTTTCCATTCCACGGGTGCAGCCAAAATAGAGTGCCATGACCGGAAGAACCGTAAAAATCCAAGAACCCTTGGCAGCGATAAAAAAGCTGCTCGCCGGCACGCCCGAGATCCGTTTCGCCTACGTCTTCGGTTCGTATGGACGCGGCGATGCCGGGCCTTTGAGCGATGTCGACATCGCCGTCTGGGTTGAAGATGCGGTGGAGCCGTTTCACTTTCGGCTGAAACTCATGGAGGAGCTTTCGCGGCTGCTGAAGACAGAGAGATTCGATCTGGTGACGCTCAACGATGCCTCTCCGGTTCTGCGCTACGAGGTGGTTCGCGACGGGCGGGTGGTCAAGGAGGACAAAAGCCGTCGGGTCGAGTTTGAGACGCGAACGCTGAGCGAGTATCTGGACACGGCCCATTTACGCGATGTTCAGAGCCGCTATCTCAAGGAGCAGTTGGGAGGCTTTCGTGGTCAATAAGTCCGTACTGGCGGCCCGCCTGGAGCGTTTGCGGGAGTATCTCGAGGTCCTGGAGGCGGCGCAGCGCTACGACGCGGAGCGTTTTGTCAAGGACCCCTTCATTTACGGCGCGGCGGAACGCCATCTGCATCTGGCCATCGAGTGCCTGCTGGACATCGGCAACCATGTGATTTCCGACCGGGGATACCGAAAACCGGAAAACTATGCCGACATCTTCCGTATTCTCGCGGAAAAAGATGACCTTCCCGGCGAACTTTGCGAAGATCTTGTCGGGATGGCGGCTTTCCGAAACGTTCTGGTGCACGACTACCTGCGTCTGGACCGGCGAAGGATTCATGAGATCCTGCGCGAAAAACTGCCGGTCCTCAGAAGGGCGGGGCGGATTTTCTCGGAACTTCTTTGATGTGAATGGAGTATTGTAGTGCCAGTTTTCCTGGGGTTCGCCTTCCTCCTCGGCGCCATCGTCGGCTCCTTCCTCAACGTCTGCATCTATCGCATCCCCGCCGGTGAATCGATCGTCCGCCCCGCCTCGCGTTGTCCCAAATGCGGGCAGGCGATCCGCTGGTACCAGAACGTGCCGATTCTCAGCTGGCTGCTGCTGCGGGGGAAATGCGCCGCCTGCGGCGTGGCGATTTCGCCGCGCTACCCCTTCGTCGAGGCTCTGACCGGGGTGCTCTTCGCCCTGGTCGTCTACCGCTTCGGCCTGCAGTATTTCGTGCCGGTGTTGTGGATCTTTGCCGCCGCCCTGGTGGTTATCACCTTCATCGATCTCGACCACCAGATCATCCCCGATGTCATCAGCCTGCCGGGGATCGGCATCGGTTTTCTCTGCTCCTTCGTCATCCCCTGGATTTCCTGGACCGACTCGCTCATTGGCATTCTGCTCGGCGGTGGCAGCTTGTATCTGGTTGCCGCCGGCTATCAATGGCTGACCAAAAAAGAAGGCATGGGCGGCGGGGACATCAAGCTTCTCGCCATGATTGGCGCGTTTCTCGGGTGGAAGGCGGTGCTGCCCGTCATCTTCCTGAGTTCGCTTATCGGATCATTGATTGGCGTACCTGTGATGCTGGTCAAAAAGGCCGACGGGCAGCTTGCCATTCCGTTTGGCCCTTTTTTGGCCCTTGGGGCCGTGATTTACCTGCTTTGGGGTCGGGGATTGATCAGTTGGTATCTTTCCCTTTTTTAATCTTCTTGGTTTTTAGTTCCTTTGATTTATCGGATTGTATCCGTTTTTATCGTCCTGTGAATTGAGGGGGAGTGTGGTCTTAATTAAATTTGTTGACCGCCACCTACCATTTCCATATAATTAAGCTCAATTTCATTTAATATGGATGGTCGGATAAGCATAATGCCGCAAAATCGAGTCAAAGAAATCCGGGAATCCCTCCTTATGAGCAAAGCGGAGCTTGCGCGGAAGGCGGGAGTATCCCCTTTGACGATTAACCGTATCGAGGGTGGCGCCGCCTGTCGTTTGGCAACCATGCGAAAAATTATTTTGGCTCTCGATTTGACCACTGCGGACCGGGATAAGGTTTTTCCCGAATAGTGGTATGCCCCTTGCTGTAGTAGCAAGGATAGATTTCTCGGGTCGGCTTTCCCTAACTATTTTTCAGGATTTTTCCATGTTTTTTCAGGGGAAGAAAGAAGTTATCGGTATCGACATCGGCTCCAGTTCCATCAAGCTGGTGCAGTTGCGCGAAACCAAGGCGGGATACCAGATCGTTAACCTCGGCATCGGACCGCTGCCACCCGAGGCGATCGTCGATAATGCCATTATGGATTCCAGCGCGGTCGTAGAAACCATTCAAAATCTGATACGTGGACTGGAAATCAAAACAAAGAATGTCGCCACCTCCATCTCCGGCCATTCCGTCATTATCCGCAAGATTCAATTGCCGATCATGACCGAGGAAGAGATGGAGTCTTCGATCCAATGGGAGGCAGAGCAGTACATTCCTTTTGAAATTTCCGAGGTTAACCTGGATTTTCAGATCATTGGGCCGGATGAAAAAGACCCGGCGCAGATGAACGTCATACTCGTCGCGGCAAAAAAAGATTTTGTCAATGACTACGTGGCCGTATTCAAGGAAGCCGGTCTCAATCCGGTTGTTATGGATATTGACTGTTTTGCCCTGGAGAACGTCTTCGAGGCCAATCATGGGTCCGAAACCGACGAAGTAATCGGTCTTCTCAATATGGGCGCCAGTGCCATGAATGTGAATGTCATTAAAGAGGGGGTTTCGGTGTTTACCCGGGACATTCAGGTAGGCGGCAATATGTTCAACGAGGAAATCCAAAAACGTCTGGGCATGAGCAGTGAGGATGCGGAAAAAGCGAAATTAGGGGTGGTTTTTGAAGACGTAACTTCAGAGGCCATTCAGGAAGTCATAGAAGACGCCGTAGAGAATCTTTCACAGGAAGTTCAGCGTTCTCTTGATTTCTTTTCAGCCACTTCCGCCGATGAGAAGGTGCATAAGCTTTTTATCACCGGAGGTGTTGCCAAAACCCCGCAGGTCAAAACGGTGCTTGAAGGCAGGCTGGGAATTCCGGTGGAAGTTTTTAATCCGTTTCAGAAGATTATAGCTTCTCCCGACGAATTTGATCCGGATTACATCGAGTCAATAGGTCCCCTTCTATCTGTTGCCGCCGGACTTGCCATGAGACGGATGGGTGATAAATGATTCGCATAAATCTCCTGCCGGTAAAGGCGGTCCAAAAAAAAGAAAAATTACAAGGACAGTTGATTGTTCTTGCCATCTCGGTTGTCTTTGTTTTGCTCGGGTGTTTTGTTTTATATGGGGGTGTGCTGAAAAAAATCAATGCTGAGAATGCCGCGATTTCGGAAAAGGAGCAGGAAATTGCGCGCCTCAAAAAGACAATTGGCGAAGTTGCGCATTTCAAAAAATTGCAGCAGGAGTTGCGCGGAAAACTTGACGTGCTGGAGAAAATCAAAGCCGCCCGCAGTGGACCGGTTCGATTGTTGGATGAGCTGAGCCTGGCTCTGCCGGAAAAAGTCTGGCTGGTTTCTTATAAAGAAACAGGTGGGGCGATTACAATCAGCGGCATGGGATTGAGCGAAGAAACGGTCGCTGAATTTTTGCGCAATCTGGAAGGATCTCCCTACTACAAAAATGTCGAATTGAAGGTAATCGCGCAGATGACCCAAGGAAAAGACGGACTACGGCTGCAAAAATTCGATGTCACTTGTCAGGCGGATACACCAAAGGCCAAGTAACCATTATGAACCCAAATGTCGAAAAAATCATAAAGCTGCCTTTATATCAGAGGTTATTGATTTTACTGGTTTTATTGCTTAGCTTGATGGGGGTGTTCGTCTATTTTTTATACATGCCCAAAATGGATGAACTTAAACAACTGCAAGATAAAAATGCCCAATTGCAAACCAAATTGCAAGAAGATCAGAGGATTGCCGGGAACCTGTCCAAGTTCAAAGCGGAATACGAAAAAATGCAGGAGCAACTGAATCAGGCCCTTACCGAGTTGCCGAACCAGAAGGAAATCCCGGCATTATTGACCAGTATCGCCGCAGTGGCTAAGGATAACGGCCTCGACATTCTTCAATTTAAGCCCGGCAATGAATCTCCCAAGGGTTTTTATGCCGAGGTTCCTGTCGATTTAAAGTTGTCCGGCTCATATCATGAAGCGGCTCTTTTTTTTAATGCTGTCTCCAGTTTGTCTCGTATTGTGAATGTCAGTAAAGTCAGTTTGGGCAATCCCAAGGAAAATGACGGCAAAACAATGCTTTCGATTGATTGCCTGGCTACAACGTTTCGTTTTCTTGAAGAAACCAAAGGAAAAAAATGACGCGTAAAGCCAAGCTGGCCTTAGCGGGCTCCCTCCTTTTCCTTGTCTCGGCATGTGCCGAAGAAGCGCCGGTGTCTGCCCCGGCGCCCGTGACGAAAAAGGTCGCGCCGCAAGCGGGTAAACCCGCAGCAACCGGAGTCAAGAACGAGGATGCTGTCAAGGTTCGGGAATATTCCTACGATCCGCTCGGCCGCCGTGATCCATTTGCCCCCTTGCTGGTTGTTCGGCCGCCCACTTTTGCCAGCACCGAGCCGCAGACTCCCCTTCAATCCTTTGAGCTTGGGCAATTGCGCCTCATAGCCATAATCGTGGGAAAGGGACCTGCTTCCGCCATGGTCATGGCGCCCGATGGCAAGGGATATATCTTGAAAAAAGGAATCAAGGTCGGAAAAAACAGCGGCAAGGTCATCGATATCAATCCGGAGGCCGTGCTTGTCGAAGAAAATTACTTGGACTTTTCCGGCGAGGTCAGGACTAAAACGCAGGAAATTCAGCTCCCTAAGCGGGAAGGAGCTTGACATGACTATGGTTAAATGGCAATCGCGCCTTGGGGGGATCCTTCTTTTATCGCTGGCTGCCCTTTGCTTAACCGCCCCTTCGGGCTGGAGCGAGGAGGATGCGGTAACAGGTCAGAACCGTCTAAAGGATATCCGTGTATCCTCAGCCAATTCCCTGCCAATCATTGAGATCGAGTCGGAGATGCCGGTTGGTTATCGTTACACGGTGTACGATTCCTACGATCCGGTGCGGATTATTGTCGACCTGCCGGGGATGGAGGTCGCGGCAATTCAGAGCCCCCAAAAAGTCGATTCGGCGCCGTTAAAGGAGATTCGGACGGGCGCATTCGATCTTGCATCCGGACATTTGGGGCGCATCGAATTGCTGTTGACCAAAGAGACGAAATACAAGGTTGCTTCGGAAGATAATATTTTCTCGATTACCTTTCTCGCCGAGCGTGGCGAAAATAGGGCAGAAATTATCGAACCAACGACTGCTGTCGCGGGCAGCGAAATAGCCCCACCCACCAAACCTGCCGACTCAGAGCCCGTCGCTATCCCTGCCGCCGCAGGACGGAAGGCCGCCCAACATGTGACGGACATTCAGGTCGAAAACGGGAAAATAACCCTGCTGAGTGATGGCGTTGCTGAAAACTTCCAGTATTTTCATCTGCGCTCGCCATTGCGGCTGGTGGTCGATGTCTATGGCGTCAAGACCGAATCCGCGAAACGCAAGTACCAGGTGTCCGGCGGATTCCGACAAATGCGGGTAGGCATTGATGCCGACAAGACCCGGTTTGTCCTGGATGTCGATGGCCAGAATTTTCCCGAACATAAGGTTTTTCAGACCGAAGACGGCATCGTAATCTCCTGGGCCGCGGCAAAAGAGATCGCGCAAACGGCTTCGACCCCTGCCCAGAGCGCACCCGCAAAAACCAGTGGCGCAACAGCGACCAAGCCCATTTCTCCTGCGGCGGCTGCAAAGCGACCGCACCTCGTAGCCGTCGAGGGAGTCGATTTCAAGGTCGATGGCGCCCAATCGATCCTCACCATCGGTTTGTCGGCGGGGACCGAGATTGCCGGGCCGGAAAAAGAAGGGGACCTGGTCCAGTTTACCGTTAAAAACGCCACGATCCATCGTTCCCATCGACGAACCATCGATGCTTCGGCTTTCCCCAGCGCGGTGAAATTGATCACTCCCTACAGTGCCGAGGGCGGCAAAGAAGTTCGCTTCAGCGCTCAATTGAAGGGCGAAGTCCCATATGCTTTGCAGCAGAAAGGTGACAAAGTTTACCTGGTGGTCGAAAACCAGGAATTCGCCGAGCCCGCTGCGGAGGAAAAGACCCTTGTTGTCCCTGTTCCAACCTTGGCGTCCTCGGCGGAAAATGTCGTTGCACCCACCTCTTCGGCAGCGCCGATCATGCCTTTAACCACCGTTGCCGCCCAACCGGCGGTGGAAACGGTCCAGACGGCCGAGGTTCCTGCTGTGTCACAGAGCGATGCGGTGGAATTCAGCGGCGAGAAAATTTCGCTGGTCTTTGACGATGCAAACATTCGCAACATCTTGCAACTGATCGGAGAAGTCAGCAACCTGAACATCATTGCCGCCGAAGATGTGAAAGGATCTATTACTCTTCGCCTCATCGATGTCCCCTGGGATCAGGCGCTTAACCTGATTTTGGAAACCAAGGGGCTGGGGATGCTGCGCGAGGGGAATGTCGTGCGCATTCTGCCCAAGGATCAGATCCGGGCAATGCGGCAGGCCGAGTTGACTGCGGTTAAAGAGGAGCGGCAACTTGAATCCGTGATTACGGAGGTCATTCCCGTCAGCTACACCGCTTTGAACAATATCTCCACTCCCGCGAAAGAGCTGTTGACCGATCGTGGGAAAATTACAGAGGATGCGCGAAACAAGCAGATCATCATTACGGATATCCCTTCGGTTATTGCAGACATTAAAAAACTGGCTGGTATTCTCGATACGCCCGAGCGGCAGGTCATGATCGAGGCCCGCATAGTAGAGGCCAGTTCCTCTTTCGGTCGGGATTTGGGTGTCAAGTGGGGATTGTCCTACAATAACCCCTCTCCCGGGAATGGCGACATCAACAATGCGAATATCGGTCTGGGCGGTAGTTTCCTGATTTCTCCTCCCGATGCAGGATCTGTTATGGGAGGGGCTGGATTTGGTTCAGGCATCACCTTCGGCCGGGTGGGCATCGATAGTGTGGTCCTTGATTTGCGTATTTCCGCCTTGGAGAGCGCAGGTTATGGTAAAGTCATTTCCACCCCGCGAGTTTCTACGCTTAACGGCGGTTCCGCCTCCATCAGCCAAGGGACCAAAATACCTTACCAATCCTCCGGCACCGACGGCTTACCGAAAACGGAATTCGTCGATGCCAATCTGCAACTGACCGTTCAGCCGGTCATCAATCCAGATGACAGCATCATCTTGGATATTTCCGCCACCAACAGCTCCATCGGTTCGACGGTAAGCACCGGGGGCGGTACCGCGCCTGCGATCGATACGAAGGAAGCCAAAACCAAGGTTCTGGTCCGGAACGGGGAGACAACGGTTATCGGCGGCATTTTCGTGGAAACCGAGAACACCAGCAACGCAGGCGTTCCTCTGCTCATGGACATTCCAATCATCGGCCATTTGTTCCGTTCCGACAACAAGGGCAGTACTCGCTCTGAACTTCTGATTTTCATCACCCCTCGCATTGTCCAATAGGGTCTGCATCTCTCATTTCAAGAGTCAAAAGGACAGGCAGGTTGCCTGTCCTTTTGACTCTATGGCCAAGGAGTAGCTGGTTGTGACGATTTTAATCTCTCAGCGGGAGACACTTGGATGA
>Ga0265293_10002794_pt1 | contig 33942 bp, 29 predicted proteins | sample Munlanlewell138R_FD_192505 | JGI IMG/M metagenome (GOLD analysis project Ga0265293, IMG submission 192505) | Leachate microbial communities from a municipal landfill in Southern Ontario, Canada - Leachate well 138R | ecosystem: Engineered > Solid waste > Landfill > Unclassified | place: Canada... | reverse complement strand
TTTTTTTATATCTTTTGGACATATGATTAAATATTGATGATTATTTTTAAGATGATTAAATATAAAATCCATAAGTATCTCCCTTAAAATGATTACTGTTATTATAACACATTTATACTGATTAACTGGACACATCTTCAAAGGATATAACATAGACTATATAATCATTTAATGTTAAAATGTAGTTATAAAAAAACATATAGAAATGAGTATATCATGATTGAGACTAAAGAAGTTACGGTTGAAGTTATTAACCATATTGGAATTATAAAATTAAATCGAAAAAATGCTCTTAATGCTTTATCTTTAGCTATGATTGAAAAGATTAGTCACTACATAAGTCTTTGGGAAAATGATCCTATGATTTATGCAATCTATATAAAATCAATATTAGATAATGTTTTTTGTGCAGGTGGTGATGCTAAATCACTTTATTTAAATGATGAAAAGTATAAAGATGAGTATTTAGCAAAACAATACTTAATGGACTATCATCTACATACTTATAAAAAACCAGTTATAAGTTTTTTAGATGGCATTACATTTGGTGGAGGTGTAGGTTTAGGATTATCTGCATCCCATGTCATTGTTTCTAAAAAAGTGAGATTTGCAATGCCTGAGACAAAGATTGGATTTTTTCCTGATGTAGGAACTTCTAGACTACTAAATGATCTACCTTATCATATAGGGTATTATTTAGGATTACTAGGTATAGAACTTGACTATAAAGATCTACATTATTTAAACCTTATAAAATATGTCATAGATTCAAATATGCAAGAAGACTTCGAAAAAGATTTACATACATATAGATTTAATCAGGCAACAGTGGTGACTCAAATAGATGAGGTGCTATTAAAATATCAACTAGAGCATATAGATGAGTCATACTTAAAAGGTATTGAACATGACATTGATAGTATCTTTTCAAAATCAACCATTAAAAAAATGTATGATGCATTAGGGCATAATGATTGGGAACAAGAAGTAAAAAATATTTTTGATGCTCAATCGCCAACAGCTCTTTATGTAACTTTAGAATTGTTAAAACGAACTAGAGATAAAAATCTATACGATTGTTTTAAAATGGAACATGATTTAAGCAGAAATGTCACTAAAACTCATGATTTTAAAGAAGGTGTGAGATCACTTCTCATCGATAAAGATAAGAGATTTTTATATCAACCCAAACATATTTCAGATGTAGATCATAGATCAATTGAAAAATTGTTCGATTTTTCGAATTTTGAAAAACTACATTTAATGGATAAGTTAAGAGGTTTTTAATGAACGATAAAAAGGTTCTTAAACTGCAAATTATGGAATTTATCCTTAAGATGTTTTTAATCTTAAGTGTTTTATTGTGGATTTATCAGAAAAGCTAAGCAATTCATTTTCTAATATATATGATTTTATTGTTTTAGAAGACGTTGATCACAATGGGTTTCTAGAAAGAGAAGAAGTCATTGAAAATATCATTTCATATATACATTCATAAGTGATATAATAAATCTAAATTAAGAAAAGAGTGATATCATGGATCAGCAACAAAACATACTTATAAGACTTGTTGGATATACAGTAGACAAGGTTTCTTTTATTTTGAATAAAGATTTTGATTTTAAAGCAAATCCTAAAGTTAAAGTGATTCCAAATTTTGATAGAGAGTTTACTAAGATAGATGAAAATACATTTGGTTTATCCTTATCAGTTTCTTTTGATCATCCAGATAACATAATTCCATTTTATATGGATGTCCAAGTTTCAGGAAGATTTATTTTTACCAATTGGGAAAATCCTAAACTTTATCCATTTGCGAAAAATAATGCAACATCAGTATTATATCCATACGTTAGAGCACTTGTAACAACAGTGACTGCAAATGCTAATGTTCCACCATATATACTCCCAGTGATGAACAGTAATAGTTTATTTAAAGATAAGAAATAATAAAAGACTCCTCGGAGTCTTTTATGTTTTTAAAGCTATGTATGTTTTGTGATATGATAAAAGTAAATCATAGAAGGTGGTAGATATCTGTATTAATTTTAATTTTAAAAATACTTATGGTATTGTTTTATCTAGGCATGCTAACTGTTAACGTTCTAGCAAACACTATACCTTTTAATCAAAGGTCAACAGGTGAAATATCAGATCGATATCCCACACTTTTTACACCAAGTGGTTTTACGTTTTCAATTTGGGACATTATTTATATTTTTTTAGGTATATTTGTTGTAAAAGTTTTGATGATGACGACCAGTAGTATAGAAACTCAAATGGTTATACCATTAATGTTAGTTTTTATTGTATCTTCCATATTTAATATGTTATGGTTATTCTTATGGCATTATGATTATATTGGGCTATCTACAATTGTCACGATTTTTCTTTTAGTTACACTGATCTACGGGTATATCAATATATCAACAGATCAAGTCTTACTTAAAATACCATTTAGTTTATATACAGCTTGGATTTCTGTTGCACTCATAGCAAACGTTTCTATATTTCTTGTGAAAAACGATTTTAAAGGGTTTAATATAAAACCAGAAGTTTATACCTTGTTCATCATATTAATCGCAGGTGCGATAGGTGTAGTTACTATTTTAAGAATGAATGATATAATCTTTGGTCTAGTTTTTTTATGGGCTCTATTTGGTATATTGCTTAGACACATGAATGAACTTAAACGTCAGTATCCTATCGTTATATATGCAATTATCTTTTCAATGGTAAGTCTTACAACAACGATGGTATATCAATTTATTAAGTAATATTTATTTGTTTTTCCAAAAAACTGATAAGGCGTTTTTCAAGTTTTTTTGAGAATGAATGCGCTCGTGATCCTTCCATTCTATTGGAAATAGTTTTTTATAATAAGGTGTATCAAAACGATCATCTATTAAGACAGCTACTCCTTTATCAGTATGTGTTCTAATGACTCTACCAACAGCTTGAATGACTTTATTCATGCCAGGATATTGATAGGCATAATCAAAGCCTTTATTAAACTTAAGGTCATAATAATCTTTTAATTGATTGTTTAATTCATTAATCATTGGTATGCCAACACCAACAACAATTACACCAGATAACATATCACCAATATAGTCGATACCTTCTGAAAACATACCGCCCATGACAAAAAGACCTAGTAATGATTGATCAGAGGTTGATTTAAATGTATTGATGGTATGAGCTCTTTGGAGATGATCCATAGCTTTTTCTTGTATCATTATTTCAATGTTATTTGCATCTAATTTTTCATAAACTTGATTTAAGTATTGATATGAAGGGAAAAATGCAATATAATTCCCTTTTTTTGATGAGACCACTGCTTCAATAGTTTTGACGACTTCACTTAAAGATTGGTCTCTATCTTTATAGCGTGTTGAAATATTGTTGTATAAAATGAGTTTTAAATGATCACTAGGAAATGGTGATTTAATTTTTAATGTTTCACCTACATCTTGACTGATTAATTTCTTATAATATTCTATTGGGTGAAGAGTTGCACTAAAGAAAGTTGTGCCATAGGCTTTATTTTGTATGGTATCTAAGATAAACTTAGAAGCATCTAAACATTTAAGTTCGACAATTAAATCATCGCCCGTATCTTTATAAATGTTTGTTACATAACTTTCATTATAGTAATCATATATTCTAATAAACGCTAAAAATTGAAAATAAATATCTAGTATACTTGATTTTTGTGGTATTTTCGGATTTTCTTTTAATGTATTTTCGATTTTAGTTAAAAGATTTCTAACACTATCATAGACTGTTTCATCAATATCTTTATCAGATAAAAAATAAGCATAAGCTAATCTTTCTTCATAGGTTTTAAAGGCATCAATAACTTTTTTAATCGGATTTTTGATGGATGGTTTTAACTTATTAGTTAATCGTTTTAATTTGATTAAATCAGATTTTAAGATTTGAGCACTATACATATCTCTAGATCTAGAAATCATGTTATGTGCTTCATCAACCAAAATTAAAGGTTGATAATTTGACTCATCAAAGTATCTGACCAAGTGAACTCTTGGATCAAAAACATAATTATAATCACAAATAATGATATCTACAAAATAAGATACATATAAACTATATTCAAAAGGACATATTTCATGCTTTTTGGCATAGGCTTCGATGGTTGACCTATCTAACATTGATTCATTAGAAAAAATATCAATGGTCGCATCTTTTAATCGATCAAAAAAACCTTTAGCAAATGGACATACATTAGGATCACAATTGCGTTTTTCTAAAAAACACGTAGTATCTTTGGCTGTTATTTCTAATGTTTTTATGTTTAATCCATTCTCTTCTAAAAGTTTAATGGCATCTATAGCGACCATTTTACCTTGTGTTTTTGCAGTAGCATAAAATATTTTTTGGCGATCATGATCGAGTGCTTTGATTGAAGAAAACAATGATGCCATGGTTTTACCTATGCCAGTTGGTGCAATAGCATATAAGATATCTTGATCTTTAATTGTTTGATAAACAGCGGCCATCATTTCTCTTTGACCGCGTCTAAACTCTTTAAAAGGAAACTCAATTTCTTTAATCGTTTTTAGTTTATTTTTTTGATGTTGATCTAAAATATATAACCATTCTACATACTCAGCTATTGAAGTATGAATAAAGACTTCTAAATCTCTAAGATAAAGATCAAACTTGAAACTCCTTGTCTTATAATCGCTGATTTGAATATAAGTGATTTGTCCTTCTATAGCATCAAGATTATTATTTTTTAAATACATATAAGCATAAAATTTTAATTGTGATAAATGTTCGACATTATATTTAAATTCATCAGAAAAAATATTTTGTCTAGTTGATTTAATCTCATCAATCACATAAGATTCGTCCTTTTTTAAAAGTCCATCAATTCTGCCATTTAAATAAAGCATTAAATCATCAATTTCATACATATAATTGATTGATATTTCAGATAGATCATCAGATGCATATCGATCTTGAACGTATTGATGTGCTTTCGTACCTTCAAGTGCCGAGACATTTTGAAATGTTTCACTAGATAAATCACCACTGGCATATAAAAAAGAAACGATATCTCTGATACCTATTCTAAATTGTCTCATAAACATACACATCCTTTCAGTAGTTATATTATACTCTATATTGGCGTATCTTTGGTGTCTAAATTATGTTCATGATATAATGAAAACATAAGGAGATGATGACATGAAAGAAATATTATCACGCACGGCTACTACATATGGTGGAAGAAACGGAACAATCAAAGATACCCAAAGTGGTGTAGAATATAAATTAGCAAAACCAAAAGAAATGGGTGGTGTTGGACTTAAAGGCACAAATCCAGAAGAATTATTTTCAGTTGGTTACAGTTCTTGTTTCGCAAGTTCTTTAGAATACTTATTACAAAATGATAAGGTAAAGTATGAAGATCTATATGTTAAAGCAGAAACGAAACTTTTAATGATTGAAAATGAAGGCTTTAGATTTAAGTTAATTGTTGAAGCTAGAGTAAATGGTGTTGAACAAGATGTTCAAAACAAATACGTTGAAATGGCGAAAAACTTTTGCCCATATTCAAAAGCATTTAAAGGAAATATCGAAGTTGTATTTATTTAAAAATGACAAAGCCTCTTTTTTAAAGGGGCTTTTTCTTTTATTATGTTGCTCGAAGAGTAACATAAAACCACCTGCTATGCGGGTGAGACCAGAAAAGCGGAAGCGATAAACAAAAAGAATCCTCTTGGTTGGTATAATGGACATAACCAATTGCCTTACACCAATCAAACCAAGGAGGATTCTATCACCGATGTCAAAGAGAAACGATGACACTAGTAGTTTATCACACACAAAATGGAACTGCCAATATCACATTGTATTTTGTCCGAAATATCGACGAAAAGCAATCTATGGTAAGCTAAGAAGTGATATAGGTAGATATTTGAGACGACTTTGTGAATACAAAGGCGTAGAGATAGTCGAAGCACATGCCATGAGTGATCATATACATATGCTCGTCAAGATACCACCAAAACTAGCAGTAAGTTCATTCATGGGATATTTGAAAGGCAAAAGCAGCTTGATTATATTTGACTAGCATGCAAACTTGAAATATAACTATGGATCAAAAGGTATTCTTATGTCCAATGATAGTGGTAATTTCAACTGTTTTGGGTTAAAATAGTTATGTATTTTTTGTGTACTTGTCATACTACAATTATACCAAAAAACCACCCTGGCTTCCAGAGTGGCTTTTTTGTTATCAAGGCTGAAACTATTTTATTTCGTTACAGCCCCCTTCGTCTTCTTATTCTAAATCCTCCACTAGAGCCACCGCCACCACGATTTCCTAGAAATTTATAACCAGTTCCTAACAAAATTAAAATGAGTGGTGTAATCATCGCTGCTTTTTCCCAAAAGGATGAAAAAGGAGAAAATAAGTAATAGATAATATCCATTTCGACGCTACTTTCAAAATCAACAGCTGGACCATCGACTAAATAATCATAAAATACGTCCATATCATAGCTAAAAGCTTCCATTTGATAGGCATTTACTAAGAGTTCATTTTCAACTAAATAAATAAATTCTAATAAACCAACATCGATAAACCAATCCCATTCATCGCTATAGATCGAATCATTTAATAAGGTGTTGACTTTAGTAGGTGTCATGTATTGTTCCATGCGATAACCCATTTCAACAATGATGCCTTCAAAGTTGGTATAAACAATCTCATTTTCTTCATACTCAGTGAAAAATAAGATGATGAGTAACCCCATATCATTTTTACCGATTTTCCAATCTCTAAATAACTCAGTACTTTCAAATGTATCAATTTCAGATAGATCATCAATCAAGAAAGTAGCAACTACAATTTGTGCTCCACCGTTGGTTTTGATATCTTTTGTTTCTTCATAGAGCAGCTCACCCTCATAAACGATCTCTTGTCTCGTTTTCATGAATAAAGCATTCGCATAATCATTCACATAGAATTCTCTTGTTGGTCTTGGAAGATCACTTCCTTTACAACTAGATAGAAACAGCAAAAAGAAAAGAACAAGTAAAAAACTTGTTACTTTATAAATCGATAAAGTTGTATGTTTTCTATTCAGCTGGTTCATCCCAGTAAGATTCAGCTTCATCAAAACCAAACATATTTGCATATAAGATACCTGGGAATCTTCTGACAGCACGGTTATAAGCTAAAATAGCTTGATTGTAGTCTCTTCTTGATTGTGAAATAGCTGATTGCATCGCAGATACTTCTTGTAATAAATTATTATAAGCTGTTCCTGCATCAACTAAGTCGTTATCTTCAATAATTTGTAACATTTCAAGTGCAAGATATGTTTGTAATTCACCGAGTTCACCTAAATCAGCGACATCCTCAGAATTTTGACTACCAACATAATCAGCTCTTGCTTGAGTAACTAAAGTATAGATTTCAACAGAATAAGCTTCTAGGTCACCAATAATATCAATCATAGTGCCTATTTTATCGTCATTTTCTGTTAAGCGAATTTGAATTTGCGAAATAGATTCATCAATTTTTTCATCTTTATCAACTAAATTGTTATAGCTCACCATCATACTAATTGCAAATATTAAGATTAAAAATCCAAGTACACCTGCAACCATTAAACCAATTCTTTTAGAATACATAAGATCCTCCGAAACAAACTTTTTGATTTAATTATAATACTCACTTGAAAAAATTCAAACATATATGCATACTTTTTATGATGTATCAGCGAAAATATATACTAAAAAAGCACAAGTGATATAATAAAAACAAAAGGTTTATAGAAAGGCTAGAGGAAACTTTAGGTAAAAGCGATGAAACGTATACGAAAATGGTTTTCGATTAAAAAAGATCAAAATGCTAGATTACTCATTCTAAGTGTCATTGTATTATTTAATATTGGACTTTGGTTGGTCTCATCACTCATTGCATATTGGATAGCACCTAACCAGTATGGCAATATCGCGAAAGCCTTATGGGAATCGGGTATCACATGGATGCTAGAGCCAGGATTTTATGATCCTTCTGTATCTCAAGGTATTCGAATTATTTCCATTATTGTGATTCTCACCTCGATGATTACATTTACTGGTGGTATTATTGGTTATGTTGCGTCTCTATTTTCCTCAATCATCGAAAATGCACGCAAAGGTAAAGGCAAGCTATATATCTATGGACATATATTAATTTTAAATTGGAACCAAAAAGCTTTAGAACTTATTGCAGATTACCGTTTTGATGATGATACAACTGATGTTGTTATCCTATCCTCACATCCAAAAGAAGAGATCGAAGAAGAGATTGAAAGAAAATTTTATGGATTAAAGCATAAACAAAAGATTAACATTATGGTTAGAGAAGGCGAAGTTTTCTCTAAAAGTGATTTGATGAATGTATGTATAGAAGATTCTAAAACGATTATTATCTTATCCGATCAATCGTTAGAACATAAAAAAGATAGTGGTTACGCTGATATTCACGTCATGAAAACATTAATGCTTGTTTCAAATCTGCACTTAAAACATGATCAATCCATTATTGTTGAAGTGAAAGAACAAGAAACGATGATGCTAATTCAACAAAAAATAGCGCGTGAAAAAACGATGCACGATCAAATTGTACCTATATTACCTGATGAACTCATGGGTAGACTCATTGCTCAAACAATCTTAATGCCTGAACTTAGTCAAGTCTATCATGAACTATTTTCATTTGATGGAGCTGAGTTTTATACAGTTGAAGATATTAAGGCAGACGATTATATCAAGAACTATCCATATGCAGTACCTATTTATAATATCGGAAATCTTTTATATGTTATGACAGAAAATGAGAAGAACTTGTATGAAAGAAGAACACTTCCATTGCATGACTTTTCCAAACTAAAAATCAAGAATGAAGAAAGATATCATGAACAAACGATTTTAATCTTTGGAACAAATTCGAAACTACACTATATTTTCGATTCGATTGAGCTATATAAAAAAGAAAATAAAACAAATATCATCATTGAGCATATCGATTCAAATGATGCAAAAGTCATTGAAGAATCAGTCAAAAATTTCAAAAAGATTGATACGATTTTGATACTTTCTGCAGATTATTTAGAACCTATCGATTACGATTCAGACGTGTTAGTTACCCTACTTCTAATACAAGAGATTGCTCAAAAACATCATGCTGAAATTGTCATCGAATTACTTGATCCAAAACACTTTGATATTGCACAAAGTTATAATATTCGAAACACCATTATCAGTAATGAATATATTAGTAAGATCTTTACACAGTTATCTAAAAATCGAAAATTATATGCACTATATCAAGACTTATTAACGTATGACCCCGTCGATTCAACAGAAGAGACATATGAAATCTATGCTTACCGAGCAAATGATATTTTTGCTAATCAATTACCGCTTTCATTTAACTCATATGCAGAATTCATCTATTCATGTTATATGAGTGGTCGAGGTAACTACATGATGATAGGTTTAATTAAGGAAGGTAAATTAGAACTATTTAAAGGAAACCTTGATGAGCCACACAACTTTGTCATCGACCATCATACAACCATTATTACCATTTGTAAATAACAAGAAAAAAGGGCAATAAAGCGATATGCCCTTTTTTCATTTATAGATAACACTTTTTTTAAAAGTGATATAATGAGTATGCAAACACGATTGAAGGTGAATCAAACATGGAGATTATACGCGTATCAAATTTGACAAAAAAGTTTACTATTTATGAAAAAGAAGCAGGTTTAAAAGGTGTATTCAAAAGCTTTTTTAATGCAAAAAAAATCATAAAAACAGCAGTTGATGATGTTTCATTTTCAATTAATGAAGGCGAAATTTTAGGTTATATTGGACCTAATGGAGCTGGTAAATCAACAACCATTAAAGTATTAACAGGTATCCTTACACCAACATCAGGAGAAGTTGTCGTTGATGGACTTATCCCATATCAAAAAAGAACTCAAAACGCTAAAAAAATAGGTGTTGTTTTTGGACAACGCACACAACTTTGGTGGGATTTACCATTAAATGAATCTTTTACAGTTTTAAAAGAAATCTATCAAGTATCAGATGAGGATTTCAAAGACGATGTTGACTGGTTTGGCTTGTTCTATACTATGAGAACATACTTTAAGACCGAAAATCTCGATTATGAAAAAGAACTTTATCAAAAATACTATGAAGATATTTTCAAAATGGACGAAAGCCGTGATAGACCAGACAGAACTTCAGGCTTTTGGAAAGCAATAACTCTGGGTGTTGAATTGCCAATGGATTACATTAAAGAGTCAATTATGGATAGGAAGACAGTTTTTGCAATAGACAAAGACAACCTCTTTTACCCCCAATTACATAGGTTTTGGGAAACCGAAGAATTTGACATTTATATACCCGAGGAAATTAAAAATGAAGGAAAGCAAAACATCATTAACTTTATGAATCGTATAAAGAACGATAAAGAACTGTATTTATTCATTAAATTGCAATAATCTTCTATGTAAAATTAAAAGCAATCATCAATCATGATGACTGCTTTTTTAATTAGAGTTATGATTAATAGGCATTAATCTACTTTTTATTGATATCTTCATAAATATCTAAAGATAACTTGAAGACGTCTTTAAATAGATTACGAGTTCGATCGGGTTTAACAATTTCAACATTTGGACCAAACTTTAAGAAGTAGCTGAGCATTTTTTTGTCTGTACTAATGAAATGCTTTAGTCTAGCATCTATGGAAGATTTTGATTTAGGGCGACCATGAGTATTTTGCTTATACTGTTCTAACCCGAATTCAGTAAAAAGAACTAGACACTTCTGGTCAGAAGGGTACTATGTTTCGACCGTAGGTCTAAACAAAAAAACAGTCGAGAACTACATCAGAAATCAAGAATTAGAAGACCAAGTAAAAGACAAGAGAAGTCTAAAAGAGTATAAGGACCCGTTTACTGGTAAGTAAGGGTGACATAGGCAATTGGGCAAATAAAAAGACCCTCAAATGGGGGTCGCCAGTAATGAGCCTTGAAGGCGATGAGAAAAACCGCGCCTTGAAGACGCGGATTTTTATTTAATCATAAGTTATATCATAATTAAAATATTTAGAAAGATAGAAAATAAATTTGATTTCATGGATAATACAGTTTAGCACTTTGATTGATTATGTCAAAGTGCTGTTTTCTTTTGATGTAACATCAATAAAGTAATATAATAGATATAAGAGGTGATTATATGTTTATCACAGTGACATTAAATCCAGCTGTAGACACGTTTATCGAAGTTGAACATTTAGAAGCGCATAAGCAATCAAAAATAGTTCATAAATACAGATTAGCTGGTGGTAAAGGCATTAATATATCAAGAGTCTTAAAGTCTTTGAATGAAAAGACTTTTGTGACTGGATTTATTGGTGGAAATCATGGAAAGTTTATTACCAAAGAATTATCTAAATCAGGTATAGATTATCAAATTGTAAAAATTAATGAAGAAACAAGAGAAAATATAAAATTATATGATAAGAAAAATAAACAAAGCTATGAAATCAATGAGGCAGGACCTGTTGTTGATTTAAACCATTTAGATGAATTAATCATGTTGTTAAAATCTACGATTAAAAAAAATGATGTTTTAATCATTTCAGGTAGTGCACCAATCAACTATGATATTGATGTTTATAAAATCTTAATCAATCAATTAAAGTCTTTATGCAAAATGATCGTATTAGACACATCAAAAGACTGGTTTAAAGAAGGCTTGTCGGCTTGTCCGGATTTAATTAAACCTAATTTAGAAGAATTAGAAAACTATACAAATAAACAACTTACAAGTGATCAAGATATTATTGAAGAGGCTTTAGCAATTGTATCTTCAGGTGTTAAAGAAGTTTTAGTGAGTCTAGGTAAGCATGGCAGCATATACGTATCTAGCAAACATATTTATAAAATTACTGTTCCAGATATTAAAGTGAAACAAACCGTAGGCGCAGGGGATGCTTTGCTGGCTGGCTTTGTTTCAGCTAAATTTAAAAAACCACTGAAAGAAGCATTGATAGAAGCTGCATTCACAAGTTTAAAATACATTTCGGATATAGAAGTTAACGAAGAGATAAAAAACCAAATTGAACTTATTACTATGAATATATGACAAGAAAAGAAAATTTCATGCAGTTTGCAAAATTTTTAGGATTTTCAATATCAGCTGGTATCATTGAACTTGGAACTTTTACGATTTTGTTTAAACTTGCACATTTTGAAGAATCACCAAGTTATTTAATTGGTCTAATTTTGTCAGTATTATGGAATTTTACAGTAAACAGAAGATTTACATTTAAGTCAGCGAATAACGTTCCAATCGCAATGACAAAAATATTTATCTTCTACTTAATATTTACTCCTCTTTCTACATGGTGGGTTGAAGTATTTACTAATTTAGGTGTAAATGGATTCATAGTTATAGGAGGAACAATGATTATAAATTTCGTAACAGAATTTTTATATTCTAGAGTTTTTATTTATAAGAATCAGATGAATACACGGATACCCAACCAAAACAAGACCATCTAAAGATATAAATCTTGACATAGATGACTAAATTTACTACAATTTTTAATGGAGGCGATAATATGTCAAAGACAAAAAAATTTAAAACCGAATCACAGAAGTTATTGCATTTGATGACTCATTCAATCTACACCCAAAAAGAAATATTCTTAAGAGAATTAATTTCTAATGCTAGTGATGCAATAGATAAAAGACATTATGTATCACTAACGGACGATCAAGTTGAATCTGATACTTATGAAATTTGGATTGAACCAAATAAGGATGAAAGAACATTAACCATTAGAGATAATGGTATCGGATTTACTGAAGATGAGTTAATCGAAAATCTAGGAACAATAGCTCAAAGTGGATCAAAACAATTTTTAGAGAAACTTGAAAAAGAAGAAGTAGATATCATTGGTCAATTTGGTGTTGGATTCTATTCGGCTTTTATGGTTTCAAACAAAGTAGAAGTTTATACAAAGAGTCCTTTTTCAAAAACGGGATATAAATGGTCGTCAAATGGTGAATCATCTTATACAATTGATGAGATTGAAAAAGAAGATATTGGCACAAAGATTGTTTTATATCTACATGAAGATGATAAAGACAATGAAGAAGATTACTCAAACTATTTAGAAAGCTATACCATAAAATCACTTGTTAAAAAATATAGTGATTATGTTAGATATCCGATTAACATGATGGTAGAACATGGCGACGATAAAAAGAGTAAATTAGAAAAAGAAACATTAAATCAAATGATTCCAATTTGGAAACGTCAAAAATCTGAGATAAAAGATGAAGAAATGAATGATTTTTATAAACACCAATTTGGTGATTATGAAGAACCATTAAAAGTTATTCATACAAAAGTAGAAGGATTACTTACATATACTGCATTATTATTCATACCTAAAAAACCTGCGTATGATTTTTATAGTGAAAAATATGAAAAAGGGCTTCAACTTTATTCAAAAGGTGTTTTCATTCAAGATAAAAATAAAGAGTTAATTCCTGATCATTTTAAATTTATCAAAGGTTTAGTGGATTCAGCTGACTTATCTTTAAATATTTCACGTGAGTTATTACAACAAAATAGACAAGTCAAAATGATCGCATCTCACTTAGAAAAGAAGATTAAAAGCGAATTAGAAAACATGCTTAAAAATGAAAGAGAACAATATATTGAATTTTATGAAGCATATAAGAATAATTTAAAATATGGTATCTATGATCAGTTTGGCATTCACAAAGATACTTTAAAAGATTTAATTATGTTTAAAACATCTCAATCAGATGTCTATACAACATTTAAAGAATACTTAGATAGAAAACCTGAAAGTCAAAAAGCAATATACTATGCAACAGGTAAATCAAAACAAAGTATATTAAATCTTCCACAAATGGATGTTATGAAAGAAAATAGTTCTGAAGTTCTATTATTTACAGATGAAATCGATGAATTTATGATTCAAATTTTAAATAATTATGATGATGTTCCATTTAAGTCTGTACAACAAGGTGAAGCTGACTTTGTAGATGATACTAAAAAAGAAGATTTAAAAGCAAAAGAGAAAGAACACAAAGATGTTTTAAAAGCGATTAAGAAAGTTTTAAAAGATAAAGTTAAAGATGTTAAACTTACAGCTAGATTAAAAGATTCTCCTGTATGCTTGGTTTCTGGAGAAGGATTAAGCTTAGAAATGGAAAAGATATTGAAATCTATGCCTAATCAACAAGAAGTTAAAGCAGAAAGAATATTAGAGATTAATCCAGATCATGATTTATTTAAAGCAATTGAAAATGTATATGGTAAAGATCAAAGTAAAATTGGTGAATATGCATCACTTCTATATCATCAAGCATTGTTGATTGAAGGGCTACCTATTGAAGATCCAACTGAGTTTTCTAATAATTTAGTTAAACTGATGATTGATTCATCTAAATAAAAAGAAAAAAGTGAAGTTGTTTGGTTTCCCAAACAATGCTTCACTTTTTATTTTTAATCATTTCAATAAAATATTTGTGAACGGTTAAATCATTTGTTAACTCTGGATGAAAAGCAGTGCCAAGCATATTTTTTTCTCTAGCAGCAACAATTTTATGATTCACAACAGATAAGATTTCAACATCAGGTCCGGTCTGTTCTATGTAAGGTGCTCTAATAAAAGTCATAGGTATTCTTATTTGATTGAATAAATCATGAGTAATAAAACTCGATAATTGTCTACCATATGCATTTCTTGTGACTGTCACATCCATGACTTTAAGAAATCCTTGTTCTTGTGATGTTATCTTGTTTGCTAGAAGAATTAAACCTGCGCATGTTCCAAAGACAGGAAGACCTTGTGCGATTTGCTTTTTAAGCTCATCGAACATCTCGAGTTCAACCAATAGTTTATACATTGCTGTAGATTCACCACCGGGCATAATTAAACCATCTTTTTGTTTTTCTAAATCATGTTTGTTTCTTATGAAAAATGAGTTAATTTTTAAATGATCAAGTTTATGTTGATGTTCTATGAAAGCGCCTTGTAGTGCTAAAATACCAATATTCATTAGATGCCTCTTTGACTCATGATTAATTTGATTTCATCTTCATTAATACCAACCATAGCTTCACCTAAATCTTCAGAAACTTCAGCAAGTATTTTAGGGTTGTTATAATTAGTGACTGCTTTAACGATTGCCTCAGCACGTTTTTTTGGATTATCGGATTTAAAAATACCTGAACCGACAAAGACACCTTCAGCACCTAGCTGCATCATTAAAGATGCATCAGCTGGTGTTGCTATACCTCCAGCAGCGAAGTTAACAACGGGAAGTTTCTTATGCTCATGAACATATTCGATAAGATCTAATGAGACACCCATTGTTTTTTGTAAAACAAATAATTCATCTTTTCTAAGCGCTGCAATTTCTGCAATTTCTTTTTGAATCAGTCTCATGTGTCTGACTGCTTGTACAACATCACCAGTACCTGGTTCACCTTTTGTTCTAATCATTGAAGCACCTTCTGCAATTCTTCTTAATGCTTCTGATAAATTTTTTGCCCCACAAACAAATGGTGCTTTAAATTCTTTTTTGTTAATATGATATGTATCATCAGCAGGTGAAAGAACTTCTGATTCATCTATATAATCTATTTCAAGTGCTTCTAAAATTTGAGCTTCTGCAAAATGGCCAATTCTTACTTTTGCCATTACTGGAATAGATACAGCCTTTTGAATGTCTTTGATGAGTTTAGGATCGCTCATTCTTGAGATACCACCAGCAGCTCTTATGTCTGCAGGAATTCTCTCTAAAGCCATCACTGCAACAGCACCAGCAGCCTCAGCAATTTTTGCTTGTTCTGGTGTTGATACATCCATGATGACACCACCTTTAAGCATTTGAGCTAATTCTTTGTTTAATTGATATCTTTCTTTACTCATTTTAATACCTCCATTTTAATAATTACAGAAATAGTATATAATATAAACTGGTATAGTTATATAACCAGATTAAGACAAAAACTATATACCAGATAGAGGGATGCATATGAAATCAAAGATTGTTTATCTATATGAGGAAGTCTATGATCATTTAAAAAACTTAATTGAAAAAGATGTTTTAAATGAAAATGAAAAAATGCCTTCTAAAAGAAGACTAGCAGAAACATTTAATGTTAGTCCTTTGACAGTTGAAAGAGCATATGCTCAACTTATTGATGAAGGTTATGTCTATAGTGTTGAGAAAAAAGGTTATTTTGTAAGTAAGAAAGTCACATTATTTAAACCATCTTTTCATGTTAAAGAATCATTTGTTGAAGGTATAAAAGATAATACATTTTTATATGATTTTACAACGGGTAAAGTAGATACAGAATATTTTCCTCATCAAACTTGGTCTAAACTTGCAAGAGAAGTTTTATCAGAACAACATCCGCAAATGCTCAATGATATCGATTGGATGGGATTACTAGAGTTAAGAGAAGAAATCGCAAAGCATATTGAAATTTATCGAGGCATTGACATTGATCCTAAACAAATATTTATTGGTTCTAGTACGACACAGCTTTTAAATTTACTCATAGAAATATTAGGACGAGATAAAACTTATACCATTGAAGATCCAACATATCCTAAAATTTATCATTTATTTAAATCACTAGATATTAAAACAAATCTTGTTGAAGTTGATGCATTTGGTTTAAATGTTAAAAAATTACATGAATCTCAAACAGATATCGTTCATGTTGTACCATCACATCAATATCCAACAGGTGTTATGATGTCTATTCAAAGAAGAAAAGAACTTTTAAATTGGGTTTATCAATCTAAAGATAGATATATTATTGAAGATGATTATGATAGTGAGTTCAAATATCAAGGAAAACCTACTGAAGCCTTAAGAGGTTTAGATCAATCAGATAAAGTCATTTATATGAATACATTTTCTAAATCATTAGCTCCATCTTTTAGAGTTGCTTATGTTGTGCTACCTAAGAATTTACTAAACAGTTTTAAAAACATATCTAATTATCATCGCTGCACGGTACCAAATTTTGAACAATATATCTTGTATAAGTTTATGAACAAGGGATATTTTTCAAGACATTTGCATAGAATGATGAAGATATATAAACAAAAAGTTGATCTTTGCCTGCAAATGATAAAACCATATCAACATATAGAGATCAAACATTATGAATCAGGGCTTCATTTTATCTTATCATTTAAAGTCAATGTAAAAGAAGATGATTTGCTTAGAAATTTTAAAAATCATGATATATATGTTCAAAGTACTACATCTTTTAAAAAACACACTAAACAAGAAGATTCATTTATCGATTTAGTCATAGGTTATTCAGGTCTAAGTATAGAAAAATTAAAGACTGGATTTCAAAAATTATTAGATATAATAAATGATTATGTGTAAACGTGTTATTTATAAAAATCATAAGCGTTATTTATAATTTATTAAACTATTAATGCTAAAATGTGTGTATTCATTAAAGGATGTGAAAACATGTTGGACTTAAAAAATATTAAAAAAGACTATATGTTAGCAGGGAAACCATTTCCGGCATTAAAAGGTATAGATCTTAATTTCAAAGATAATGAGTTTGTTTCTATATTGGGTCCTTCGGGATGTGGGAAAACGACATTATTAAACTTAATCGGTGGTCTTGACCGCTATACATCAGGAGATTTACTCATTGAAGGTAAGTCAACAAAAGATTTTAAAGATCAAGATTGGGATGCATATAGAAATGCTACCATTGGTTTTGTTTTTCAAACTTATAACTTAATCAGTCATTTATCAGTTTTAGATAACGTTGAAATGTCATTAAGATTATCAGGTGTATCTGCAAAGGAAAGAAAAGAACGTGCAACTAAAGTTTTAGTAGACGTTGGTTTAAATGATCATCTGCATAAAAGACCAAATCAATTATCAGGTGGGCAAATGCAAAGAGTTGCGATTGCTAGAGCACTTGTTAACAATCCTAAAATACTTTTAGCTGATGAACCAACAGGAGCACTTGATAGTGAAACCAGCAAGCAAATCATGGAACTCATTAAAGTGATTTCAAAAGATCGTTTAGTTATCATGGTTACACACAACTCTGAAATCGCAGAAGCTTATAGTGATCGTATTGTTCATCTTTTAGATGGACTTGTTACTGATGACTCTAGACCGAGTCAATCAGTAAATAAGGATAAAGAAGAAAAGTTAAAAAATCAAAAAACATCCATGTCTTATCTAACAGCGATTAAGACAAGTTTTAAAAATCTTTTGACTAAAAAAGGAAGAACTATTATTACAGCTATTGCTGGAAGTATCGGTATTATCGGTATCGCTTTAGTTCTAGCAATTTCAAATGGGATGACGACATACACAAATAACATACAATCAGATGCTTTAGCGGGGTTTCCGATAACTATCGATCAGACCGTCATATCTTTTGGTCCTCCAGAAGAAGTTACAAACCCTAGACCAGATTTAGAGTTTATTGACGATGATGTTTTTTATCCTTATGATCAAACATCTAGTTTGACACAACATCAAAATATCATTACAGATGAATTTATTGAATATTTAGAGCAGATGGATGAAACGTTATATAATTCAATTTCATATACAAGAGGTCTTATGTTACAACTTGTTAATTTATCTGATAATGGTTCATTTATTAGAGTACAAACATCAAGCTCTGGCGGTTCGTTTTTTGGAGGCGGTTCATATTTTAATGAGCTTCCTAACAATCAAACGTTTATAGAATCGCAATATGATGTATTATTTGGATCTTATCCAGACAATTATGATGAAGTTGTTTTAATTGTTGATGAAAGAAATCGAATGAACATTGCTTTATTAGAAAACTTAGGGATTAATATAGAAGATGATTATCAATCAAGTGATCTTATTGGTAGAACTTTTAAATCAGTTTTAAATAATGTTTATTATAACGAAGTTAATGATGTTTTTATACCAAATACGGATTATGAACAAATGTATTTAGATGAGTCATCAATTACTTTATCAATCACAGGCATTTTAAGAGTGAATGAAGATGCATCTTCAGAAATATTAGATACAGGCATTGGTTACACTTCAGCTCTCACAGATTATATACTTAATATTGAAAAAGATTCAGATGTTGTTGTTGCTCAATTAGCTAGTCCAGAGACGAATGTATTAACTGGAACAGCATTTAATTCGCTAACGACATATGATCAAGTGATCAGAATGATTGGTGGAGATGCAACTCCAGTTGCAGCACATATTTATCCTGTATCATTTGAATATAAAGATGAGATTAAAACGTATATCGATCAGTATAATGTGGATAAAGATGAAGCTGTTCAAATTATCTATACTGATTTAGCAGAGCAAATCTCATCAACGATTTCTTCTTTAATAAATACAATTACTATTATACTCGCAGCATTTGCGGCAATATCACTTGTTGTATCATCAGTGATGATTGGTATCATTACTTATGTATCAGTTGTAGAAAGAACTAAAGAAATTGGTATTATGAGAAGTTTAGGTGCACGTAAGAAAGACATTTCAAGAATTTTTAATGCAGAGACATTACTCATAGGATTTACAGCAGGTTTATTTGGTATTTCAATTGCATATTTATTAATTATTCCGATCAATATTATTGTTGAAAGATTTGTGGATGTTGAAAATTTTGCATCGTTATTACCAACACATGCGTTATATCTAATTGTATTATCTACATTATTAACATTGATTGCTGGATTATTCCCAAGCAGAATAGCAGCTAAAAGAGATCCTGTAGTAGCACTAAGAACAGAATAGTTAAGAGCATAAAAAAAGAGCTGAAATGAAAATTTCGCTCTTTTTTTGCTTATTTTTGTAATTGTAAGACGCTATATAGTATAGAGGTTACAGAACCTAAAATTGCAAATATTAATCCTAAGACTGCACCTATACCTAAGGCAGCACCTTCATAAGTAAATGATGTTTCTCCACCAAAGATACTGATAAGTGCTTTTGTATTTGTTGGTAATGTAGAAATTAAAACCACTGATAATACAAAAGAAATGGCTACCAATAGTCCCAGAATAAGTTTTATCGCATTTGGTTTCTGGTTTTTCACACCATAAATTGCGATTGCTATAGATAAGACTGCTGGTAAGAAGAATGCTATAAAGTTTAATAAACTAAATGTTACATCAGCACTCGCAAAATCACCTACTGAAGCAATGTTTCCACCAAAGATAGCTTTAATACCATTCATGATGGGTTCACCATCAACGGATAATGCATTTAAAAATGCCATAAATAATAAAAGTAAACTAAATACTAAAGAAAATAATGGTAAATAACTTTGAATTTTTTTATTCATCATATCACACTCCTAATTTCATTATACTAATAAATATAAATATAGCAACTTATGAGCAACATAGTTTAGTTAGTGTAAATATCATCATCCTTTACGTCATCCATATCAATGATAATTCTATCGTCATATTGATTTGGTTTTGTATGGCTTTGATATCTTTCTCTACTATTGGGTAAGTCAGGTATAAATAGATAAGTTAAGATGATACCAGCGACTAGTCCACCGATATGTCCCCAAGTACTTATAATACCACCTAATGCAAACGTAAAGATAATATTGATTAATGATATCGTACGAATAGATCTAATGCCATATGGTGAAAACCAATTTGGTTTTAAAAATGTTAATATTAATAATCCGCCCATAATACCATATAAAGCACCGCTTGCTCCAATGGTGACTATATCAGGGTCACTGAACAACCAAACTGCTACAGATGATCCTAGACCACTAAGCATATAGATAATTGCATATCTTGTACTTCCTAAAAGTCTTTCCGTAAAACCACCTAGAAAATATAAGAAGTAAGAGTTCATCAGAAAATGAAATAATCCGCCATGTAAAAACATAGCTAATAATAAGCGATAATACTCATTATCTTCACTTACTAACCTAGGAACTAACCCACCATTTATGATTAACGATTCACTAGAAAAGCCACCATTAAATAAGACGACAAAAAACATAAGAGTATTTAATATAAGTAACACTGAGGTTACAGGATGTTTTTTAAAATATATGCGCATGCGATCTTCAAATTTCATAATTTCACCTCTCATAAAGAGTTTACATGAATTATGATAAAAGATAAAGTCAAATGGAAATTATGTTATTTCGTGGAATGATACAAAAATGTTGCATATGTATTAAGGATTTGATATAATTTTTTTGGGTCCGACCGAACGGTCGGTCGGTAAAAATTATATGAGGAGACATTTATGAGCAATTATAGTGTAAAAAAACCAATTACTGTATTAATGGGCGTGTTGATTATTATCGTGTTAGGAGCGTATTCTCTAACTAAACTGCCTTTAACATTATTTCCAGATATTAACCTACAATATGTAGTGACAATGACAACTTATCCTGGGGAAAATCCTGAGACGGTTGAAAAAGAGATCACTGATAAGATTGAATCTAGTGTGGCTACCATTGGTAACTTTGAAGAAGTAGAATCAATGAGTTATGAAAATTTTGCGATTTCAATCATCACTTTTGCAGATGGCACAAATATGGACAGTGTTGTCATAGAGATGAGAGAAAACTTAAATAATATATCTTTTGCAGAAAATGTGGGAAATACGAGAATCTTACGTATATCTCCAGATATGTTACCTGTAATGACAGTGACGTTATTTAAGACATATGATGAAAACTTAACTGATGAAGAAATACTAATTAGAAACACTGAATGGATAGAAACTGAAATCATCACAGATCTTAACAGTATCGAAGGTGTTGCAGATGTTTCAATATCTGGTTCTGCAGATGTAGTCTTACAAGTAAGATTAGATGATGATCAGCTAAATACATATGGCTTATCACAAGCTGAAGTATTATCTTTGATTGAAGAACAAAATATTGGTGGGCTTATTGGTGTCGCACTAGATAATGGCGAAATAAGAATGCTATATTTGGGTAATAAACCACAAACCCTTGATGAAATCAAAAACCTTGCAATCACTTATGATGGAACAGATGTAATTAGATTGTCTGATTTAGCTATAGAAGATGGTATTAAATATATAGATGCATCTGAAGATAGTTATTCAAAAATTAATGGTGAACAAGGCATTCAAATATCATTTCAAAAACAAAATGATATTGGGATTACTGATGTAACCGAAAATATTTTAGCAACCCTAGATAGAATTATTGAAGCTAATCCAGATGCAGAATATATGGTCTTACTTGATCAAGGTGAGTATATAAATACGTCAATTAGTTCTGTTGTTCAAAATATTATTGTTGGTGGTATTTTAGCTATCCTTATCTTATTTGTATTTTTAAAAGATATTAAACCGACATTGATTATTGGCCTTGCAATACCAATTTCAGTGATAGCAACTTTCATGTTGATGTATTTTTCTAACGTGACTTTAAATCTAGTTTCAATGGGTGGTCTTGCTTTAGCTATAGGTATGCTTGTAGATAATGCAGTCGTCGTCATTGAAAATATTTATAGAATGATTGGGGAAGGTAAATCTAGATTTGAAGCAGCTGTAGAAGGTGCAAAACAAGTAGCAGGTGCTATTACAGCTTCAACGTTAACTACGATCGCTGTATTCCTACCTTTAATTTTTGTTGAAGGACTAATTAGTGATGTGTTTATGTCGATGGCATTAACGATCGCATTCTCTTTAGGTGCAAGTTTGGTGATTGCATTATCTGTAGTACCATCTATGAGTGCTAAGATGTTAAATGATAAAAAAGAAGTTAAAGAAGGTAAGGTAATTCATAAATTAAAAGCTTGGTATGAATCTTCAGTCTTGTTTACACTTAAACATAAAGCTATTACATTGATTGTTGTGTTACTTTTACTTGGTGGATCGTTTTTCTTTGTTTATCAAAAAGGTTTTATTTTATTGCCAGAGTCAGATGAAGGTAGTATTGAAGTTACCATTGAAACTCAAAGTTTAACAACTTTTGACAGTAAAGCTGATCTAGCAGATCAATTAACAATAAAGTTATTAGATATTGAAGATATAGATACTGTGGCAGTAAATATTGGATCTAGTGGTTCAGGTATGCAAATGATGGGCATGTTTGGATCAAGTAGTGGTATCAATTTTTCTATTAATTTAAAAGATAATAGAAAATTATCAACCATTGAAAACGAACAAATTATTCTAGATATTTTAGAAACCTTTGATTATGATCAAATAGAAAATATGACGAACGCAGATATTTTAGAATTTAATGTTCAAGCTCAAAATTCTGCAGGTGCGCTTACAGGAAGTCAAGGAGTTGCGATCAAAGTTAGTGGATATGATCTATTAACATTAGAAAATATCGCAAACGATTTAACAACTATTTTAGAAGACATTGATCATGTTGTTGAAATAGATAATGGAGTTAGTCAAGGTTCTGATAATGTTAAATTAACTATCAAACAAGAAAATGCGATTGCATTGGGATTGACTCAAAAAGATGTCCAAGATAATATTGCGTACTTGTTTGACAATTTAGAAGGATTAACATCAAATGAATCTTTAACAGTACAAATAGAAGGTGTTTCATATGATTTAGAAATACCAAGCGAATCATTAGAAGGTTTGAGTCTTGAGTCTTTTGGAGATTATCAAACATTTTTAAGTGGTATTAGATTATTTGATGATGCAACTAGACAAATGATTGATGCTTTCGTAGAAGAAAATGGTATAGGTATCTATGTTCCTAATTTCTTGTTGCCAACATATGTTGATGGTACACCAAGAAAATTTATTGTCAATCCATATTTAAAAGTAGATAACGGAAACATTGTGATGAATCCTATGGATATGGTAAATCCAACATTAGAATCACTTTCTTTAGCACCATTATTTGATTTAAACAATGAAGTTGATAGTATAACTTCGATTGAGAAAGTAACTGGATTTCAAACCATTTATACAGATGGAACTAATAGATATTTAACAGTTACAGCTCAAATCGAAGAAGGATTTAATGTAACAGTTGTCAGTGGGCGTGTGATTGATGCAGTTAATGATTATATGGATGATGAGTTTGCTACTTATGGTGGTGGTTATGATATAGAACTAGTTGGTGAGAATGAAGAAATCATGCAAGCTGTCGAAGATTTATCTTTAGCAGCGATTGTAGCAATCTTACTTGTATATATGATTATGGCTATTCAGTTCCAATCACTTTTATATCCACTAATCATACTTGCAACGATTCCTTTAGCATTTACAGGAGGACTATTAGCATTACTTATGACAGGTATGAATTTATCGATGGTTTCAATCATGGGATTAATTATATTAGTCGGGGTTGTTGTGAACAATGGTATTGTATTAATTGACTATATCAATAAATTACGAGCAACAGGTTTAACTATTAAAGCATCTATCGTTGAGGCAGGAAAGACAAGATTAAGACCTATCCTTATGACAGCATTAACGACTATTTTAGCGTTATTTGTTATGGCGATAGGTGTTGGAGAAGGATCTGAATTATTACAGCCTATGGCAGTGACTGCTATTGGAGGTCTAATTTACGCAACCATATTAACACTTGTGGTTGTTCCAGCAATTTATGCACTCTTTAATCGTAAAAAGATGATCATGGAGGAAAATGACATTGCAAACGAAGGATAGAATCATCGAAGTAGTGATCAACTATATCAAACAAAATGTTGATGTCTCTCAAGTATCACTTTCTGAAATTGCTAAACATGCAGATATTGGTAAATCTACGGTGTATGAGTATTTTGAAAATAAGGAACAACTTATATGTGACACATATTTTTATATGTTAAACGAATATGAAAAAATCCTTTTTAAACCTTTAGAGTACCAAAATTTTAAAGCTACTTTTATTGAGCAAATTCAAAGAATACTCAATGCTATGAAAGATGCTAAAAATTTAGTAGAAACTATTTTTAGTCAACAAAAACATATTAGCTATATGAATGATGAAGTTATCGACCAAAAACTAATAGAAATAAAGAATAAAATGGAAGAAAGATTTTTAGACATTTTCACACTCGGTGTGAAACAAAATATATTAAAAAGCGATATTGAGTATCAAAAAACAAGAGGATACGTGATTCAAGCTTTAATTACTGGACTACTATTTCAGTTTATTAATGACCAAATGGATTTAGATGAAACATCATTATTAGAGCTTATATATGTAGAAGTTTTAAAAACTTTTAAATAATATTAGCTTAAGCGGTACAAAGTTATAATTTTTGTATCGCTTTTTCTTTAAGCAAATACTTTGAACTTAAAAACACATATGAATATAATGTATGTAATAGGTTTCAAAAATAGTTCAAATTGTTTAGAAAAAATATAGATATATCGTACTTATGAATGAAAATATTTTCATTAAAAAAATCATAGAATAGTAGTGTAATATATGATACAATGCTAGTATAGAAAATTAAGGGGTGTTAAGTATGTATGTAGTAAAAAGAAATGGATCTAAAGAACTATTTGATTTTAACAAAATTGCTTTAGCGATGTTTAAAGCCTATAAAGGGGTAGGTGCAAACTTTACTTTAGCAGATTGTCAAAAACAAGCAGAAAAGATCACGAACAAATACAAGAAAGACGAAGACATTAATATTGAACAAATTCAAGATGATGTTGAAGACTTTTTGATGCAATCTAAAGCGTATGATGCTGCTAGAGCGTATATAAAATATCGTGAAAAACAAAAACATGATCGTGAACATCCATGGTCAGATAACGATGAAAGACAAGACTTAATTTTACAAAAGTATTTAATTAAAGGTGAAGATAAAAAAGCTTTCTTAAAAAGAATTAGCCTAGGTAGATCATCTTTAGAAAAAATACTAAGAAAAAAAGAAGCTATTTTTGGTGGGCGTAATTTATACGCTATTGGTAGAGATGGTAATATCACCGGTTCTAATTGTTATGTGACAGAAGATCCACAAGATAGTTTAGAAAGCATTTATAAAGTAGATTATCAAATCGCTAGAACATATAGTTATGGCGGCGGTCAAGGGATGAATTTATCAAATATTCGTCCTAAAGGTGCAAAAGTAAACAACAGTAGTAATACCACACCTGGTGTGATGGTATTTGCTGAAAAATATTCTCATACAACATTAAACACACAACAAGACGCTAGACGTGGTGCATTAATGTTAGTTTTAAATATCGATCATCCAGATATCATTGATTTTATTACAACAAAACTTGATTTAAATAAAGTTAATGGTGCAAATATTTCTATCGCTTTAACAGATGATTTTATGCAAGCTGCTAAAGAAGATAAAGATTGGGTGATGAATTTTGAAACACCTTACGAAACAATAGAGAAAAAAGTTAACGCTAAAGCTTTATTAAAATTAGTAGGTTATGCAGCACATACTATGGGTGATCCAGGTGTTGTGTTCATTGATCATATGAATGATTATCATTTCTTAAGTGAATATGATGATGTTAGATTTACAGCAACTAATCCATGTGGTGAACAACCACTTATGGCTCATGGTTCATGTAATTTAGGTAGTATCAATTTAAATGCGTTTGTTAGAAATCCATTTACTGATGAAGCTTATTTTGATTTTGATCGCTTTGATTTTGTAACGGCAGAAATGATTTATGCACTTGATGAGTTACTAACACTTTTAGGTGATCGTCATGCACTTCCTGAACAAAGAAAACACGTAACTGAATATCGTGAAATTGGATTAGGTGTTATGGGATTAGCAGATGTTGCGCTATCTATGAAGTTACCTTATGGATCAAAACCATTTTTAGATTTCTTAGACAAGTTGATGAGAAGAATGATTAATACAGCAACTAAAGCAAGTGCTTTAAATGCTAAAGATAAAGGTATCTTCCCTAGATTTGATTACGATAAAGTATCAAACTCAACATTTTATAAAACAGCAATCGATAAAGACACTGATGAACTAGTTAAACAATACGGCATGAGAAACTCAAGATTATTAAGTATCGCTCCTACGGGATCTATCTCTAATATACTAGGTGTAAGTGGCGGTGTTGAGCCATTCTTCCAAATCAATTATACAAGAAGAATTGTAAGTATGTTTGAAGAAGAAAAGACAATTACTGTATGGGAAAAAACACCACTTGCACTAGCTAAAGCGATGCAAGTTGAACCAGATGATCTTCCTGCTTGGGCATTAATTACATCTCAAAATATTGATTTTGAAGATCGTGCAAATGTTCAATCAACAATTCAAAAATATGTAGATACTGCAATATCATCTACATTTAATATTCCAAATAGCGCAACCATTGATGATGTTGTTAATATCTATACAACAGCATGGTCTAAAGGACTTAAAGGTGCAACCGTTTTTAGAGATCGTTGTGCGAAGATTGGTATTTTAGCTGGTGTTAATGAAGACACGAAAGATTTAAATCCAGCAACGCCACCACATCTTCATGTTGAAGAGAAATGGTTTAATAAGATTAAAAATGAAGCTAAAGAATATGTAACACACATTAGTGTTTCACAATCAGGATATACACCTGAAAAGATTGAAAAAGAATTATGTCCACTTTGCGGTGGTGTACTCATCAAAAAACAAGGTTGTATCCAATGTAGCGATCCATCTTGTGTTTATGAGAAATGTGCAATCTAAAGATTTAAAGATAAAGTTGAATTCATTTTGAGTTCAACTTTTTTATTTATAAAAGAGTGATTAGAATAGATACATACATTATATTTGGTATAATTAAAGTAATTTATAAGATGTGAGGCATTAAGATGTCTATTTTATTTCAATTTGATCGTATTGAATTTATCTTGTTTCATGTCATTACAATATTATGGATTCTAGAGTTTGTTATATTCCCATCCCATTTTAAAGGCAAAGATAAAAATGAAACTAAGACATTTTTAAAAATATTAGGTGTTCTATTGATATCACATACATTAACCATCACATTTACTGTTTTAGGATGGTTTAAAATAAATAATGATTTAGATAAGATTTGGATATATCTATCGCTTTTCACATATCCAGTAGGTTTAGTTCTACGCTATATATCTATTATCTATTTAGGCACATATTTTACTAGAGATGTAGAAGTATCTAAAGATCAAAATCTTGTGAGTAAAGGTCCTTATCGTATATTAAGACATTCTTTATATTTAGGATTGTACTTACTCACTATATCTGTTCCTTTGTTTTTTGCTAATTGGTTGATGACTATTGTATCAATGGTTATCATGTTTATGATTCTAAATGTAAGAATGCAGATTGAAGAAAAACTTATGGAAGAAGCATTAAGAAAAGCTTATACTATTTGGAAGAAAAAAAGATATCGTTTTATACCATTTATTTAGTAGACCCAATTAAGTCTGATCAAAGCTTAGGACAAAAGGTGATCAGAAATCATAAAGATTCTTCCACATATATCTGTGATTGATGAAGATCATCCTTTTACAGAAGAAGAGTATAAGCAATTTAGGGAGCATGTCATAGATAAATTAGAACGTATAGGATTAACTGATTTAAAAAAACATATTGTGACTGAAGAGTTATGGACACCAGAGATTATTGAAGAAACTTATTATTCTAATCAAGGATCTATTTATGGTGTTGTCTCAGATAGAAAGAAAAACATGGGATTTAAAACACCTAAACGTTCTAAATTTTATAAGAACCTTTATTTTGTAGGTGGTAGTGTCAACCCAGGAGGCGGCATGCCTATGGTTGTATTGTCTGGACAACAAGTAGTTAAACAAATTTTAAAGAATGAGAAGTGATTATATGAAACACTTATTAGATAAGCAAAAAACTTTTTTCATGAAAGATGAAACAAAATCTTATGAGTTTAGAAAAAAACAACTTGAACAATTAAAAATTGCAATCAAAGCTTATGAAGAAGAACTCATCAAAGCATTATATGAGGATTTACATAAGTCATCTATCGAAGCGTATACAACTGAAATAGGATTTGTGTATAAATCAATTAAAGATGCTAGTAAAAATTTAAAGAAATGGATAAAGGTAGAAAAGGTTAAAACACCTTTATTTATGCTAGGTTCAAAATCTTATATGCTTTATGAACCACTAGGCAGTGTTTTAATTATTGGACCTTATAATTATCCATTTCAATTAGTCATCGAACCATTAATAGGAGCGATTGCTGCTGGAAATACTGTTGTTATTAAACCAAGTGAATATACAGTTCATACCGAAAAAGTATTATTAAAAATGTTTGATGAATATTTTGATGAGTCTTATATTAAAGTAGTTACTGGAGATAAGGAAATTACAAGTCAGCTTCTTGACTTAAGATTTGATCATATCTTTTTTACAGGAAGTACAGAAGTTGGAAAGATTGTTTATCAAAAGGCAAGTCGACATTTAATTCCTGTAACGCTTGAGTTAGGTGGTAAAAGTCCTACCCTTGTCTTAAAAGATGCGAATTTAAAATTAGCCGCAAGACGCATTGTGTTTGCGAAGTTTTTAAATGCAGGACAAACGTGCATTGCCCCTGATTATATATATGTTGATGAAAGAGTTCATGATGAGTTTATTGAGTATGTCAAAGAAGAGATCAAAAAACAATATCCAGATCTTGATCAGATGGGACACATTGTTAATCAAAGACATTATGATAGACTTAAAGGACTAATCAATCAAGAAAAAATTATATTTGAATATGATCAAAAAGAAAATGGCCATTTTCTATCTCCAATCATCATGAAAAATGTCACTTGGGATGATAAGATCATGCAAGAAGAAATATTTGGACCAATTTTACCAATCTTAACTTTTAAGCATATTGATCATGTGATTGAACTGCTTAAAACAAAAGAAAAACCGTTAGCTCTATATTTATTTACCAATGATAAACAAATGATGAAAAAAGTATTTACGAAATTATCATTTGGAAATGGTGCAATTAATGAAGCACTCATGCAGGTTGCAAACACTAACCTACCTTTTGGAGGTGTTGGCCATAGTGGGATGGCAAGATATCATGGTATATATTCATTTAAGGGATTTTCACATTTAAAAACTTTCACAAAAAAGAGTGTTCTTTTTGATGTGAAATTAGCATATCCACCTTATGATAAAAATAAAGAAAAGCTCATAAAAAAGATATTGAAATAAGAAAAATAAAATATAAATTAAAAGACTTCAATTGTTTAAAATTTGAAGTCTTTTCTTTCATCTTTTAGCTTTTTTATTTAGTTTTGTTTAGAATTCAACTAAAAAAGCATCAACATATAAAAAACACGCTGTGTTGTGTTAAAATAAAATTAAATTTAGTAGGTGTTTTGCCTAAATAAAAAAATATTTATAGAAAGTAGCGGTGACTTTATGACTCAAACCTATGATTCAGTAATTAAAAAAGCACTCGGAAAAAGAAATGTCATGATTATGACGATTGCTTTATCCTTATTAGTGCTGTCAGCCACCATTATCTTTGGTTATCAAGTTCTCATTGTTACAGCTGTTTCATTAGCTGCAGCTTTTTTAGTAGAACTCATGTTTTCTAAAGGTAGAAAAATTGATTTTGATGGGGCTTGGATGATATACCCATTATTATTAACATTACTGATTCCATCCACATTAGAATTGAAACATGTTTGGATGGTTGCGGTAGGATCAGCTTTTGGCTCTTTTTTTGGAAAAGGTATTTTTGGAGGTAGTGGTAAATACGTATTTAATCCAGCGCTTGTTGGACTTTTATTTGTGACAGTATCATTTCCAGCATATTTTCCAACAATGCTCGTTAGAGCAAATCAAGTCGGTACAGATTATACATTGATGCAAATGATTCTAGGAGATGCTCCTGGAGCACTTGGTGAGACTTTTAGAATAGGTATTCTCATCTTAGGGGTTGTTCTAATTGCATTAAAAACCATTGATTGGAAAATTCCAGTTACATTATTAGCAAGTGTCTTCTTGTTTACTCAATTAGGCATTTGGTTTGGAATTAATGGTTTTCCAAGCAATGCTTTTAACACATTATTTATTGGTAATTTAGTGCTCGTTTCTGTCTTTATAGCAACAGATGAGACGACAGCACCAATATTTCCTTGGGGAAGAGTGATTTATGCTGTTGGTATAGCTTTAATTACAGTTGTGATTAGATTTATGGCAACTTTCCCAGATGGAACTATGTTTGCGATTATTTTAATGAGTGCTGTTGCACCATTAATTGATAGCCAATTTAGACAAAGATTAGAAAAGAAAGAAGGTGCAGCAGATGAATCAAAATCTTAAAATGATTATTTTTATTGTTTTGCTTGGTCTTGTAACAAGTGCTTTATTACTTGGAGCTGATGCACTTACGAAAGATAGAATCGAATTAAATAGAGAAGCAAAATTAAAGTCTGCGATTTTAGATGGGTTTGAAGTTGAGTATAATTTCACGAATATTCATGATGTCTTTGATGAAGAAGTAAAAATTACATCTGGTGAGTATACATTCTATATTCATGAAGCATCTGGTAAAGTTGCATATCAATTTGAAGGTTCTGGATTATGGGGACCAATTATTGGTATCATAACATTAGAATCTGATTTTGAAACGATAGCTAGAGTCTCTATTTTACAACAAGAAGAAACTCCAGGTTTAGGTGGTGTGGTTGCGGAAAGACCCTACTTAGATAACTATGTTGGTGTAAAAATGACACCAGAGATTGATGTTACTAAAGAAGGCGCAACTGAGCCTAACCAAGTTGATGCGATCACAGGTGCTACTGGTACTTCAAATGCATTTGAAGGCATATTAAATGCTAATTATGCAGAGTATAGTGAAGCTTGGGAAGCATACCAAGGAGGCGACCAATCATGAAATGGATACGCATAAAATATAAAAAATGGTATAACATTTTAAAAGATGGTCTAGCTACTAACAATCCAATTGCAATTGCAGTTTTAGGGATTTGTTCAGCATTAGCTGTAACAAACCGAGTTGAAAATGCAATAGCGATGGGTCTTGGTGTAACATTTGTTGTTATGGCAAGTTCTGCAACTGTTTCTTTAATTAGAAACTTTATTCCAGGTAAAGTAAGAATGGTTACTTATATGGTTATCATTTCTACATTTGTTATTATAGTTCAACTAGTATTACAATCTTATTTTCCAGCAATCGCTGATTCACTTGATGCTTATGTAGGGCTTATTATTACAAACTGTATTGTCATGGGTCGTGCCGAAGCATTTGCAGCTAAAAATCCAGTTAAATATTCATTAATTGATGGTTTAGCTAGTGGACTTGGTTATGCATTTGTATTAATTGCTGTTGCATCTGTTAGAGAAATTTTAGCTTTTGGTACATTCTTAAATATAAGAGTAGTTGGACCAAATTGGATTAATTGGGTTGCTATGACAATGGCGCCAGGTGGTTTCTTTGTATTAGGTCTTATGATCTGGGGTATTAGAGTCCTTACAAAGAATTACGAAACACAAATATAGGAGGATACATAAATGAATGTTATAGAACTATTTATTTCATCAATATTAAATAATAATATTGCTCTTGTTTTCATTTTAGGTATGTGTCCGCTTATTGCGATATCTACAAGCGTTAAGAACGCTAAGGGTATGGGAATCGCAGTTGTGTTTGTTGTTACAATTACAGCAGCAATCAATTATCCGATTTATCAATTATTATTAGCGACAAATACTGAATTTATAAGTTTAATTGTCTTTATTATTACAATTGCAGCAGTTGTGCAATTGTTAGAAATATTTTTGGAAAGATTTATTCCAAAAATGTATAATGCATTTGGTATTTTCTTGCCACTAATTACTGTTAATTGCGTCGTTTTAGCTGTATCACTATTCTTCGTGAATAGAGATTATACATTTGTTCAAACAGTTTCATTCTCGTTTGGTTCAGGTGTAGGCTGGATGTTAGCAATTGTTTTAGTTGCAGGATTAAGAGAAAAAATGGCTAAAATTAGTAATCCACCTAAAGGTTTAAGAGGTAAAGCGATTGTGTTTATCGTTTTAGGTATATTAGCATTAGCCTTTATGGGTTTTACAGGTTTAGTATAAGAAAAGGAGCGTGATGTTATGAACTGGGTACTTCCAATTGTATTAATCGGTGTATTAGTTGTCATCTCCTTAATCTTAATTTTAGTTGAAAAATTATTAGGCGGTGGTGGCGAAAAAGTCATTACGATTAATGATGAAACTAAAATTCCTGTTAAAGGTGATGATACCGTATTAAATACACTATCAAACGAAAAGATTTTTATTCCATCAGCATGTGGTGGTAAAGCGACATGTGGATTTTGTAAATTTAAACTTGTTGGCGGTGATGGAAACATAAAGCCAACTGAAGAACCATTTATTAGTGAAGAAGAAAGACAAGAAGGCGTTAGATTATCTTGTCAAGTTAAGGTTAAAGGAGATATGAAAATCATTCTCCCTAAAGGTTTACTTAACGCAAAAGAATATAAAACTAAAATATCATATATTAAAGATTTAACATATGATATCAAACTAGTTAAATTTCAATTAATAGAACCTAAAACTATGGATTTCAAACCAGGACAATATGTTCAAATCAAAGTGCCAGGTATTGATGTGATTAGAGCATATTCGATTGCATCTGATCCAAAAAATAATACTGAAATAGAATTGATTATTCGACTAGTACCAAATGGACAAGCAACTACGTTTGTACATAAAGCTTTAGAGGTTGGCGATAAGATGATTATTACTGGTCCTTATGGCGATTTCTTCTTAAGAGAAGATTCTAATAAAGATATGATATGTATTGCTGGTGGTTCAGGAAAAGCACCTATTAGATCAATATTATATGCACTTCAAGC
>Ga0265293_10002793_pt1 | contig 33945 bp, 25 predicted proteins | sample Munlanlewell138R_FD_192505 | JGI IMG/M metagenome (GOLD analysis project Ga0265293, IMG submission 192505) | Leachate microbial communities from a municipal landfill in Southern Ontario, Canada - Leachate well 138R | ecosystem: Engineered > Solid waste > Landfill > Unclassified | place: Canada... | reverse complement strand
CGATCTGCTTCCTACAAGCGATAAATTGCCGGCAGAACTTTATGTTCCAAAGCCAGAAAAGCAAGAACAGGGAATCTATCCCTGGGAAGAAGAGTAGTTCAGGTCAGGCTCGGCTTGACGCTTACATATAATCGGTTTGCGCCGCCGTTAACACTGATATTTCAAGACCTTTTGCAGTTATGGTGGATTTTACTTGCTTCGGCATAGGTGTCACTTCCTTTGCTCTATAACATATGCTATCACAATCTATCAACTGATCACTTTTGCACGTTGCCATGAAGCTATTGTAACCCTCTAAACCGCTGTTTGCAAAGGTTTACAGCGTTTATGGCATCACTCCCACTCGATTGTCCCAGGGGGTTTTGGCGTGACGTCGTACACGACGCGGTTGACGCCCTGCACTTCGCTGGTGATGCGGCTGCTGATGCGCTGCAGCAGGTCGTGGGGCATGGGGTAGACGCCGGCGGACATAGCGTCACGGCTCGTAACGGCCCGGATCGCTATGGCCTGGCCGTACGCACGCCGACCGTCGACAACACCGACCGACCGGAAGCCGGGGCAGGCAGTAAAGTACTGCCAGATCTCGCCCTCGAGACCGGCGTTCTTCACTTCTTCCCGCAAAATAGCATCGGACTCCCGGACCATGTGGACCTTCTCTTTTGTAATCGCGCCGATCACCCGAACGCCGAGCCCCGGCCCGGGAAACGGCTGCCGGTAGACCTGCTCGTGGGGAAGGCCGAGCAATTCGCCGGCGTCACGCACCTCGTCCTTAAACAAAAACTTCAGCGGCTCGACCAGTTCGAAATCGAACTCTTCCGGCAGACCCCCGACATTGTGGTGCGATTTTATGCCGCCCGTTTCGGACTTACTCTCGAGAATGTCCGGATAGATGGTGCCCTGGGCGAGGAATGGAATGTCGCCGAGCCTGGCGGCTTCTTCCTCGAACACGCGGATAAACTCTTCGCCGATGATCTTGCGCTTCGCTTCGGGCTCTTCCACACCGGCGAGCTTCGACAGGAACCGCTCGGATGCGTCGACGGCGACCAGCTGGATGTGCATCCGGTCCCCGAAGATCTGCTTCACAGCTTCGGGCTCGCCTTTGCGCATCAGGCCGTGGTCCACGAAGATGCATACGAGCTGGTCGCCCACCGCTTCGTGCACGAGCGCGGCGCACACGGAACTGTCCACCCCTCCGCTCAGCGCGAGCAGAATCCGTCGGTCCCCGACGGTTTTTCGGATATCCTCGATGCTCGCCTGCACGTATTCCTGCAGCGTGCCGGCAAACCCGGTGCGCTGTTCCAGCGTTTCTCTTTTCGGTGTTGTTTTTTCCACGTGTAGTATTCCTTTCTAAAAAGCAACTAGAGTTAGACGGTGTGCCGCGTGCCCTTTGCAGCTGGCGGCCTGATGGCGGTGCAAATTCTGCAGTTGTCCTATGCGGCGACGACAATTGGATTGGGGAAGCGGCTGCATGTGGGACAAAATGCCTAAAGTGCACGAATTCCCCTAAAAATTAAGAATCGCTGAGCCAAATTGCCTGCTTTGCACGATATTATTGCCATATACTGGCAAATCAACGCCTAAACGGTCATTTTCTGCTCAAAATCGGCCGTTTTATTAAAAAAATCGTGCAAAGCAGCGATTTCTGCCCACGCCGGTTCGAAATATCGACGAAATCGTGCACAGTAGCGATTTCTTCCCACAATCTGCCGAGCCGCCTGCACGGAATCGCCGGCTGCAGGCCGGCGCACCTTATGCTACCAATCCGCGCCGGCTCCGGTCGACTGGCAGGTGTTTGCCGCATTCTTCCGCGCAACCCAGAGCGCAAACCCTCGGATTTTGTGCAAATTCTGCAGTTGTCCTACGCAGGCCGGCGCACCTTATGCTACCAATCCGCGCCGGCGTTCGGTCGACTGGCAGGTTTTACCGCATTTTTCCACGCCGTCGGGAGCTACCAATCACTGGGTTATGTGCAAATTCTGCAGTTGTGCTAGTCGGCCCGGCACTCTGCGGCTTCTCACTGTGCAAATTCTGCGGTTGTGCTAGTCGGCCCGGCACTCTACGGCTTCTCGCTGTGCGAATTCTGTAGTTGTCCTATGCGGCGACGACAATTGGATCAGGGCAGCGGTTGCATGTGGGACAAAATGCCTAAAGTGCACGAATTCCCCTAAAAACTAAGAATCGCTGAGCCAAATTGCCTGTTTTGCACGATACTATTTCCATATACTGGCAAATCAACGCCTAAACGGTCATTTTCTGCTCAAAATCGGCCGTTTTATTAAAAAAATCGTGCAAAGCAGCGATTTCTGCCCACGCCGGTTCGAAATATCGACGAAATCGTGCAAAGTAGCGATTTCTTCCCATAATCTGCCGAGCCGCCTGCACGGAATCGCCGGCTGCAGGCCGGCGCACCTTATGCCTATCAATCCGCGCCGGCGTTCGGTCGACCGGCAAGCTTTGTCGCAGGCCGGCGCACCTTATGCTACCAATCCGCGCCGGCGTTCGGTCGACCGGCAGGTTTTACCGCATTTTTCCACGCCGTCGGGAGCTACCAATCACTGGGTTATGTGCAAATTCTGCAGTTGTCCTACGCAGGCCGGCGCTACCTCTGCACCCTGGCGTTCTGCTTCCTATCTCCACACATCCTGCAGGGATTCTTTGAGGATTACGTCGTGCGCGCCGCCTTCGACGATGGACGTCGACGACACGAGGGTGAGTTTTGCTTTTTCCTGAAGCTCGGGGATGGTGAGCGAGCCGCAGTTGCAGAACGTCGAGCGGATCTTGGCCAGCGTCTGGCGCACGCCGTCGGACAGCGTGCCGGCATAGGGCACGTACGAATCTACACCTTCCTCAAAGCGGAATTTTGCATCGCCGCCCAGATCGTAGCGCTGCCAGTTGCGGGCGCGGTTCGACCCCTCGCCCCAGTACTCTTTAACGTACGTTCCGTTGATCATCAGCTTAGCCGTCGGGCTCTCGTCAAACCGCGAGAAGTAGCGTCCCAGCATCAGGAAGTCCGCGCCCATAGCCAGCGCCAGAATCATGTGATAGTCGTGCACGATGCCTCCGTCGGAACACAGAGGAACATACACGCCCGTCTCGTCCAGATACTTCTTGCGTGCAGCTGCCACCTCGATTACAGCGCTGGCCTGCCCGCGCCCGATACCCTTCGTCTCTCGGGTGATGCAGATCGACCCGCCACCGATGCCCACCTTTACAAAGTCGGCGCCGGCATCGGCCAGGAAGCGAAACCCGTCACCGTCCACGATGTTGCCCGCGCCCACCTTTACCGTGTCGCCGTACTCGCTGCGGATCCAGTCGAGCGTGTTCGCCTGCCACTGCGTAAACCCTTCGGACGAGTCGATGCACAGAATGTCGGCGCCGGCACGGATCAGCTCCGGAACACGCTCCTTGTAATCGCGCGTATTGATGCCCGCGCCCACGATGTAGCGCTTCTGCTCGTCCAGAAGCTCCATCGGATTCGCCTTGTGCGCGTCGTAGTCCTTGCGAAACACGAAATACTTAAACCGCCCGCGGTCGTCGAGAATCGGCAGCGCGTTGAGCTTGTGGTCCCACAGGATGTCGTTGGCCGCCGAAAGGCTTACGCCTTCGCGCGCGACGATCAGCTTGTCGAGCGGCGTCATAAACTCAGACACCTTCGTGTCCAGCGACATGCGGCTGACCCGGTAGTCGCGGCTCGTCACCAGCCCGACCATTTTGCCTTCGGGCGTCCCGTCGTCGGTGACCGCCGTCGTCGAGTGACCCGTCCGCTCTTTGAGCGCCAGGATGTCGGCGAGCGTCTGGTCGGGGCGGACGTTTGAGTCCGAGGTTACGAAGCCCGCTTTGTGGCTTTTAACTTTGGCCACCATCGCGGCTTCGTCTTCGATGCTCTGCGAGCTGTAGATAAAGGCCGTGCCGCCTTCGCGCGCAAGCGCTACACCGAGCCGGTCGCCGGAGACCGACTGCATGATCGCCGAGACGAGGGGAACGTTGAGGCTGAGCGCCGGCTCTTCGCCGGCTCGGAATCTCGTGATCGGCGTCTGCAGACTGACGTTGTCCGGCGTGCAGTTTTCGTCGGAATACGCGGGTATCAGCAGGTACTCGCTAAACGTTCTGGACGGCTCTTCGTAATACAATGCCATGGTGTTCCTCCCTGTTCTGACAATCGACTTCTTCCAATCGTCGCTCTATAGCAATGAATGCATATCCCTAAGCTGCAAATCTACTTCTAACTGCTATTGCTCTATTGCAATGCCCGCAAGGCCTGATGCATACCTATCTTTTCTTAAAATGATACTCTGCCGCAATGCCCGCAAGGCCTGATGCATACCTATCTTTTCTTAAAATGATACTCTGCCGCAATGCCCGCAAGACCTGATGCATACCTATCTTTTCTTAAAATGATACTCTGCCGTAATGCCCGCAAGGCCCGTTGCATGCAGGTTAACCCCAACGATCCTCAATCGACCTCGCCGAGGTATTCCTCCAGCGTAATGCCCTGTGCAGCGATGTCCGTGGCGGCTTCGATGCCGACGTACCGCACGTGCCAGGGTTCGTACTGATAACCGGTTATATGCTCTTTGCCGAGCGGAAAGCGGATGATGAATCCAAACTGATGCGCGTTTTCCGCCAGCCATTTTCCTTCCGGCGCGTCGCCGTACTTCGTCGTCATCTGATAGTTGACCGACGGCGAGGTTACGTCGGCGCAGAGACCCGTTTGGTGCTCGCTCTGCCCCGGGCGGGCGCTGTACTTGTTCGCCGCCTCTTCTCCGTCGCGCGCTGCGTAGCTGTTGAAGATATCGCGCTGCTGTGCATAGGAGCGGTACGCCGTGCGGATGCCGATCTCATGCCCCGCCGCTTCGGCCGCACCGGCCATCAGCTCGAAGTGCTCGGCCGCCTCTTTGCGCATGTAGCGCATGGACTCCGCATGATCTCCGACCAAATACGTAATGCGGACGAGGTCCGTCGGCGCATAGTCCGCCGCCAGCGGGTGCGTCTTGTTGACGAGGAGCAGCCAGTCGTCCGTCACCTCGCCGATCGGCTCTGCCGGCAGCGATGCCGCATGCGAATCCCAGCGCGTCCGGCGGATGGCCGGCGCACCGGCGGCGGCTTTTTCCGTTTTCAAATCGCGGGGCGGCTCGCAACAGGCCTCCGCCCGCGCCTTTGTGGATCCACATCCGGGCAACGCTCCAATCAGAAGCACGAAAGTTACAGTAAGCAAGAACAGGCGCCGGACGGTGTGCATGGATGATCCTTTCTAAACAAGGGCAGCGGCAGGGTGTGCCGCACGGGCGGCCGGCGGGTGTGCAGGCCGACTTTACATGCTTGCATTATACGGGTTTTCGCATAGCGGGTCAACGAGCGCACGAAAAAACGGAGCGCAATTCCCTGCGCTCCGCCTTCGTATACATTGTGTTGTTTCCGTTCCGACCAGCAGCAGTCCGATACGGATAATGCGACTGATTTCTGCTCCGATGCACCGATCTAGCCGGCAGCGGTCAGACGCTAGTTGCCGGACCATTGCCACCGAGCTGCAATTGACCTATTCCGCGCCTTCGACCTCGAGCTGCCCTGCGACATTCTCCTTGCGGATCTGATTCGCGCGCTTCTCGATAAACAACGCCGCTGCGAGCGCAACGAACGAGAACACGATCGCGACCACGTAGCCAAGCGTGTACTCGCCGGTCGTCTGGCGGATGTTGGCGATCACAAGCGGTCCGAGCAGCGAGGACAGTCCGTACGCGCTGTAGGCCACGGAATAGTTCGCGCTGATGTTCGCGTTTCCGAACAGCTCGCCCGTCACCGGAGCCAGCAGGCACGCCAGTCCGCCGTAGCAGAACGTCGTCCCCATCAGCGCCAGCACGAACAGTGTTTTGCTGCTTACAATCAGCAGCGTGGACATAAAGAGAATCTGCAGAACGTGGAGAATTTTAACCGTCTCCACCTTGCCGATCCGGTCCGATACCGTCCCCCACAGGAAGCGCCCGATGGTGTTGCCCACCGCTACGCTGCCGACGACCGTCGCCGCTTCCGTCGCGGTCATGCCGAACTTCAGCTGGACGATCGGGGAACCCTGGTTGATGATCATGCCGCCGCAGGCGATGCCCAGCGTGACGGTCACCATCATCATGTAGAACAGCGGTGTGCGGATCAGCTCCGGCTTATCGATGTCGTACACGACTTCGCGCACCCGGGCCGTCCGGACCTTTTCGCCCGTTCCGGTTTCGGCGGCTTCTGCAATCATCCGCTCCCGAAAGCCTTCGGGCGGTGTAAACAGCAGCAGCGACATCGACGCCATGCCGACCATAAACGTAATGCCCAGGTAGAAGAATGCAGAAGAAATGTCGCCGGTCGACGTGTAAATCTTCGTCGCCAGCGGCGCCCAGATCACAGCGCCCAGCCCGTAGCCGGCCGCCATGATCCCGCCTGCAAACCCCGGTTTTTCCGGGAAGATCTCCTGCGAATAAGCGATGAGCACCGGATAGGACATCGACACGCCCAGGGAGCCGACCATGCCGTGAAGCACGACGAGCTGCCAGAGCTGGCCGGTCATCTGCGACAGCATAAAGATAGCCCCGCCGTAGAGCAGACCGCCGATGAACACTTCCGTGCGCGTCCTGAACATCTTCCGGAGCTTGGCTCCGAAAAACAGCGATATAAACATGCCCGACAGGAACCCCGTCGTGTAGGATATGGACACCTGACTGATCGTCCATCCGTACTTTTCGACGAGCGGCATCTGGTAGACGCTCCACGCGTAGCCGTTTCCTGCCAGCGCTACGATGACAAAGCCCGCGTACAGGCTGATCCATCTCTTCTTCTTAAAATCCATCGATTTGCACTGATCGCCTTTCCTTAAAAGTCTTTGTCAGCTTTCTGCAGACCTTCCACAACCGCTTGCAGAATTTCGTCGGAAGCCGCATAGGAAATCCTTACAAACCCCTCACCGCTCGAGCCGAACAGGTTGCCGGCGATGACGGCGACGCGATATTTCTCGAACAGATACTCGCAGAAGTCGTGCGAACTCATGCCTGTCTTCTTGATGTTCAGGAAGATGTAGAAGGCACCCTTGGGAGCGAGGCAGGAGAAGTTCTTCATCTTGTTGATCTCTTCGACGAGATACATCCTGCGCTTGTTGAATTCCTGGCGCATCATCTCGACCGAGCCGTCTTCGTCGCGCAGCGCCGCCGCAGCCGCGTGCATAACGAACGAAACCGGACCGGACGTCATGTAGAACCCGAGACGGTTCATCGCATCGATGATGTCCGCGGGAGCCGCCGCCCAGCCGAGCCTCCAGCCGGTCATGGCAAACGATTTCGAAAATCCGTTCAGGATGATCGTCCGCTCTCTCATGCCCGGGAATGTGGCGATGCTCACCGGCTTGGGATCTTCGTACACGAGCATGTCGTAGATTTCGTCTGTGACGACGAGCAGGTCGTTTTCGACCGCGATCTTTGCAATCTCGGCCAGGTTGTCGGTCGTAAGGCTTGCGCCGAGCGGGTTGCTCGGGGAGACGATGACCATCATCTTCGTCTTTTCCGTAATCAGGCTCTTCAGCTCATCGATGTCGACCTGGAATTCGTTTTCTTCGCGCAGCGTGTATTTCTTGATCGTGGCACCTGCGATGTTCGCGCAGTTGTCGTAGATAAAGTATACGGGATCCGGAATGATAATCTCGTCGCCCGGGTTTAAGCACGCCATCAGCGACACAAAGCAACCCATGGCTACACCGTTTGTCGCCATGATTTCGTCCGGATTGTAGATCAGCCCCGTGTCTCTCTTGATTTTCTTGATGATTTCCGCTTTGAGTTCAGGAATGCCGTCGGTCGCCTCGTACCCCGTATGACCTTCCTCCAGCGCCTTGACGCACGCGTCTTTGATGTACTGCGGAGTCGGGAAGTTCGGCTGGCCGATCGTAACATCTCCGACCCATTCGCCGCGACTTTTCAGCTGATTGCAGAGTCCGAAAATTCTTCTCATCTGGGAATGGTGGACCTTGTCCAGTCGATCCGCCTGTTTGAATGCCATGGTTATCCCTCCTGGTTTTATGATGTAAAACTGCCTTACCTGCAGATACCCACAGGCTACTCCTGTAGTTTACCCTCTCCATAAGTACATTTCAAGCGCCCCCTGCAAATATGCAGAAACAGAGGTTTTCGAATGCGAAAAGCGACACTATTGCGGTTACGACTGGATATGGGGGTTTTTTCTCGATAGACGGTCGAGCGCCCGCTGAATCTCTTCTTCGTTTCCGGCAGAAACCGGCTGACTTCGTTCGGTATAGTCGGACGTCGTGTGGATGATGAACGATCTCGACGGCGTCTCGCTCACTTCGATGGTCAAAAGCAGCCAGCCCTGCGCGCGCAGCGAATCGCGCACATCGTCGCGCAGAACGGCGGTGATGTTTTCGAGCGTGGGGTTGACTGTCGTAAACGGCGGAATCTCGTTGAGGATGCCGTCCTGATAGCGGGCAAAGCTCGACTCGCACAGCTTTTCGATCTCGTGGAACGGCGCGAAACCCTCCTGCCCCTTCATCATCGTCAGGATAATTTCCCACGTGTGAGGGTGGAGCTCGCCCAGCTTTCCGTCGATGTAGATCCCGTGGCTGGCGTTGATATAAAACCTGAACCGATACTGACCGCTTAACATGTTACGCCTCTTCCTCTCTTTTTCTCTGCAGGCGTGCAAACAGGTATTTTCGCACGTAGTACATGATAAAAAACGGGATGACGATCGACACACCCTTGCTCGCGATCAGGCGCATCTCCTCGCCTGCCGCTGCAAACGCATATTCGTAGCTCCAGTAGATCAGCCCGTTTGCCAGCGCAAGTCCGCCGAGGAATGTTGCAAAATAGACCAGAAAGCTGCCTGTCCCGTGCTCTGCCTTAAATACGGATTTGAGTGACAGCGCATAGTGCACGATAAATCCTGCAACGACTCCGATCGTATTGGCGGCCACGAGGCCGATCAGGTCGTTTCGAACCAGAATCCAGACGATGGCCGAATCGACAACCGTCGAAATAACCGAGTAGAACAAATACAAAAACAGTTTCACAGAGCCTTCCTTTGTCCGGCCTGCATCTTAGCGCTCATAAAGGCGACGTACCGTTCCACGAGATAGGGATCGAACTGCTTGCCTTTCTGCAGCGTCAACTCCTCCAACGCCTCGAAGCCGGTCCGCGTCTTCGCATAGACGCGTTCGTGCGTCATGGCATCGTAGCTTTCCAGCAGATTGATGATGCGCGCATTCAAGTTGATCTGGCCGTCGATCAACCCCTGCGGATATCCCGTTCCGTCGTAGCGCTCGCGGTGCTGCAGTATATCTTCCGCGACATCCTCCAGATTGGGAATCGCTTTTAAAATGCTGTGACCGATCTCTGCATGCCACTTGATCAGCTCTTTTTCCTCCGGGCTCAACGGCCCGGTTTTGTAGAGGATGTTCATGGGGATGCCGATTTTCCCGACGTCGTGGAGCTGGGCCGCGAGGGCAAGTCTGGATATTTCCGCGGGCGAAAATCCGAGTTCCCGGCCGAATTCCCGCGCCATGTGACGCATGCGGTTGCTCTGCGCAACCGATTCCTTCGAAAAGGAGACGAGGATCTCCATGAGCATGTTGACCGTGCTGTAGCTGCAGCTGACCGGATCGAGCATCTTGTCGAGCATCAGATTCTTCCGGGCCTGCTTCATCGTCGGCAGAATCCGCTCGTCGGACTCCGGCATTTCGGCCACGCCGACCGACAGCATAAGCCCTCCGGTGTCCGTGCTTGCAAACTGACGGAGGATGTTTTCCATCGTCCCGTATGCCTGCTCTTCGTCGGCGTTGGTCATCAGGATGCTGAATTCACTGCTCCCGGTGCGCGCGATGAGGTCCGACGTAATGCAGAACTTCTCCAGAAGCGACGCCGTCCACTTGAGCAGATCGTCACCCGCTCCGTAGCCGACGCGCTCGTTCAGACGGTCGAGTCCGTTGATGTCGACGACCATCAGGCTGACCGGCCGGACTCTGTCGTATTGAATCCGCGCTAACAGATTGTCGAAGAAAATTTTGTTGTAGACCCCGGTAAGCACATCGTAGATGCTCACATCTTCTACGGTGTCGACCTTGCTGCTGAGCCGTTCGGAGAGCTCCTCGATCTGTCGCGTGCGCTCCTCGATGTCGAGCCGCAGCGCCCCCGACTCCTTGCTGTGCCTGCGGATCCGGTTGATCAGCGCAAGGCCCGCAATCAGAAGCGCAACCGACGCAGCTGCCGAGAAAATCCTCAGGTGCAGCACGCGCTCGTTGACGCCCGAACTTTCGAGGATATAGGTTTCCAGCGTAAAGATCCCGAGATAATACGGTTCGCCTTCCACCTCGAAGCGCGCAACCGACGCGAGCCCCGGGCCTTCTTTCGCGTCTTTGGAAAATACGAGGCTGCCGCTGCGCTTCTCGTACATATAGTCCGTAAAGTCGTCCACGCGCTCGCCGCCCCTGATTTTCCACAGGTCCGCAAGCTGCTTGAGCGTCATGTCGGAGACCTCCGCCGTGACGGTCTCGCTCCTCTCAAATAAAACGCCGCCGGAATCGTACAGGAACCAGTGACGACTTCCGGAGGCATCCGCTCTCTTCAGCGCTTCGATCGCCTGCGCCTGATCCACATACAGGTCCGCTTCGACGTCCCGCCGCACCTGGGTCAGCAGCTTTTCCTGACCGCCGCGGAAGCACTCGAGCGCCTGCACAGCATATTGATTCGTCTCCCGAACCGTAAAACCTGCACCAACTGCGAGAACAACAACCAACAACGCTGCAAGCAACAGCGATTGTAGCGTTACATCCTTTGTATGTGATGCCCCCCCGTTGGTTTTCACCATAATCTCCGTATGTATCTAGGCGATTTGCAGCATATTTTTTATTCGTGCAATAACCTTCCCAATCCAATATGACATTTTATCATAAAATAGGAAAAATTGGAAGAATGATAAAAGCGAAATGGCGGATACGGCGTAACCTATGATGCCGTATTTCGTAACCCCGTACACCAATTCGACGGTATGGCTACCAGCAGGAAGTTGTAATACAGCGAGATGTTCCTTTTGTCTGACGCCAATTTCCTCCCCATCCAAAAACGCTTTCCACCTCGGGCTGTATGTAAGGCTTACAGTGACCTCCTCATCCCGATCGCTGTCGTAGGCAAAACTCAAACCTGTATCATCCCAACTAATTTGCCCAGATGGAAAAGCGTCCGGCCAGAAGTTCTTTTCTACGCCGAAATGATCAAATAGTTCGAGGAATACAGTCTCAATATTTTGAGGAAATGAGCTCGTTAAATACTGATCGTTGTAGAAGCCCCAGTAACGTGCATATGCGCCTTCTAAATACTGGCTCAGGTGCATGCCTAAAAACAGAACAGATCCACCATCGATTCTTTTCGCACCAATTATATCGTTTTTTAGTTTATCTTCGCCTTTGGGCCCCAACTGAAAATATACATCATCTAACCCATTTAAGACCAAAACACTGCCTATATTGATATCAACGTCGATTGAACGTACTGTTGTGGCCGATGCTATAGGTGATGCTGGCTGAATAACGAGAGTCAAATCTCCCTCGTGTGGATAGCCTGTAGCTGTCACATCAAACAAGTTTACACTTTGGTATGGCACTGGCTCAATGATGATTTGCACACCTTCTTTTGTTAAGTCGGAAATCAACTTTTCAAGTTTGACCTTCTCTTTTTTAGAACGAACTTGTGGCTCACTCAGATAAATTACCTTATACTCACAAAGCTCGCTTACTGTAAAGTCCGCAAGGTTGCGTTCTTGTTCGTGTATGAGAAAAGGGAAGTCAAGAGCGGGACCGTAAGATCCGGGACCTATAATCAGCGAATTCCGATTATCGACCAGTGTGTAAGATGATTCTCTTTCACTTACAAAGAACTCCTTTATTCTCATGTCCGATTCATCGATCAGATCAGCCGGTGTTGACCAAGCAAAATAGTCGAATTCATCTCGCGAATCAAGCAGCTCCGAATACTTTCCAAGAACAGTCAAATAGCGCACATTCCAAAATGCATAATTCTTTTTCACATACTCAGTGTTTTTACTATAAACAGCAATCGTTTCACTCCATATATCACGGTTATGCGGTGTTCCTTCAATGTTATAACCTTCACTTAAATTGTACCCAAACTGCGCTGGGAAATATGTGCTGCTACAGTCATAGGGCCCCAAGAAAGTAAACCTGCCTTTGTCAAAGTAGCCACTTCCCGCATCGGCATCCAACACTCTTTCCCAAAAATCGATATCTCTAAAAGAATATTCCACTCGCAAGGGATCCATGTCAACGACAATGCCGAAAATGAAAACACCAGCAAGAATCACTCTGAAAATGTGAACAGCAAGACGATTTCGACTATATGTGCCGACAATAAAGTTAATGAAGTATGCACAGAAAAAGGCTGCAGGAATCGAAGTCAATGATAGAATACGTCCAGCGACCATGCTTTGGGCCATGGGAATGTACTGAAACAAAGGAAGAGCGAGGCCGAAGGAAAATATATAGCTTAGTATAAACAAAATCAGCAGAAATATGAAAACTGCATGGTCGGTGTATTGGACAATCTTTAGACGGTGACGATATAAATGCACGCCAGCCGCTAAAGCAGTCGCAAGTTGTCCGGCAATAGAGAAATAAAAGAAATGGTTTCGATCTAAAAACCATTCTGCCGTAGCACTAAAAGCCTGGACTGCTTCTCCTAACACATGAGGAATCGTCGCATTCTCCAGTCCTGTAACCCCCACGAGTGACCAGAATGCAGTGAGAGCGCCGGAAAATAGAATCGAGAGTCCGAAAAGGACAAATGCGAGCAGGTGCACTCTACCCAAAGCAAACAGCACAACCAAGGCTCCAACAATGCAAACAGCATTCATAAAGATCGAGTTCGGATGGCTCAGTATCATTATTGAGCACAGGCAAGTGCAAATAAAAAAGCTTCTGCGAGATGGATTTTTAACCAAGTCTATAACTGCAAGTAAATACCAGGGATTTAGGGCAATGATCGGCCCTTGGGCTACTTGCCCTTGACCGAGTAATGTTATCAGAATAAATGGCTGTATAATATAAAAGAGGCTACCCAGCAGGCCAATCCATTTCCCGATATACTTCCTACAGAGCAACCAAACACCGACACCCCCAATCGAAAGCATCAGTACATTGAAAACCTTAAATGTCAGCATAACGTTGCGAAAAATGATGTGTATGGCTGCTAATAGATAGATGGACAATGGTGGGTAATATTGTGTTACCGCCGTTCCACAGTACCAGTGGGGATACCAGGAAACCAGTGTTCCGCTTTTAATTGCAGCAGTGACATATTCGACCTTGGCCATATGCCCCAGGAAGTCTGTAGAGCCTGGAAATAAATCGTTTGAAGTTGTTAAAATATTGGATAAGCTGACCAACGAAAAAATATACGACAGTCCTATAGCCAAGATTATTTCAATGATGAGTTGTGCTCGTTCTTTCCTTGCACTATGCATTTGAGTCCTTTCGAAAGCCCTTCAATCGGCGGGCAAGCTGGACGCTCCGTACCGCTGTCCTTGCCACCGACATCTTACTGCTCCCCAACTTTCTATCGTATCTCAAATGAAACGGAATTTCCGCAAATACAGCGCCGCAGCAATACAGTTTATACAGCAGTTCAACCATGCAGGTAAACCCGTTCTCCTCGATCAGACTCTCTCCGAAACGATCAGCCGCTTCCTGCAACTTGTTTCGTTCGTACAGCCGGTAACCGCACGTGTAGTCCCGAACGCCCGGTACCCGCAATAGCACGGTAAACACCAGTCTCGCTCCGCTGCTCATCGCCAGGCGCAGGGGCGATACCCCTTCGACCTGCGAGCCTTTCCGATAACGAGACGCGATCACAACGTGCCGGTTGCCGTTGCGGATGGCTTCCAGCATGCTGCCGATATAAATTGGGTCCTGCGTGTTATCGGCATCCATGATGCAGAGATACGGACTGTCTCCGCACTGATCAAGAAAGTATCCGATGCCGGTACGCACGCCGGCACCGAGTCCCTGGTTTTTCGTGTGCCGGATCAGGATAATTCCCGGATCATCCTCCGCCCGGCGCTCGACAATCGCAGCGGTTTCGTCGCTGCTCCCGTCGTCGACAACGACGATCCTAAGCCCTAACCCGTGCTCCTCTTCTAACAATGTCCTTTGTTGATCCCACTTTATTAAAAGTGCTTCGACGTTTTCCTCTTCGTTGTATGCAGGCAGTACGATTGTGATTTTATTCATTGTGGATCCCTTTGATGATGCCTTTCCTCAAGTCGGTAATCGTCATAAAGTCGTTCGAAACAACTTCTTTAAAGCTCGCCCACTCCTCTTCTGGCGTAAACGTCTTCCAGCTCCCCGTGCGCTTGATGCTGTTGATGATGCCGGCCAGACGCATCCAGAAAACAGCGAAGTTGTACAGCGGCAATAACCACAAAATGCTCCGCCTGGATCGATAGTATTCTTTTACATCGTCGACGTCGACCAGATACGCATGCACATTTTTATAACTCAAATAAACGGAGAGGACGTACAACAGGTAGATGGCAATAACCGAGCCGATGACGAGCCACATGGGATAATTGATAAAGACCAGAAAGATAATAGCGAAGTACCAGATCATTCGCGGGAACGCAAATGTGTGGTCGTACAGGAGCACGCGGATCATAAAGTTTCTGAAGAAATCCCTCAGAATATGAAGGTCGTCCTGCAGGAACATGTGCGACACCTCGATTTCGCCTCGTTGCCAGCGCTGCCGCTGCGTGTATAGCCGCGAGAGGCTGTCGATCGGGTCTACGATAAAAAAGGCATTTTCGCACAGCCGGATGCCTTTGTCGAACAGCGTGCGCAGCTGAAATGTAAACTGCGTATCTTCGCTGACCGTCAGGATATTATACAACTGGGACTTCATGAGCGCCGATTTCCGAAAAGCGGAAAAGGCACCCGCTACGGTGTAGAGGCGGTCGCGCTCGGATTCGTAGTTCCGCCCTGCTAAAAACGACTGGCAGTATTCAAAGAACTCGCAGCGGCGCACGACGCGCAGAAAGAAATCGTCGGTCTGCTCGATAATCTCCATATCCGTAAGCACGACACCGGTCAGACAGTCGACATCGGGGCTCTTTTCGAAGCGCTTAACGATATTTTTAATGGCCTTCCGGTGAAGCTTCCCGTCGCTGTCGACGTGGATGACGTATTTCCCCTGGCTGTTAAAAATAGCCATGTTCAGCGCCTTGGCCTTCCCCTGTCCCGAGTTGAGCCAGTGCATCGGCAAATCTTTCATTTCGACAAGGCAGTTCGAATATACTTCGAAGCTGTTGTCCACGCTCCCGTTATTGATTAAAAGCACATCCATCAGCTCTCTCGGATAATCGGAGTAATAGATCGACTGCAGGCACGCCTCGAGCGTATCTGCCGAATTATAGATGGGGATCGCCAGCGTAATCTCCGGCAGGTAATAATCCGATTCTTTCCTCTGCTTGCGTCGGTCCTTCATCCTTTTGCGGACCACAATAAAATAGCTTCGAACCGAAGGAATAATTTCCACCGTAAAAGGAATGATAATCCAGGCCAGCCAGAAAAGCAGTTCTCTAACGATCCGGCTCAATATTGTCGATATTTCCATACTTGAAAACACCTACTTTCTGCCTGATGATGTGGGGCCGTGTGAACACGTAAAAATAAAGCGTAATTGAAAATATGTAAAATATTACCCGGCCGAACAGCGTGTGTGCAAAGTAAAAGATCTCATTTCCATAATAGTATATCAATACAGCTATGAGAAACAACCTCAAAACGTTGACCAGGAAAATCAATGCGATGCCAATGGTATCGATCACCAGTTTTTCCAGATTGTTGTAGAGGGGATAAAACCACAGAAGCGAACTGAACGCCATGATTTCCACGATGCCTGAGCACTCGTAGTCGATGATCATCGATACGCTGATGGTATCCTTTGGGATAAACAGGGTTACATGACGGTAATAGGAATCGTAGAACCCGAACAAATCTCCCGGTATACCCGTAACGGCCGTAACGGCCATCGACAGCGGATGCAGGATGATCGGCTGTATAAACATCATCAGAAAGAAGAACATGCCGACGCTGCCGACGAGAAACTTAAAGAAAAACAGCTCGGCCCGGTGCAATGCGTATACGACATACAGCCATACTATAAATGTTGCGATTTTTAGCCAGAGCATATTCTACTCCTCGACCTCTGTGCCAACCCGCTTTTTCCGATGCAGATACACACCGAGGCCAAGGCCTGCCATCAAACTCACAGCGATGCCGATATATGGCCCGCTCCCCACGCCGGACCAATACAACCACTGCTTGCCGAGCTTGTTAATCTGCATGCGAATATCGGCGATGCCATCCGCTTGAGCGTTGATTGTGTATAAAGGGATGCAGAATTCGGCTTCGACGACCGTCTTGTCGACGATCGTCATATACCCTGTTCCGACAGGATCTCCGTCCAATTTTACAATAAACTCCCTAATCACTTCTGCTGGCGGTTGCGGTTTTGCGGTAGGCTTCAGCGACGGCTCGACTTCAGAATGCTCGTCGTCGCCGTCGGCCTCGCCGCCCGGCTCATCTTCTCCGTTTTCGGGTTCTTCGGGCTCTCCGGATTCTCCGCCTTCCTCCGACCCGTCGATCTTCCCTGCGTCTTCCTGCAATGAGTCAGCCGCGCCATCGTTGCCGGTATCGCCCTCTCCGTCGTACGGCAGCGCATCCTCTTCGCCCTCCGCATAGACAAACAAGCGGGCTCCGAGGCGCATCAGCAGGTGCCGGACACTCGTTTCGGGCGCTGGCTCCGCTCCGCCATGGCCGTTTGGCTCCAAACCTTGCTCCGGATCGAGTTCCGGATCTTGATTGCCACCTTGCTCCGGATCGCGCAGTTCAAGCTGATTGGAACTTTCGTCCAAGTCTCCGTTATCGATCAACGGTTTTTCAATCAGCGTGATGTTTTTATCGTATGCGGGATTTTCGTCGAGCTCGAACACCGCACTTCCCAGATTGGTTTCGACCTCCACTTCCATGTTCTTGATGCCGGAGCTGTATTGTTCAGCAAATACGATATGCACGCAGAGCCGGTCGTCGTCGCGGAACATACCCACCAGATTGATGTGCTTCGGTTGAGGATTGTTGCCCTTGTACACTTCGGCATGCGGCTTGTCTTCCCAGTCGTCGTAGTATCCGTCGATCACAATTTCCCCGGAAGCAGCAACTATCGAGGCCGGGCCGCTCAAGGCCAGGCAAACAGCCAACAGTATCGCCAGGCTAGTTCTTCTTATATCCAATGACCTTCCCCCTCTCTTTCCAGAGCGATCGGTATAGAAGCGCGACGGCAAGCAGGCCGAGCAAGCCGATCAATACGCCTTCTTTCAGATGCGGATAGTGCAGTTCGATTTCGGTCAGTCCTCTTTGAACGACGACCAGATGATTGATGTTTTTTAGCTCCCGGTCGCTTGTAAATATATCCTGATATCCGAATGTCGTGTTCGTGTTATCGCGCGGTGAGCGGACCGAGATGACGTTTTTATCGACGTCGACGGTCAGCGGTACGACGGTTCGCGTTGGAAGCTGATTATCTTCAAAGCCGAAGAAGTTCCCAAGCAACCCGAACACGGCTTCGTCGTCGGTCTGCGACGCGTGGTATAGGAGGTTAAATCCAAGGAAAATCAGATTATCATACCACTTCGATCCTGAAACCGGCAGCAACTTATCTTCCAGCCAGGTATAGGCAAAAATTTTGTCGAGGCCCTCCAGGTAGATCGTACTCCAGTCCATGTCTTCCTTTTCGAACGGCAGAGGCTCGTAGACTTGCCCCTGATAGATGAGATTCGGGAAGCGCTCCCGAAGACCCACCGGCTGCGCGTTCACTTCCAAAAACGTCATCCGCCTTGTGATGGAATCCGCCGGTATGAGGTTCATATCGATGATGATGCGCACCCCTGCTTTTGCGACTTCCATGATCAGCGCTTCGGCCTCTTCTTTGTTGCCCTTTTCGCCGTATGTAAAACCGGATAAGTAGATTACCTTATACTTTTTAAGCTCTTCCGCCGTGTATTCCGAAAGCGCCCATTCGACGCCTTCTTCGAATATCGGATACTCCAGCGCAATCAGGTTAGCCGAGTAACCGATTGCCAGCCCTTCGTACTTTGTAACGACGCCGAATGTCTTCGGTGTCTCCCGCTTAAAGATATACAGATCGTTGGTCTCCTGAGCCAGATAATACTGCGATGCAGCGGCACCTTCTTCCAAGGCTTCGAGGCTTTGTCGGGCTTCATGCACCTGCTGTTTCTGCACCAGCACCGTATCGTCGCCAAGCTCGAGACACCGGTCGAACAGGTAGTAATAATGCCCCCGCTCCAGCGCCGTGTTGAGCATCATGATGTTGTAGGCGGTCGCCGCTCCCTGCCAGGCCCAGCCGAACGTATACCTCGTAGCGGGTTCTTCTGCGCTGATGCCAAAAGACGGATAGGATCCGTACGTGCTCTGGTCCATAAGAGTCAATCGCTGATCCGTAATGCGCTTGGCGTCGTTGAGCGAATACGACAGCGACAGCGGTGCCATCGAGTGAAACCTGTGGAAGTCGAGCGACAGATAGCTGTCGAACACCAGCAGAGCGGCCATCAACACCAGCACATAGCGCCTCAGCGTCCGCCATTCGAACACAGAAATCATAAAGACTGCGCAGGCGATCGGTGCGAAGCGCGGCATCCAGAACAGCTGATTGAGCGGCAGCTTTTCGAGAATCGGCACGAGCTCGGGCAACGATCCGAGGAAAATCAACAGGGCCGTAAGAAAGCCCGGCCGACTTTTCCGATCCGAGAAAAATAGCCCGAATAAAGCGACCACGAACAAGGATACTCCGAAGTAAAACAGCTCGTGGCCTCCCTGTCCCCGCAGAAACGGGTTTAAGGATGTGGCAGCCGGTGTGCTCAGCGCTCTCATAACTTCGGCAGTCGCTGAAGGATCCATGGCCACGAGGCCGCCTTTAAGCGCCGGATACACCCACGGTCCGCAGATTGCAAACGACATCAGCATAAACAGAATCGTATACAGACTCTCCGAATATCTTCTCCTGCTGATGCTGTACAGGAGCAGGAATACGAACATGCCGATCCCTACCATCGCTGCAATCATGATGTGGCAGAGGTTGAGCAGGCACATAATGACTACGATCGGGACCGCTGAGCGTTTTTTTCTGTGTTCGACTAGGCGCCAGACAAAGAAAAATAAATACGGGAGCAAAATGGCGATCGTCATCCGCGGCAGATTTCCCTCGACAAAGAAAATCCTTAGATTATCCGGTACGAAGAACCAGAGCAATGCAAAGAATGTGCCGAGCACCATTCTCCGGTACATAATGCCCCAGAGCAGCCATCCGACTCCCCCAACGATTACGGAAAAGACGACATAGAGCAGATACGCCATAAAAACATCGCCGCCGGCTATAAACTGCAGAAAGGCCATCAGATAATATGGCAGGGGCGCCCAATATCGATAGGGCTGCAGGCCGTTGTACCAAAGCTCCGTGTACAGAGGGTAATAATTGCCGGACTGAACGCTTTTATAGGCGAGATCCGATTTAAACAGATGCCCGTACACGTCGGCGCCGGAAGGATACAAACCGGTGTAATACAGATAGACAGCCAGCAGTATCCCCGCAAGAGCGAGCACGATGAGCGCAAGTACAACCGGCAGCACACGCTTTTTCTTTTGTTCTTCGTTTCCCTCCTCATCCGCATCGCCGACACCTTCGAACGCTTCGGGCGGAATCTCTTCCGCTTCCACCGGATCCACCGCCGGGAGCGCCGATGACCGAACAGCCGAGTCGAGCGATGGACCGACAAATAATCTTCCCTGTTGGTCGATCCCCGAAGAGGTCATCTGATGCGTAGAGCCGGAAACATAATCGGAGAGAAGCAGGTTGCGCACGTTAACAGTCCGACCGTCGATCTGCAGATCCCCCTGGTCTCCCATCCGTTGAATCAACAGAGCCCGCACCGGTCCTTCGCTGATCTCCAGTCGCTCCAATGGAGCCGGGAGTGCCGTAAGCGCGTGCTCGACCGCCTGGAATAAAACGACGCCGATGGTTTCCAGGTCGACACCCATCGTATCGAAGGGAGTCATGGTCTCCAGCGGCGCAGCGGTAAAGCGCCCGGTCGCTTCCTGTATCAATGACTCCATGCGGTTAAAGGGTAGAAATTTCGTCCGGTCTGCTCCGATAAATACCGCAAGTTCCAGGTTCATAATCTGGGGCGAAAAAGGATCATGACTTTCTTCCGAGCGCACAAAGACCGCCAGCTTATGCCGTAGTCTGTACTGCTGAGCACTCATGCAAACCCCTCCTCCCCATATTACCGACATTTTACAACAATTCGAAAGATACCACAACAAAACCGGGCCGAAGAGTCACCTTCGGTCCGGTTTCTTTTTCCTATCGTAGCATCCATAGTGTTTGCAGTGCAGAGAGCTTAGGGCTCCTGATACGAAAGCGCCGTATCGAGTTCAATCGTCTTCGTGTGCGGCTCCCAGCCGACGCCGATATTGAACAGCTTTGTAACATCTCTCAGCTTAAAATAGTTATTGCCCCTGATGTTGTAGGCCGTCAGCGAAACTTTTGCATTGTCCTTATAGATGGCCGAGGTCCAAAGCGTCGATTGCACTTTGCCTTTCGCGCCTTTGGCAAGCTCTCCGCCGACAGGCGTATACCTTCTGCCGGAAACCAGATTGATAGCGCGCACATCTTCTTTCCAGTCGACTTCGAACTGCTTGCCGCTGCCGGAGAAGACCATGGCCAGGTCTCTCAGCTTAAAGTAGTTATTGCCTTCGATGTTGTATGCATCGAAAGCGATGCGCTTCCCGTTTACGATGACGGTCGCATTCGTCGGGTCGGCGGCCTTGGTGACAGCAGGTGCCGAAGTCGAATCGAAGTCTTTGGGAATCATGTTGGCGAGCAACCACTGATTTCTCTTTTCTAAAAAGTCTCGCAAGAAAGCGACGCTTTCGTCGAAAGTAGTTTCAGTTGTCCTATGTAGGTCATTTCGGTAGACACTGATTGGCCATCTCTTAAGGTCGCGCGAAAAGGAATCATTATATTCTTTAAGAAGCACATCGATACGAGCATCTCCGAGGTCGTTCGCTTTGTAAAGATTAACAATTTGATCCTGGAGCTCCAAATATCTCGTATACACAAGCGTGCGGAATTCCGGACACCGCGTCAAGTAACCGATCCAACTTGGTCCAATCGTCGCATTCGGGCCATCCATGTCCTGGTTGTACACCCATAATCCTTCGTGACTATTGTTGGAGCCGTTTCCAAGTGTCCCCCAATTATTATAGATTCTATAATGTTTCATTTCGTCGTGCACAGACACGTTTCCCGCAATGAGATCCATGTCCCACAGAGGGCCAGCGTATAAAATGCCATCTTTAATATAGTATCTGGTGGAGCTCGTGTTCGCATCGATGTTCTTAAAATATTCCTGAACGAGGAAGAAGTCAACGAACGAGTCAACATCGATATACTGTTTTATCTTATCAAAATCTCCACTCTTCATCGCATTTTCTGCGGTGACCAAGTAAGTGAACATCCAGTTCAACTGCTCCTGTGTAGGAGTTTCGGGATCGTTAAATTCAAACCGGTGTATGTATGTATTCAGATAAGTAACACCCTCTTCAATGCGGCCGACAGAAAGTTCTATCAGATAGTCTCCATTCGCCACGTCAATGTCGACTCGGTTCTTTCCTGTCTCGACCGGGACGGTGATCAAATAATTCCCGTTGTACTTGCCGTTAACCCATACATCTGCATATCTGGTTTGGCTGCTGTATGCCAAGCCGATCTCTTTGGCAAAGTCGTACGAAAGCTTGTTGCGCATCAGCGATGTATCGAGATAGTTGGCAAGCATGCTCCACTTTTTTCCCGCAGGCATGCCGAGCACGCTTTCAGACTTACTCAACTTAATGTTGAACGGTTTTTTTGCAAGAGCGGCCGTGCTGTTCCCGCGAATCTTAATCCGTGCTCCGGTATCGACGATGGTCGCATGGGTTCCACCCGCCTTGTCTACAATCGTAATTTCAGCAGGGATATATTCTTCTCTTACAATTTCTCTCTCTGTTGTGATAAAAACCTGAGGAATATCCGTCTGATTGACCGCCGCCGCAGCGTCGCCGGATGATAATCCGACAATGGCAATCAGCAGCGCCGCCATCAGGGAAATCATCATTTTTTTCATATTCGCGACCCTCCTTATTCATTAAATGCATGTCTGTGTTATTTATTGTACCACGGGAACCATATATATCAAAGAAACACGAACGGCCGGGCAGTTGGCCCGGCCGCATCCGATACCTTTGTTTATCCCCATTATTCCTTTTCATGCAAGAATTCTCTGGGAATTATTCCACTCTCTAGTCCGAGTGCTTTGCTCTTCCATCCCATTCGTATCGATGCCCCGAGACCAAAATCTGCATATTCAATTTCAATTCTAATCCTCTTATTGGCCTTTGCATCCACTTTGCACTCGAACACCTCTTGATTGTGCCAGTCCCATGCATCGATGGCCAGCTTACCGTCAATCCATACGCGAAGCGCATCGTCGACCCTGAAGGTCAACACCAGGGCTTCCGTATAGCGAGGTACGATGTATCCGTGCATGTTAGCCCTGAATCGATCTGATTTAATCCCCTCCGGAGCACCCCAGCCCCAGTCGTAATCGACATTGCCTTGCTCCTTATATGCTCCTCCGCCCTCGCCTTCAAAGACGTTTATTAAACCATCGCCGTCGCGATCGAGCGGATTTGAATATTTGGGTTCATTTACATATTCATAATGGGTTTTTCTATCAACATAAAAGGCCGTGGAAGGTATGACGCCGAGCGGAACATCGTTGAGCTCCCAGAAAAGGTGAACGGCGGCATAGAGCGGCCCCTGCTGGTATTCCAGCACAAAGGGATAAAATTTACCTTTTTCCAGCTCTATTTTTCTAGAACTACTGTAGTCGAGACTCAGCAGTCCCCAGGAATTGATAATTTCTCTATGGCCGTCGCCGAGATTGATCGTCATCCGGACGCCGTCATCCGATAGGGTCTTAAATACATAGACCCCTGACTCTTCCGGCTGGATATATCCGCTCCACCGGATCGAATAGTTTTCCGGACTGATAAAAAACTCGGGCTTAGATTCTTCGATGGGTGAGTCGTAGCCGAAACCCCGTGAAATATTCGTGTCAAGTCGCGTCACTTTTAATGCGCTTTCGTTTGTGATGTCCGCACTATCGTAATACTGACCTAACACGCCGAGCATATATTCCCTCTGCTGCGTCTGACCGCTGCCGTCATCGCGAGATCCGTCTTCGCCTGGCTGGCCTGACGCACTGGCAATGCTTGCACCCCCTGCATGCGCAAACAACAGGAGAACAATCCCGACAATCGTCAAGATTCTCTTCGCTCTATCCATAACCCACCTCACCCATACATCTCACCGATTGAATAAGCATATATGTATCATAATATATGATAAATAGTTAGTGTCAAGTATTGGATGAGCTTCCAACAAAAATCCTGTAAATATCTTTTGAACAAACGGCCGGGCAAAACTGCCCGGCCGCATTCGATATTACTAATAAAATCTTAGTAAAGTGGGCACATATATTCCTTCGGAATAATCCCGCTTTCGATTCCGAGGGCGCTGCTCTTCCATCCCATTCGAATCGATGCACCGAGACCCAAATCCTTATAGATGACTTCGACGCAAATCATGTTGTAGATCGTAGCATCAATGTCGCACGTAAATGTTTCCTGATTGTGCCAACCCATTTCGTCAATGACTGCTTTGTCATTAATCCACACCTGAAGCGCATCGTCGACGGTAAAATACAATGTGAGCGTTTCTGTGTACCTAGGCAGGATGTACCCCTGCATAACCCCTATAAACACATCGGTTGTAATGTCTCCGGGAGCGCCTGAGCCCCAGTCGTAGTCGATATTGCCTACTTCCTCGCAGTCAAGTTCGAAATTCGCATTGTAAAACTTGTTTCTAAACCCTATGCCGGAAAAATCATAGTTTAAATACTGTGGCTCGCTAAACGAATTATAGATCAGTTGATCGACGTAAAAGGCTGTGTCCGGTACGATGCCGAGCGAAACACCTTCGTATTCCCAGAAGAGATGAACAGCCGCATACAGCGGTCCCTGCTGAAATTCCAGTACAAAGGGGTAAAGCCGACCTGCTTCCAGGCTCATTGCTTCGGAGCTGCTGTAGTCGAGACTCAACAGACCCCAGGAATCGATGATGGTCTCATGCCCTTCGCCGAGATCGATGGTCATTCGAACCCCGTCGTCCGACAAGGTCTTAAACACATAGAGACCTGTACGGTCCGGCTGGATGTATCCGCTCCAGCGGATTGAATAGTTTACCGGAGTCATGCGGTACGCCGGCATAAGATCCGCAAGCGGTGATTCGTAGCCAAAGCTCCACGAAATCCGCTCGTCAATTCTCATAGCCCTTAACGCGCTTTCGTTTGAGATTTCTGCACTATCGTAGTATTCGCCAAGCAAGCCGTTGTGATACTCCCCCGATTGCGTACCGCCTCCGCCTTCGCCTTGATCCGGGCCACCGGCTGCGCTTACGCTGCCTGCGAATCCTGCAAGCAGAAGCGTTAGGAGAACGATTCCAACAATCGTCAGGGATCTTTGCTTTCTATCCATGATCCCACCTCAGCCCTATGGCTTTTCGGTTTGACAGCGTATACATGTATTATAATATATGCTGATTTTGAGATGTCAAGCGATGATTATACCTTTTGAAAAATATTCTGTGTGTCTTCTTGCTGCGGGTACTCGACATTTCGAACACGGCGAAACCCGATTCAACGCAAACGGCCGGGCAGTTCGCCCGGCCGTTGTAAGTCATATTGTTGATTCGAATAGTCTTTCTATTCGTTGGGATACATGTATTCGATGGGCACAATCTCGCTCTTGATCGAATGGCTCTTCCAGCCCATGTGCACGCTGCCGCTCAGCATAAAGTCGGCGTATTCCACTTTGATCAGATATTTCTGCCCCGAAACGACGCTGAACGTGCGTTCGAACGTTGTGCGGCTATGATAGTCCCACTCGTCGATTATTTGAGTACCGTCCACCCAAACGCGAATAGCGTCGTCGACCGTAAAGATGAGCGTCAGATCCTCTGTAAACTTGGCCTCCAGCAAGCCTTCCATCGTGCCGAAGAACATATCGGTACTGATTCCGGCCGGCGCACCCCAGCCCCAGTTATAATTGATGTTGTTAGTTTCTGCAAAAGCAGGTGCGTTACCGGTTGGATTTTCGTTCTTGGATGTGATTGAGTAGAACTTATTTGTGAAGCCGGTTCCCGTTTTTGTGACGGTATTGAACAGCGCCTCATCGATGTACATGTCGTAGGTGCCCTCGGTCACAAACAGATCGTCTTCCGACACCAACCCCATGTCTACATCATCAACCTTGTAGAAAAGGAACGCGGCTGCATATAAAGGCCCCTGCTGATACTCTAACTTGATGGGGTATAGCTCTCCTGCGGTTAAGTTGATCGTATCGGCGACTAAATAGTCGTAGCTGTACAGTCCCCAATGATCGAGGATTTTTATGTTGTTGACATAGAGCTTAACTCCGTCGTCCGACAACGTTTTAAATGTATATGTTCCTGTCTCGGGAGCTCTGAAGTAGCCTTCCCACACCACCGAAAAGTTCTCCCTGCTTACCGTGGAGTGCGGTTGCAGGTTATACCCCCAGTTAAACGCAAGCTTTTCGTCGATTCGCATTACCTTTTTTGAGGCCGCATTCGGCTCGTACGAATCGTAATACGTGCCCAGGATGCCATTTTTGAATCCGTCGGGATCGGGCAATCCGGGATCAGGGTCTTCGGGATCTGGATCTTCCGGCACCAGGATTTCCGGAGGAACAATGAATGTTGCATGGCTCGGATCGTGTTTTACGTAGCCTGCGCCGGTTACAGTTAGACTTTTAGCGACAACTCTCCCATTGACGCTTGGAACCAGAGCATTATCGTCATCGTACCCCGGACTTTGAAGCGTAACATCGGCATTTGGTGCATATACCGGGCCATTTACAATGTTCTTCCCGCCGCTAATTGTTAGCGCGCTTCCGTTGCTGGCAAGACTGCCGATTAAGCCACCCTGGTGTACTAAGCTGTTTACGCCTGTATAGTAAACATGTGCGTGCATCTGGGTGCTGCTTTTGTCGCCAAATTTAAGGGCTGACTTAGACACGATAATCGTCTTGTCGGGATCTCCGCCATTGTCTATAACCAGAGGGCCAGTTCCGCTAAAGCTATCTACGTACAGATACAACTTACCGCCGCCGATGACTTTAATGCTGTAGCCCCATTGATAAGACAATGCACCCACTCTCATCTTAATATCTTGTAACGTTGTGTCGACGACAATCGGACCGTCACCCAAGCCTGCGTCGTACTGCCCGACAATCAGATTGTTGAAATGCGCATCTTCGGCAACAACAACCGGCTCTGCATTCCACGCAGGCGTAAAGGTCAATGTATTCGATATTTTCGGGAAAGCAGCTAAGTTCGGAAACACCTCATCAAACTCCGTATCGTTCAGCAGAATATCACTTCCACTGAAACCAGTCGGAGCAGCAAATGAGGTTCCTGTCTTATGATACGCGTCGCCCGATAAGACGTTATCCCCGGCATTGTTATAAGTAATGTTCCCTTCAGCCGAATAGATGCTGCCTTCTATACGAGCACTATTCCCGGTAAAGTTGTTTTTTACATACACCGCCATATCCGCGGGATCCGGATTGCCGCTCGCCATGGCCACGACGCTGCTCTGTGCGATTAGTAGCAGTACAGCGATTGCAACCATTATGATTCTAGTCTTCTTCATTTTAATACACCTCGTTTTAACTTGGCACGTAGTGTTGATGCTGCTCGCATCGAATCGATCTATAATATGCCTCTTCGGTCATCTGCCGTGGATGCGCATTGCGCATCGCGCCCGGGCGGCCCGAGTCTCTATTTCGTTACCGTTACGACCTTCGTGTTCGGATTCCAGTCTACATCCGCTCCCAGAGACTCTGCGACGAATCTCAGCGGTACCAGCGTCCGGCTGTTGCTGATGTACGGTGCCACGTCCAGCATAATCAGCTCATCCCCTACCACGGCTCCTGTGCCACCGATGGAGAGAAATATGTAGGTCGCATCCCGGACTCCCCGGTTGACCTCGACGGTTTTCGATTTTTCGTTCCATACAATCCGGTCGTCGCTTACCCCCAAAGCGTTGAACACGGCGCGGAACGGCAACATGGTCCTTCCGTTTGTGATGACGGCAGGTACGTCGGCCACCAGTTGTTTTCCGTTTACGTATACGGTCACACCCCCGGCTGCATAAGCCGGCAAAGATGCGGCGATAAATATAGCGAGCATGATGGCGACTATCAATAATTGTTTCGATTTCACTTTTCTCATATCTTTCGACACCCCTTCATACTCTTTGTATACCATAAATGTGTCCATGGCAAGAAATTTCAACGCCTTGAGTGATAAAATCACTAAAAAAGCGGCGATTTTCTCAACCGCCGCTCTGATATCGGCCTATCTGGCAGACAACGGGCTTACATCATGCCCATTCCGCCGCCCATGCCGCCCATCGGAGGCATAGCCGGTTCGTCGGCCGGGATGTCCGCAACGCCTGCTTCTGTCGTAAGCAGCAGCGCGGAAGCGGAAGCTGCATTCTGCAGCGCATAGCGTGTAACCTTCGTGGGATCGACGATTCCTGCCTTCATCAGGTCCTCGTACTGCTCGTTTGCAGCGTTAAACCCGACGTTGCCGGTGCTCTTCTTTACTTCGGCCACGACGACCGATCCTTCGAATCCGGCGTTCTCTGCAATCTGGCGCACCGGCTCTTCGAGCGTGCGGACGATGATGTTCGCACCGGTCCGGCTGTCGCCCGAAAGCGTCTCTGCGTACGCTCTGACTGCGTCGATTACGTGGATAAACGCTACGCCGCCGCCGGGCACAATGCCTTCTTCTACAGCTGCACGGGTCGCGTTCAATGCGTCCTCGATGCGGTTCTTCTTCTCTTTGAGTTCCGTCTCGGTGGCTGCACCGACCTGGATCACAGCGACGCCGCCCGACAGCTTGGCCAGTCTTTCCTGAAGCTTTTCGCGGTCGAACTCCGACGTCGTCTCTTCGATCTGCGCTTTGATCTGCGCGATCCGGCCTTCGATGTCTTCCTTCGATCCGGCGCCGTCCACGATGACGGTGTTTTCTTTATCGACTTTAACCGTGTTGGCGGAGCCGAGCATATCCACCGTGGCATCCTTGAGGTCGTAGCCGAGCTCTTCGCTGATGACCGTGCCGCCGGTCAGGATGGCGATGTCTTTGAGCATTTCCTTGCGCCTGTCGCCAAAGCCGGGGGCTTTGACCGCCACGCAGTCGAACGTGCCGCGCAGCTTGTTGACGACCAGCGTCGCCAGCGCTTCGCCTTCGACGTCTTCGGCGATGATCAGAAGCTTCCTGCCCTGCTGTACGATCTGCTCCAGTATGGGGAGGAGATCCTGGATGTTCGTGATCTTGCGGTCGGTGATCAGGATGTACGGATCGCTGAGCACCGCTTCCATCTTCTCTGCATCCGACACCATGTAGGCCGACAGGTACCCGCGGTCGAACTGCATGCCTTCCACGACCTCGAGCGTCGTGCCCATGGACTTGGATTCCTCGACTGTGATGACGCCTTCGTTGCCGACTTTTTCCATCGCTTCTGCGATGAGCGTGCCGATCTCTGCGTCGTCTGCGGACACCGAGGCAACCTGTGCGATCGCTTCTTTGCTCTCCACTTTATGAGAGATGCCCTGAATCTCCTTAACCGCTACATCGACAGCGCCCTGGATGCCCCTCTTGAGGACCATGGGATTGGCGCCGGCAGCGACGTTTTTAAATCCTTCGCGGATGATGGTCTGCGCAAGCAGCGTCGCAGTCGTCGTTCCGTCTCCGGCGACGTCGTTTGTCTTCGACGCAACTTCCTTAACAATCTGAGCTCCCATGTTCTCGAACGGGTCTTCCAGTTCGATCTCGCGCGCGATGGTAACGCCGTCGTTCGAAATGATGGGAGAGCCGTATTTTCTCTCCAGAAGCACGTTCCGGCCCTTCGGCCCCAGCGTAATTTTAACGGTGTTCGCCAACTGGTCGACACCGGATTGCAACTGTCTCCTGGCTTCCTCGCCGTATTTAATCTCTTTAGCCATTCTATTCACCCTTTCCTGCGTACTATTCCGTAATCGCTAAAATATCTTTCTGCGAAAGCAAAATATATTCTTCTCCGTCTACCTTGATATCGGTGCCGGCATATTTGGAAAAGATCACCTGGTCGCCCTTTTTAACTTCCATCTTGACTTCTTTTCCGTCTACGACGCCACCGGGCCCGACGGCGATGACTTCGGCCATCTGAGGCTGCTCTTTCGCCGTACCGGGAAGCACGATGCCGCTCTTTGTTTTTTCTTCCGCTTCCAGTCTCTTGATGAGTACTCTGTCTCCCAAAGGTTTGATGTTCATACAGATTGTCTCCTTTCGATTCTATATAAAATACCATTCGGCCGCTGTTAGCACTCACTATGTTTGAGTGCTAACACTATTATACTGACCGAACTTTCAATGTCAATACCCATTCTCATTTTTTTTGTGAATTTCGGCTGGATCAGCGCGGTTGCTTAACGCTGCGGATTTCGACGTCCACGGCCCCCATGTTAAAATTGGTCATCAGCGCCACGGTTTCGTACACCTCGCGCTGGATGGCAGCAGCAATCTTTCGGATTTGCACCCCGTGCGAAAGCTGAAGGATGATCCGGACAAACAGACCGGCTTCCGCGTCGTTGTTCGAAGAGACCCAGATGACACCCGCCACGCCTCCCGCGTTGCGGGCGACGTGCTGCACGATGTCGGCGATGACTTTGTCGGATATGATGTATTCGCCCAGGTAGCTGTACGTCGGGCGAACGAGGGTTTTTTCCGCTCCGAGGGTCCGGATGTTGGCGTTCCCCTGCCGGAACCGCTTGAGGGGATTCAGGAAGTACCCCGAAAACTGGCGCTTCACCTGGAACGTCGGCGCCGGGATGACATGCGTCCCCGATTCGCTTCGGAGCTTGTGCGCGCGCAGGCGCTCCTCCCGGGTCGTGATGTCGTCGATCTGGATGATCCTCGAAGGAGCCGGCAACTCGAGCCTCGCGGCGATCTTGCGGATCATGTCGTCCGAGGTGCCAAGAATCAATATGTTCTTCGGATTCGCCCGACGGATGGTTTCCTGCATGTTCTTCTTGTGCTCGTCATCCATAAACAGAGCCGTCTTGACCGCGCCGACCTTCGTCGGCTCCTTTTTCGCAGACACGCCGCCGAGGATGCGATTCTCCGCGATAAAAAGCCCGTCGTCGATCATGGCGTCGATGTTCAACCGGCCGCACAACTCCATGGCGTTATAGCTTTTTCCTGTCCCGCTTTTCCCGGACAGCCCGATGATTTTCATGCGCTTTTCTCCGTGGCACTCGAGCTCCTTATAACTGGTAAATCCTCCTTGTTGCTCCGGCTCATTTCTGCTATACTATCTCTGTCGATGCCGTCACCCGGGAGCCGGTGTGCGCGGTCATCCGGAACAATTAATCACAACCAGTATATTGGAGGATTCAACATGGCTTATGTAATCAACGATTCTTGCATCAGCTGCGGCGCCTGTGTCGCCGAATGCCCCACCGACGCGATTTCGGAAGGCGACAGCAAGTATGTAATCGATGCCGACAAGTGCATCGAGTGCGGTGCCTGCGCCGACGTATGTCCGGTCGATGCACCCCAGCCCTAAGCACAGGGTAGGAAAGAAGCACACAAAACAATAACCGTTTCTTGCCTGGCGAGAAACGGTTGTTTTTTAGGGGCGTTCGTTTCGGCTGATGTGATACACCAGGAACTGCAGGCCGTCGGACAGGTGGACGTTCTCGACCGGGATGCCGTCTGTCTCGGGCACGTCCCAGGGGGCGAAGTTCCAGATGCCTTTCACCTTTCCGCGGATCAGCATCTCTGCGGTCTGCTCGGCCGCTTCTTTGGGGACGCTGATGACGCCGATGTCCACGCTGTGTTTTTTGAGGAAGTCGGGGAGCGTCGCTACGTCGGCCACGACGACCTCGTTGATCGTCGTCCCGATAACGCTCGGGCTCGAGTCGAACATCGCCACGACCGGGAAGTCCCGGTTGTAGGTGTAGTTAAAGTTTGCGATGGCGCGTCCGAGCCGCCCGCAGCCGACGATGACGAGACCGTACTCGCGCGCCAGGCCGAGGATGTTTTCGAGCTCCTGTATCAGGCCGGGGACGTTGTACCCGTATCCCTGCTGGCCGAAGCCTCCGAACTGGTTCAGGTCCTGTCGGATTTGTGACGCTGTAAAGCCGGTTTTTGCACCCAGTTCCTTCGACGACACCCTCATGGAGCCGTTTTCGTGCATCTCCTCCAGGATCCGGAGGTAGCGGGGAAGGCGACGGATGACAGCGTTGGAAACTTTATTTTTGTTTTTCATGGCACTTCCTTTTATTGCAATAGATTGTTTATATTTTATCATGGAGGCTTGCTTGTTACAAGAAAGATTGTATGCTACCATGGAAAAGCGGTTAAATTGCGGCGTTTGGGGTAATAGATGAGCATATTATACGCAGATAAAATCAGCAAAGTCTACGGGGTCACGCCGGTGCTTACCGACGTGAGCTTTCGCGTGGAGCCCAAAGACCGCATCGGCATCGTCGGCGCCAACGGGGCCGGCAAGACCACGCTCATCAACATCCTCGCCGGCGAGCTGTCGCCGGATGGCGGCACGCTGCACAAAGCGTCCGACCTTTCCGTGGGATACTTAAAACAGCGCGATCACTTTTGCCCCGACCGTACCGTCGAAGAAGAGATGATGGGCATTTTTGAATGGCAGCTCGAGACAGAAAAACAGCTTCCGGCGCTCGCCGAACACATCGCCGCTCTGTCGGCGCAGGGTCGCGACGTCGCAGAGGAACTCGCGCGCTACGATGCGCTCGTGCTGGAGTTTGAAAACCGCCGGGGGTACGAATTCCGCAGCCAGATCCGCGGTGTGCTTGCAAGCCTGGCATTTACCGAGGACGACCTTTCCAAGCAGATCGACTGCTTAAGCGGCGGTGAGCGGACGAGGCTTGCGCTCGCTTCGCTTCTGTTAAAAGAGCCGGATCTCCTGCTCCTCGACGAGCCGACGAACCACCTGGACATCGGCACGCTCCGCTGGCTGGAGCAGTACCTCGCCGCCTACAACGGCACGATCATCGTCATTTCGCACGACCGCTACTTCCTCGACCGGACCGTCGGACGGATCTTCGAAATCGAGCATCAGACGCTCACCGTCTACGAGGGCAACTACAGCTCGTACGCCGACAAAAAGCAGCTGCGCCTCGAGGAAGAGCTGAAGCGCTACGAACAGGCGCAGCAGGACATCCGGCGCGAAGAAGACATCATCCGCAGACTCCGTCAGCACCAGACGGAAAAGCTGGCAAAGAGGGCCCGGTCACGCGAAAAACGCCTGGCGCACGCAGAATTGCCGGACCGGCCGGCCTCTGCCGGAGGCCGCCTCAACATCCGCTTCCACGAAAAGCTGACGCCCGGCAACGACATCCTGTCTGCGCAGGGTCTGTCCATGAGCTTCGGTGACGGCCGCGAGCGGCGCACGCTGTTCCGCGGTGTCAACCTGGAGATGAAGCGGGGAGACCGCCTCTGCCTCGTCGGCGAAAACGGAATCGGCAAGACGACGCTCCTTAAAATTCTGCTCGGCCGCCTGACGCCGGACGAAGGGACCGTGCGCCTGGGGCAGAACGTGATTCCGGCCTATTACGATCAGGAGCAGCAGATGCTGCAGCCCGAAAACACGGTGCTCGAAGAGGTGCACGCGTCGTATCGTCTGTACGACCAGCAGGAGCTGCGCACGATGCTCGGCCGGTTTCTTTTCCGGGGTGACGACGTGTTTAAGAAGGTCAGGGATCTGGCCGGCGGGGAGAAGGCGCGCCTGTCGCTGCTGAAGCTGATGCTCTCCGGTGCAAACCTGCTCGTGATGGACGAGCCGACCAACCACCTGGACATCGGGGCCAAGGAAGTGTTCGAGCAGGCGCTGATCGCGTATCCCGGCACGCTGCTCATCGCGTCGCACGACCGCTACCTGCTGTCGAGAATCCCCACGGCTATCTGCGAATTGAGCGCCGGGGGCATCGAGACGTATCTGGGCGGGTACGATTACTATGCCGAAAAGAGCCGCCGGCTCGCGTCGGGGAAGACGTACCTGGACCGCATGGCGATGTCGACGGGCCCGGATGACCGGGAGCCGGAACGTCAGAAGGAGCTCGACAAAGAGGCACGCACGCGTGCCCGCCGGGAAGAGCGGGAACAAGCCGCGCTCGACCGGAAAATTCAAAGCGACCGGCTGCGGAAAGAAGCGGAAATCACCGAGGCTGAAGCGCTCATCGCGCGCATCGAAGCCGAGCTGTGCAGGGAAGAAGTCTACAGCGACCCGCAAGCTGCGCTTGAGTGGAGCGGAAAGCTGCAGAAAGCGCAGGAGGAAATGGAGCGGCTATATGAACAATGGATGGCGCTTCCGTAAAATGTTTGTAGAAATTGCGCTTTCGGAAAATGCTTGCAGAAATTGTAGCAGCGATGTGTACTTTGCCGAAAAAGTAGCAAAAAAGACGCTCTTGAGTGAATTGTTTTACATTATATGGCAATTTTACCGACTTACTAGACACTTTTCGCAAATCTGTTCATTATCTTTCCTAAATCCAAAGAGCATTCACTCATTATCGCAAATTTTGTCATAATATCGCAAATTTCCACCCTAGGCTCTGACTTGCTCGTT
>Ga0265293_10002792_pt1 | contig 33955 bp, 26 predicted proteins | sample Munlanlewell138R_FD_192505 | JGI IMG/M metagenome (GOLD analysis project Ga0265293, IMG submission 192505) | Leachate microbial communities from a municipal landfill in Southern Ontario, Canada - Leachate well 138R | ecosystem: Engineered > Solid waste > Landfill > Unclassified | place: Canada... | reverse complement strand
CAGCGGCGGTTGTCTTTGTCGTCCTGCTGGTCATTACCTTTCTGATTGACGGGACGGCCTTTCTGATCCGGCCGAGGAAGAAGGCCGAGAATCCGGCACAAGCGGACCTTCCGGCTGCCCCTGAGGCCGACGCTCCCCAGGAAGAAAGCCAGGCGCGGCTGACTGCCCTGATCACTGCCGCTCTTTCAGCCTACACCGGTCAAGGGACAGGCTTTGTTATCAGAAAAATCAAAAACCAGGAGCCGGCACCATCCGGCTGGGAATCAGCCGGTCTGCAAGACGGATTGCGGCGCCCCTATTAGAAAGGAATATCACCTTATGTCAGCCAAAACATTCCGCGTCGTCGTCGACGGCCAAACCTACACGGTCGAAGTTGAAGAAATCAAGGAAGAGGCCGGCCTGGCCGCGCCCTCTGCTCCTTCACGCCCTCTGGTTCCCGCGGCACCCCCTGCGGTCAAAGCGGAAGCGGCGCCCTCAGTCCGCCCGTCCGGCAACACGCTCACAGCGCCTCTTCAGGGAACCGTGCTGGACATAGCGGTCAAGGCCGGCGACTCAGTCAAGCCAGGCGATACGCTGGTTGTCATCGAGGCCATGAAGATGGAAAATGAGATCGTAGCCCCCGGCGACGCTGTCATTGACCGGATCCATGTCCAGAAGGGTGACGTTGTCGCTTCGGGTGACCTGCTCGTTTCCTTCCGTTAGGAGCGCACACCATGCTGAAACTCCTCGTCGACTTTTTTGAACAGTCGGGCGTCAGAGAACTCTTTGCCTTTAACACCGAGCTTTTTGGGATCATGGTGCCTGGCAAGCTGATCATGATCGCCATCGCCTGTCTCTTCATCTATCTGGCAGTCAGCAAGGGTTATGAACCCTATCTGCTGATCCCCATTGCCTTCGGTATGCTCCTGGCCAACCTGCCCCTGACGGGAATGTTGGCCGGCCCTCTGGGCTCTCAGCCCGGTGGCCTGCTCTACTACATCTACCAGGGAACAGCGCTTGGCATTTATCCTCCGCTGATTTTCCTCTGCATCGGGGCCGGGACCGACTTCGGACCCCTGATCGCCAACCCCAAGAGCCTGCTCCTGGGCGCGGCAGCCCAGCTGGGGATTTTCGCCACCTTCCTGGGAGCCATCGCCCTGGGCTTTACGGCCCTCCAGGCTGCCTCCATCGGGATCATCGGCGGGGCCGACGGACCGACTGCCCTCTTCCTGACCAGCCGCCTGGCTCCGGAACTCCTTGGACCCATCGCCATCGCCGCCTATTCCTATATGGCCCTGGTGCCGATTATCCAACCGCCTATCATGCGCGCCCTGACCACTGAGAAAGAGCGGACAGTCAAGATGGAGCAGCTGCGTGAGGTCAGTCGCCAGGAGAAGGTTCTTTTCCCGGTTGTGGTTACCATCTTCACCATCATCCTCCTTCCCTCGGCGGGTGCCCTGATCGGCATGCTCATGTTCGGTAACCTCCTCAAGGAATCCGGCAAGGTGCCCCTGCTGGTCAACGCCATCAAGGACTCGCTCATGTACATTGTGTCCATCCTTCTGGGGTTCTCGGTAGGCGCGACCGCTACGGCCGAGATGTTTCTGACACCCGGAACCTTGAAGATTGTGGCTCTGGGCCTGACCGCCTTTTCCATCGGAACGGCGGGCGGCGTCCTTCTGGGCAAGCTCATGTACGTCCTGACCAAGGGCAAGGTCAATCCTCTGATCGGTGCCGCCGGTGTTTCGGCGGTCCCCATGGCCGCGCGTGTGGTCCAGAAGGAAGGCCAGAAATACAACCCGTCCAATTTCCTGCTCATGCACGCCATGGGGCCCAATGTGGCCGGCGTCATTGGCTCGGCGGTTGCGGCCGGTTTGCTGCTCAGCTTCTTCGGCTGATCATCTGGAAAGCGGGGACCTGAAAGATGCATTCATTTGATTGGATGGAAGCGGATGTCAAGGGCATCCACCAAGCGTACAAAGCGGGCCAATTGACCTGCCGCCAGCTGACGGAAGGCTACCTGCGCCGGATTGAGGCCTACGACAAAAAGGGTCCGGCCATTCAATCCATCATCCAGGTTAACCCCCGGGCCCTGGATCAGGCGGATGAACTGGACCGCTACCTGGAGGAAAAGGGCTCTTTGATGGGGCCTCTCCACGGTATCCCGATCCTCTTGAAGGACAATGTGGATACCCATGATCTGCCGACGACGGCGGGCTCCAAATCCCTTGAAGGATCCATCCCCCGGCGGGACGCCTTTCTTGTGAGAAAGCTCCGCCAGGCGGGCGCCCTGATCCTGGCCAAGACCAATCTCCACGAATTCGCCATCTGGGGGGAAACCATAAGCTCCATGCTGGGCCAGACCCTGAATCCCTACGACCTGACCCGGACACCGGGCGGGTCCTCGGGCGGGACAGGCGCCGCGGTCGCCTGCAACTTCGGAGTCATCGGCATCGGAACGGATACGGTCAACTCTATCCGCAGCCCGGCATCGGCCTGTGACCTGGTCGGCATCCGGCCTACCGTGGGTCTGGTCAGCCGTGCCGGTGTTGTCCCTTACAGCCTGACTCAGGATACGGCCGGCCCCATCTGCCGGACTGTGGAGGACTGTGTCAGGACCCTGGATGTCATTGCCGGCTACGATCCGGATGATGAAGAGACTGCCTGGGGCATGACCAGAAAACCGGACAGCTACCTGCCTTACCTGGATTCCAAGGGTCTTGCGGGCAAACGGATCGGCGTCATCAAGAGCTTTTTCGGCCAGGAGGAGAAGAATCAGGCGGTCAACCGCATCATGGATGAAGCCATGGCCGTCTTTGAGGCCGGCGGCGCCGCTCTGGTACCGGTCGACCAGGACCTGGACTCTTCCTACATGATCCGGGAAGTCAGCGTCCATCTGGACGACTTCAGAAGCCACCTGGATGCCTATCTGGCAAGCCTGGGCCCGGAGGCTCCGGTCCATTCGGTCCAGGAGATTATCGACAGCGGTCTCTTTCATCCGGGCATTGGTGACAATCTGCAAAAGGCCATGGCTCTGAATACAGAGAGCCCGGAATACAAGGAAAAACTTCTCCGCCAGTCCCGCCTGCGGACCCTGATCATGAAGATCATGGCGGATCTGAATCTGGATGCGCTGATCTACCCCCATCAGCAGGAACTGGTCTGCAAGACCGGTGCCTCCCAGGAAGGCCGCAACGGCGTTTTGTGCTCAGCCACGGGCTTCCCCTCTATCGCGGTCCCGGCGGGATTCGCGCCCGACAAGGAAGCGCTTCTGGGCGTTCCTGTGGGGCTGGAGATCATGGGACGGCCCTACAGTGAACCCCTGCTGATTGCTATTGCTTACAGCTACGAGCAGGGTGCGGACCAAAGAAAGCCGCCTGCCTCCTGTCCGGATCTAGGCGCTTAGTTTGCGGAAGTATTCGACCAGGAAGTCGGCGAAGAGCTGTTCGTAAAGGCCCAGCCGTTCCTGGTCCAGGGTCAGGTTGATGGATCGCCGGCAGACGGGCCGGGTGATGGTCAGCAGATGGACCGGGACACCCTCGGTTTCCCGGGGCCAGGTCAGGGCCGGTATGAAGGCCAGGCCATGGCCCGAACTGACATAGCGCATGAGGGTGGACGTGTTGTCGGTCTCGAAGATGACATTGGGTTCGAAGCCGGCCTCCTGGCAGTAATAGTCGGTGATCCGGCGAAGGCCCCTGGTTTTGAAGAGGGCGACAAAATCCATCCTGCCCACTTCCCCAAGCTCGATCCGGTCCTTGTCGGCCAATGGGCCGTCCGGCTGGACAGCCAGCTTGATCTCCTCATCGGCCAGGAGTCTGGTTCCGGAATCTCCGGCCGGTTGGCGGGTGGAGAAGAGCCGCATGGGATAGTCGGGGCTTCCGCCCGCATCGGGCGTGTCCTGATGGAGAACCCGGAATTTGGCGTCGGGGTGGCTCTTGCCGAATTCGGCGCAGATGGAGGGAAAGAGATGGGAAGCAGCTTCCACGATAATGGAGATGGTTGTGTCAGCCTGGCTGCGCCTTTTTTCCATGGAGCTTTCCAGGTTGGCCGTCAGCCGCAGAACCTGGCGGGCGTAATCGTAGAGGAGGCGGCCGTTGTCGTTGATTTGGATCCCCTTGCCCCAACGGTCCAGGAGGCGGACGCCCAGCTCATCCTCCAGGGAGCGGATGACCCGGGTCACGGCAGGCTGGGGCACACCCAGCTGTTCGCTGGCCCGCGTGACACTGCCGGATTCAACAACTTGGCAAAAGACAGTCAGCTGGTGAAAAGTCATAATCTCCCCGATTCCTTCTTTCCCGTCCAGCATACTATAAAAATGGAGAAGCGGCATGAAGAACAGACCGGCTGAACCCCTTGGATTGCCGGAGCCGCAGGGGCTGTCAGCCCGGGCTATCAGGTCTTTCCTGGAAGAGGGAGGGCTGCGGCTGGATGTCCGGGTCTACGATCAGGTCGGCTCCACCAACAGCCTGGCCAAAGAGGCGGCAGGGGAGGGGCAGTCCGTCCTGATTGCCGCCCGCTCGCAGACAGAAGGCCGGGGGCGGCGGGGCCGATCCTTTTTCTCTCCCCCCGACGCCGGTCTCTATTTTTCCCTGAGCCTGGATTGGGGCAGGGAAGAGCCGCCTGTTCTCGTCACCACCATGGCCGCGGTGGCGGTTGCCCGGGTCCTGGAGGAAAGGACGGGGATCCGCGCCGGGATCAAGTGGGTCAATGACCTTTATTGGGAGGGCAGAAAAATCTGCGGCATTCTGACCGAGGGAGTCAGCCAGGCAGGGAAGAATGGATTCCAAAGCCTGGTTGTGGGAATCGGCCTCAATCTGACCCGGCCGCAAGAGGATTATCCGCAAGAAATCCGGGACAAGGCCGGGGCTATCGGAGACCGGGCCGGGGCTTTGGACAGGAACCAGCTTATAGCCCTGATTGCCAGGGAGCTCCTGCAGATAGTCCAGGGGCTGCCGGACCGATCCTATCTTGAGGATTACCGGGCCCGCTGTTTTATGCTGGGCAGACCCGTCCGTCTGGAGACAGGGGAGATGATCGTCCCCTATGGAATATCTGACGATGGAGCTCTGCTCTATCTGGAGGGGGGAGAGATCCGGGCCCTTCATTCAGGCCAGGTTTCCATCCAGCCATGAAGACCCGGTCGCTGGCAAGAACCGCCCTGATGGCGGTCACCACCTTTGTCGCCGGTTTGATCCGCCTGCCCCTGGGACCTGTACCCTTTACCTTGCAGACCCTGCTTGTGCTCCTGACGGGCCTCCTCCTCAAGCCCTCGGAGGCCTTTTCCGCTCTTTTGCTGCACCTGGCCCTCAAGCTGGCCTTCTACGGCCTGGGTGACCTTCTGTCTCCATCTTTTGGCTTTGTCATTGCCTTCATTCCGGCCGCCTGGCTGCTGGCTCTTCTGACCAGTCGGCGGGGCCGCATGAACGGTTGGGTCTATCTGGATACGGCGCTTGCCTCCCTGGTCATCTACCTGATCGGCATCCCCTATCTGGCTCTTATACTCCATTACCTGGGCGCCTTTTCATCCCTGGGATGGGGCGGCCTGCTCCAGGGCAGTTTCCTGATCTTTCTTCCGGGGGACCTTTTCAAGGCCTTGCTGGCCATTTTTCTGGCCGGCCGGATCCGCCCCCTTCTGGAACAAGAAAAAATCCGCCTCCAGCCCTGAGGCCGGAGGCGGATGCTTCCTTGATTCTTCAGCACTTTGGAGCTTACTTGATGTCCTTCTTGCCGCTTGCGATTCCCAGAGCAATCTGTTCAGGTGTCAGGGGCAGGTGATAGAAGTTGATTCCCAGCGCGTCATAAAGGGCATTGCCGATGGCCGACGGGATGGAGATCATGGTGTGCTCCGCAACGCCGCGGGCGCCGTAGGGGCCGTTCAGCTGCGGATTCTCGATGTAGATGGGGACCACCTCAAGCGGCATGTCCTTCATGGTCGGGATCTTGTTGTCGGTGAAGGAGGGGTTCATGAGGACGTTGTCCTGGTTGAACTTGTAGCCTTCCAGGATGGCTGAGCCGATGCCCTGCATGACACCGCCGACCACCTGTCCGTAAACCATGCGCTCGTTGATGACCTGGCCCAGATCGAAGGCCGAGGCCACTTTCAGAACCGTGATTGATCCTGTTTCGACATCCACTTCGATGTCAACGGCGTGGGCGCCGAAGGTCCAGGCGAGAGCCGGGGTTCCTTTGCCCGTCTGGGGATCCAGATTGGTCAGACCGTCCGCAATGCAGACGCCATGAGCGATCAGGGGTCCGCCAATACCGCTTCCGTCGGGGTAGGCGTAGCCGAGGGCCATGTCTTTATAGGCCACCCGGCGGTCGGGACGATGCTTGTTGTAGATGTAGCCGCCCCCGTGGGTCAGGAATTCGGGTGCGCAGTGCAGAGCCTGGCCGGCGATGTTCTTCATCTGGTCCAGCATCTTGCGGCTGGCCTGGATGGTGGCGTTGCCGCCCATGAAGGTGTACTTGGAAGCCACGGTGTTCCAGTCGTAAGGATTGGTCTCCGTGTTGGTTTCCTTGATCACTTCAATCATTTCGATGGGCAGGTCCAGTTCCTGGGCAGCGATCTGGGCAATAGCCGTCAGAGCTCCCTGGCCATAGTCGATGGCGCCGATCATGATCTTGACGTGGCCGTCGCCTGACATCTGCATGACGACCGCTGTCGCCGTGTTGGGCGGCATGGCGGGGGCCTTCTGGATCATGGCGAAGCCTTTGCCCCGGACCTTGCCGGTCTTCCACTCGCGCTGGCGATCTTCTTCGCTCTTGCGGCCGGTCCAGCCGATTTCCTTGACAACCGCGCTCAGACAGTCCGACGGGCAGCCGGTGCTGCGGGTGACCAATTCACCCGTCACCGTGGTGTCACCCGGCTGGAGCATATTCTTCATGCGGAACTCGTAAGGATCAATGCCCAGTTTCTGGGACAGGATATCCATCTGACGTTCAACCGTCCACAGGGTCTCCAGGTGACCAAAGCCGCGATAGGCTGTGGAGAAGACCTTGTTGGTGTAAATGGTGTTGGAGACGATGGAGACATGGTCGACATCGTAGGGGCCCAGGCCGCCATAGACAGCCGTCTTGCCCACGTTGACGCCGTAGTCGGCGTAAGCGCCGCTGTCCCAGTCGTAAACGATGTCGGAACCAATGATGGTGCCGTCCTTGAGGACCCCGGTCTTGATCTTGCCCCGCATGCCGGCGCGTGTGGGCAGGTAATTGAATTCCTGCTCGCGCGTCATGCGAAGTTTAACAGGGGCTCCGCCGCTTGCTCTGGACAGGAGGGTGACCAGGGGCTCCAGATGGATGCCCGCCTTGCCTCCGAAACCGCCGCCGACGAAGGGGATATGGACTTCGATGTCCGATTCCTTGACGCCGAAGCTGTGAGCCATCAGCTGACGCAGGGCGAAAGGCGACTGCGCCGAGGTCCAGATGCGGATCCGATTGGAATAGGGATCAGCCTGAACGATGGCAACGTGGGTCTCCAGGGGGACGTGGGCAACAGCCGGGAGCGTGAATTCGTTCTCCAGAACCAGGTCGGCCTCTTTCAGAGCCTTCTGGGGGTCACCCTTGAGGCTCTTGTTGAGGCTTGCGATATTGGAGTTGGGCTGGGGGAAGAAGACGCCTTCGATGTGCTTGATCTCAGCGATATCCTCGTGGACCAGAATTTTGGCTTCCAGGGCGTCGTCCAGGTTGCGTACAGGTTCCAGGACCTCGTACTCGACCTTGATCAGGGAGATGGCCTGCTCGGCGATAGCCTCGGTCGTCGCGGCGACGGCCGCCACAACTTCACCCTGGTAACGGGTTTCGCCGGTGGCGATGGCCAGTTTGTCCTGCATGTAGAGGCCGACTGTGATGTCGACATCTTCACCGGTTACGACGGCCTTGACGCCGACCAGTTCCCTGGCCTTGCTGGTGTCGATTGAGACGATGCGGGCGCGGGCGTGCGGTGAATGCACGGTCTTGGCGTAAAGCATGCCCGGCACTTCCAGGTCAAAGGCGTAGCGGGCCTGACCGGTAACTTTCTCAACGGCGTCTTTCCTGACATACGGCTGACCGACATGCTTGTAGGAAGACTGGTAGTCGCCGTGCGCCTGGTAGGTGCAATGATCTAATTCAGAATGAGTCATGAACGGTTCAACTCCTCTCTCTCGCGTTTCGCAGCGCGTTTGACTGCGTTGAAAATCTGTTGGTAGCCGGTGCAGCGGCAGAGGTTGCCACCCATGCCTTCCATGATTTCCTCATCGGTCGGGTCGGGGTTGCGGTCCAGGAGGGCGCGGGCCGACATGAGCATGCCGGGTGTGCAGAAACCGCACTGGAGAGCGTCCTCGAAGACGAATTCCTGCTGGAGAATGCTGAGTTCACCGTCCTTGGACAAGCCTTCGACGGTGGTGATCTCGCCACCCTGGGCCTCAACGGCCAGAACCAGGCAGGAGGTGATGGCCTTGCCGTTCAGGATCACGGTACAGGCTCCGCATTCACCTTCGCCGCAGGCTTCCTTGGCACCGAAAAGCTTCAATTTGTCGCGCAGGAAGTGGAGGAGCAGGAGGGTGGGATCGATTTCTTCCACGACCGCCTGCCCGTTGACACGGCAGCTGAGGATGACGCGTCTCTTCTGTGAATCGATATGGGCTGTTTCCATGGCGCAAATATCTTTATCGTCATGTTTGCTCATCTTATTTCCCTCCCTCATCCATCACTTGCTTCATGCAGCGGCTGAAGAGGACGCCTGCCATATGCAGTCTGTACTCTTTCGAGGCGCGCACGTCGGAAATGGGCTTGATATGTTTTTTAATCTCCTCGGTCCCCCAAAGAACGGAGTCCGCGTTGATTCCTTTGGCGTTCAGGGCGTCTTCAAAGGCCGTCAGCCGCAGCGGTGTAATGGCGACCGCGTTGATGGCGACGGCAGCCTTGCCCTTGCCGTCCACCCGGCAGGCTACACCGACCGTCGAAAGGTCGTGGCCCTTGAGGCGGGTCTGGCGAAGGTAGGCGCTCCTGTCACCCTGACCGGGATCGGGCAGGAAGACGGAAACAACCATCTCCTTCTTCTGCAGCTGGGTTTTCTTGACACCGGTGAAGAAATCCTTCAGATCGACTGTCCGGACACCATCCGCGCTTGCGATTTTGACCGTGGCATTGTAGACCAAAAGCGATGGCGGCAGATCAGCCCCGGGCGAGGCGTTGCAAAGGTTGCCAACCAGGGTCGCCCGATTCCTCAGCTGATAGGATGCCAGGACGGACGCTGCGTCGTGCAGCGCCTTGTACTTGTCTTTGACGACAGGTGAATCGATCAGCCGGTTGACAACGACATTGGCTCCGATCTCCAGACCCTTGCCCTCCTCGAAGCGCAGGGAATCCAGCTCAGGGATAGCCTTGATGTCGATGATGTGTTTGGCATCGATCAGATTGTGGCGCAAGGCGATCAGAAGATCGGTTCCGCCAGCCAGGATGTATGTGTCTTCATGGCGTGACAATGCATCCAGGGCTTCGTCCAGTACAAGCGGTTTGATGTAATCAAATTGACTTAGCACGGATAACCTCCTTTGATTAAGCGAATTAATTTCCGCATTTTAAACCAACTGAATCCGCCAGCCCCAAAGGGCTTGTGCAGATTAACTTAATTTTACCATGACTGACTCGGAAACACTTTGTTGTCTTCTACAAAATCCTATAATGACTTGCCACCATTTTAGCATTAGATTACAAGGTGCGTAAGCGCAGGAAAGGGTCCTTTGCTCCTTTTTTGCCCAAAAGGGCTCCAGCCTTGAAAGATAGAGGATGTCAGCATCTTGATTTTGTGGCCTTTATGGAAAAAGACCCGGCGCCAAATCTGACAATCTGTATGACGGCCATAGGGATAAGGGGTGAAATCCAATTATTCTTGTTGTAGAATACTAACTACGCAGAGAGAGAATTTGTGTAAACTGTTAGAGGAGGGAACCGGAGCCCATGGACCAAAAACAGCTGACCATCCAGCTTCGTGATATTCTGCAGGTCGACCTGCTTCAGGGAGCCGAGGTTTTGGCCGGTCATCGCGGCCTCAGCAAGGGGATTGTATCCGTCAATGTCATGGAAGTTCCCGACATCATCGAGTGGGTTCGCCCCGGTGAATTTCTCCTGACAACTGCTTTCACCTTCAGTGATGATACCACGGTTCTCCTGAGCCTGATCCCTGAACTCAAGGCCAGGGGAGTCTGCGGCCTGGGCATCAAGACCCAGCGCTATATCAGCGAGGTTCCCGCAAGTGTCCTGGGGCTGGCGGACCAGCTGGACTTCCCCATCATCCGGGTCCCTCAGAATGTCCCCTTTGGGGAACTGATCAAGGAGATCTTCAACCACATCATCGGGGAGCAGACCCGCCTCCTTTCCCGCATCAACGATTTCAATCACATCGTCCGTGAGATCATGCTCCGCCACGGCGGCATGCTGGCCATCGCCGAGCAGATCTACATGGCCACGGGCGCTCCGGTGGTCATCAGTGATGATATCTTCCGCGACGTCTATTATTACTGCCCTGACCCGGTCAAGGAGCGGAAGATTGAAGAGGATTACAAGGCCCTGACAGCGGCTGATTTTCGCAGGCGCGAAACCAGACTGGACGGGGACAGAAGCCAGGAGGTTTCCCTCCTCAACGACGGCGTCCGCCGTTTCATGATCCCTATTTATTTTGACAACACCCATTACGGGAGCATCTTCATCTGGGACACCGACGGCAGCCTGCGCCACCAGGATCTTTTTGTCATTGAGTCCACCTCCACCCTGATCGCCCTGGATATCCTCAACCGGACCACCCTGGTTGAGCGCGAAAATGTCCATCAGACCACCTTCCTGGAGCAGCTCCTCAGTGAGGACCTCCACGAGCAGGCCAAGGCCATCGAAAGCGCTGATTATTACCTTTTCCATCCCCACCTGCCCAGCCAGATCATCATGCTGGCGGTTGACCATGAGGGGCGCTTTTCGACAGCTCCCGACAATACCCTGCAGATCAAGGACCTGAACGCCACCCTGCTCAACCTGACCAATCGGATCAAGCGTGAATATGACGGTTATTTCCTCTCCACCCGCAAGAGTGACCGGGCCATCTTTCTCCTGCAGTTTGACAGCAGCTGCCCCATCGAGGGCCGCCAGTCACTGGGCGAGCAATTCATCGGCATCCTGCTCAGCTGCGTCCGGGAGAAGGAGATCTTTGACCATATATCGGTTGGAGTCGGTTCCTGCGTTCCTTCCTATCAGCTGCTGCCCACCAGCCTGCGCCAGGCTGAGCAATCGGTCCGCATCCTCCAAAGCCGCGGCGAGCGGGAGATCGCAGTCCTCTACTACGACGACCTGGGCCTGCTCCGGATTCTGGGTCATCCGCTCCTGAGGGATGACGCCCTGGCCTACGCCGAGGAAATCCTGAGCTCTCTGGAAGAACACGATGCGTCCCAGCGGGGCGATCTGATTGAAACCATCCGGGTCTACTTTGCTTCGGGAGGCAACCTGAAAAAGGTTTCGGAACAGCTCTTCACCCACTACAATACGGTCATCTACCGGATCAACCGCATCCGGGACGTCTACGGGATCGATCTTCGTGACCCCGAGACTGCCTTTAACTTCCAGCTGGCACTGAAGATCAAGGAGCTCATTCAATGACCGGGCGCCCGGACATCCTTGAGGCGGCCCTGGTTTCGGAAGACCTCCTGACCTTCCTGTCAAGCCGGCCAAGCCATGCCTTCCGGCTCCATTCAGCCTTTAAGCGGTCGCTTAATCTGCAGACGGAGCAGGGGCAGCTGGTGACCCTGACGGAGGGACAGAGCGATCTGGTCCCCATGGGCCTGACCCTGTCAGGCCGCCTGGGTAACTGGAGCCTCAAGGCCGGGGAGGAATGGATCTATGAAGACGAGACCTTCCTGCTGCCGGGCGGCCGCGCCAGGATTCGGCTGGGCAGGGCACAAATCCGCAGGACCTGCCTGGACGGACCGCTCGCGACAGTGGGTCAGGGCAGGGGTCAGGCGCTGGGACTCATCCGGCAGGCACTTCTTGCCTGGCAGGGTCCGGGGCTGGCGGAACTTGCCGCCATCCTTCCCCTGGGAGATGACAGGGAGACGGCAAGGCCTTTTAATCTTTACAGCGCGTATATTCTGAATGACCTGAGCTTGTTTCTGAGGGCTTTGGAAGTCAACGACCTTGATCGGGCAGGGGAGCTGACCGGCCGTTTAGTTGGCTTCGGTCCGGGGCTGACGCCCTCCTGTGATGACTTTTTATCCGCCATCCTGCTCAGCCTTTTTTATGAAGCTGACCCGGGCCGCCATCCTGGCCTGGACCATTTCCTGGAAACTGTCTGCCTGACAGCGCAAAAGAAAACCAACCTGGTCAGCTCACAGATGCTCTGTCATGCCGCCCGCGGCCACGCGGCGGTGTCACATTTGGAGGTCCTGGAGGCCCTTTTCAGCGGAGACCGGGATGCCATGCCTCAACTTATTTCAAACCTGCTCGCCTACGGTGCCTCTTCGGGCGCGGATTTTCTCCTGGGCCTTTATTGTGCCGGGGTTCTGATGCCTCCAGAAAATGTGGCCGGGGGGCGGGCGCAGGAAAAATACCGACCTGTGGGGAAGGGCTGGATCGGCCGTCCCCAAGAATCAATCGTTAAGGGAGAGTGCCAATGATCAAAGTAATCGTAAGGGAAAATGCCTACTATGATTCCGTTACGCTCATGCTCATCTCAAGAGAGATGAAGAAGCGGGAGGGAGTAGAGGAGGTACTGGTCGGAATGGGTACCGACTTGAATCTGGATCTGGTGAAGATGCTGGATATGTTTCTGCCGGAGCTGGAGAAGGTCACACCCAATGACCTCTTTATCGCGGCTCTCTTCGATGAGTCCAAGGTGACCATGGATGAGCTGGTCGCCCTCTTCGAAGAGGAATTGAACAGCAAGAAAGACGCTCATCCGGGGGACTACAGGCCTCCGACCCTGAGTTCGGCTGTCAATCACCTGCAAGGTGCCAACCTGGTCCAGATTTCACTGCCGGGCCGCTACGCGGCAGGAGAAGCGGAAGCTGCCCTGAACCAGGGCCTCCACGTCATGATGTTCTCAGATAACGTCCCGGTCGAGGATGAACTGCGCCTGAAAAAGCTGGCCGTCCAGAAGGGCCTCCTCATGATGGGCCCCGACTGTGGGACGGCCATCATCAATGGTGTACCCCTTTGCTTTGCCAACGCCGTCAGGCGGGGCAAGATCGGCCTGGTCGGCGCGTCAGGCACCGGCACCCAGGAGATCACGGTCCGCATCCACCAGCTGGGCCAGGGTCTGTCACAGGTCATCGGGACCGGCGGCCGTGACCTGCGCGAGGAGATCGGCGGCCTCATGATGATTCAGGGGATTGAAGCGCTGGCGGCCGACCCGGAGACCCAGGTCATTGTCCTGGTTTCCAAACCGCCCTCACCCTCAGTCGAGAAGAAGATCTACGATCTGGTGTCAACTCTGGATAAGCCGGTTGTCATCGACTTTATCGGCGGTGACGCTGAATCCATCCGCAAGGCGGGGGCCATCCCCTGCATCAGCCTGGAAGACGCCGCCAGAAAAGCGGTTGCCCTGGCGACCGGTCAGGAACCTGTCGACTTCGACGGTTTTGACAGGGGAGAAGAAGCGGTCGACCGCCTGGTTGAAGATGAGGTCAGCCGTCTGGCACCGGGCCAAAAATATCTGAGAGGCCTTTATACGGGCGGGACTCTGGCGGATGAAGCCATGAAGTATCTGGCGGTGGACCACCTGATCTACTCCAACATCCCCCTGACCTCGGATCAGGATCTGAGCAAGCTGGAGGGCAAGGCAGGCCATATCTGTCTGGATCTGGGTGAAGACCAGTTTACCCGCGGCCGCCCCCATCCCATGATTGATCCTATGACCCGGTCGGACTTCTTCACGTCGCATGTAGACGAGACGACAGCCCTGGTTCTGGCAGATGTGGTTCTTGGCTACGGCTCCCATGAAGATCCGGCAGGGGCGGTTGCCGACTCGGTGGCTCAGGCCCGCGGGAAGCTTGAAAAAGCGGGCGGTCACCTGATTGCCGTCGCCTCAGTAACGGGCACGGATGAAGACCCCCAGAACCTCAAGGAGTCCATTGCCACACTGGAGGCGGCGGGTGTCATCGTCATGCCCTCCAATGCCCAGGCCGTCCGCCTGGTTAACCGCATCATGAAGCGTGCCGGTCTTTAAGGAAAGGAGTCAACCATGTCAGTCAGCGATTTGTTTAAAGAGGATTTGAAGGTCATCAATATGGGCCTGGAGTCTTTTTACCATGATCTTATCAATCAGGAGGTGGCAGCCATTCATGTCGATTGGAAGCCGTCAGCCGGGGGCAACGAGAAGATGGCCTCCCTCCTCAACCGTTTGAAGCGTTCATAATAGCCGAGTCATCGGATGGATAAAGAAAGAAGGTAAACATGCAATTCATTGAAGAAGCCAACAAGAAAGCTCTGGAGATCATCCAAAGTGCCAGACCTACCCTGGTCGGCATGGGGATCGCCAAGGACGTGGTGCCCGGGATGCACAAGCACCTGGTCATGCACGCGGGTCCTCCCATTACCTGGGATCGGATGTCGGGCCCTCTCCGCGGCGCCGTTATCGGCGGCCTGATCTACGAGGGTCTGGCCAAGACGCCGGAAGAGGCCGAGAAGCTGGCCATGTCCGGGGAGATCGAGTTTGATCCCTGCCACCACCATCAGGCAGTCGGGCCCATGGCGGGGGTAGTGACCGCCTCCATGCCGGTCTTCATCATTGAGAACAAGACCCAGGGGAACTTCGCCTACTGCACTCAGAATGAGGGCCTGGGCAAGGTGCTCCGCTACGGCGCTTATGATGATTCAGTCATCGAGCACCTCAGGTGGATGGAAAAAACGCTCTATCCCATTCTCAAGGAAGCCCTGGAAATCCACGGCCCCATCGACCTCAAGAACATGATCGCCCAGTCCGTTCAGATGGGTGACGAAGTCCACAACCGCAACAAGGCGACCACCTCACTCTTCATCCGTGAACTGGCTTCCAGCATTGTCAAGACCAAGGCGTCCGAAGAAGACAAGGCCAAGGTCTTCGACTTCCTGAATTCCAATGACCACTTCGCCCTCAATCTTTCCATGCCGGCCGCCAAGGCTACCATGGAGCCCGCCGGCCAGGTCAAGCATTCGTCGCTTGTCTACACCATGTGCCGCAACGGCACGGATTTCGGCATCCGGATCGCGGGCCTTGGCAACCGCTGGTTTACAGCGCCTGCCGAGATCATCGACGGCCTCTACTTCCCCGGCTACAGCATGGAAGACGCCAACCCGGATATTGGGGACTCCTGCATCACGGAGACCATGGGCATCGGCGGTTTTGCCATGGCGACGGCTCCGGCCATCGTCCAGTTCGTAGGCGGAACACCCCAGGACGCGGTCAACTACACGACCAAGATGTACGAGATCACACTGGCTGAGAGTGACAGCTACAAACTGCCGCCCATGAATTTCCGGGGATCACCTACCGGGATCGATATCCGTCTGGTCATTGAGACCCAGATCCGTCCGGTCATCAACACGGGCATTGCTCATAAGGAAGCCGGAATCGGCCAGGTCGGCGCGGGTGTTGTTTACCCGCCCATGAAATGTTTTGAGGACGCTTTGGAAGCTTTTGCCGACCAGCTGGACCAGGAAGGTTTGCTGGACTAAAAGCGTTATACTTAGCAAGTAAGGGTATTACCAGTAAAAAAATGGAGGAAATATCATGATTAAAAACTGGGACAAAGTGAAAGTCTACGATCTTTCAATTAACACAAGCCATCTGACCCCGCCCTGGCCGACCTACGAGCCTCTGCAGGTCAAATTCTTCAAACGCCTGACGCCCAACGGAGCCAACGGCATGCTGATCACCACATCCAACCATGTCGGCACGCACCTGGACGGCCCTCTGCACTTTGATACAGCCGGCCGCGACATCGCGTCGCTCGAAATGGATAAACTGGTGGGCCCGGGCGTTGTCGTCGACCTGTCCGACATCACGGAAGACTGGTCCATCTACACACCCCAGGACATCATGGACCGCGTTGAAGTCAAAAAGGGTGACATCATCTTTATCAACACCGGCTACCACCGCTACGGTTTCGATCAGCCGGAGGCCGATGAGCGCCGCTACATGCTCCGTCACCCCGGTCCGTCACTGGATTTCATCCCCTGGCTCAAAGAGATGGAGATCAAGTACATCGCCGTTGACTGCGGTTCAGCCGACCATCCCATGAACACCAAAATCCGTGACTGGGAACCCATGGAAGCCGAAGCCTGTGACGCCTACATGAGGAAGCGTTACGGCAAGGGCCTGAACGAGATCTACCCCTGGCCGGAAGTCTACCAGGGCATGCACATCCAGCTCTTCCCCCAGCCCGACGAGATCATTCACGTTGAGTGCATCGGCGGCGAAATCGACAAGGTTTTGAACAAGCGCCTGATCCTTGGAACCTTCCCCTGGAAATTCCAGTACGGTGAATCAGCCTTCTGCCGCTGCGTGGCTTTCGAGGAAATCGACTAAAGGGCTCCTGCCCCAAGGGACAGTCAATCTGTCTTGAGTATGACGCCCCCCGCTCCGCCTTGGGCGCGGGGGGCTTTCAAATGATCCGAAGGGCTGCCTATGAACATCATCCTGGAAACCTTTGAGAATCTTTTCCCTCTATATTTTTTTATTTTAGTGGGACTTGCTGTCCGCAAGGCCAGGATCATTCCGGAGTCCATGGGTCCGCCCCTCAACCGTCTGATTTTCATGGTTTTCATTTCCGCTTCCCTTTTTATCAGCACCTACCAGGCGGACCTGGGCCAGGCCCTGGATTGGAAGGCCCTGGTCTTCGCCATCACCGCTGTTTTATTGCAGGCCGGCCTGGGTGTCTGCTACGCCATCAAGCGGATCTCCGACCGCCCGTCGGCCGCTGTCGTGGCCAATTGTTTTTTTCGTACCAATTTCGGTTTGCACGGTATTATCTACACCATTCTGCTTTTTGGCGCTGGCCAGATGGGCAAGGTCAGCATCCTGGTCGCTGTCATCGTCCCCCTTTACAATGTCCTGTCGGTCCTGGTCTTTGAACTCATGAAAGGCGAAAAGCCCCATTTTCTTTCTGTCCTGATCAAGGTCCTCAAGAACCCCATGGTAGTGGCGGCGGCTTTTGCCCTCTTACTCAAGCTTCTTGGGGTGACCCTGCCTGCCCTGGTCCTGGATCCCGTCAATCAGGTGGCCGCGGCCGCCGCCCCCCTTTCCCTGATTGCGGCCGGTTCCGCCCTTTGTCTCAGCGGCCTTCGGGAAAAGAGAAAGCTGATCACCAAGGCTTCCATAGCCCGCCTCCTTCTTGTACCGCTTCTGACTTTGCCGCCTGCCATCCTTCTTGGCTTTCGCGGGGTCACCCTGATGGCTTTCCTGGTAGCCTTTGGCGGCCCTGTGGCGACGCCGCTGCCTGCCATGGCTTATGAGATGGGCGGTGACGGGGAACTTGCGGCCCAGACGGTCGCGGTCACTTCCGTTTTCTCACTTTTCACCCTGCATGCCTTCATTCTTCTCCTGCGTTTTCTGGGTCTGGCCTGAAAGCTCTCCCCGGCCTTTTTATATCAGCCGGAAGATGAGCGGAAAAGAGGCTTCAAATTGTGTCATTCAAACAAAATAATATGAAAATCACTTTGTTTAACTTCGTATTTAGGCTATAATCGAGAACAGCATCCATAGGATCCTGTAAAGATTGCTAATGCATTCAAGGAAGCCGTATGGTAGGATTTGTGTAAAATAATAAGTGACCGTCGCTGTCCGGCAAACCAATTGTGAACATGCCGCAGGCAGTTAAAATGAAACGGATCACCTTATTATGAGAGGAGATGAACGAATGGCAAAAGAGAAATCGAAGCTGGGCGTTGAGCCCGTCTACGATGTCAGAGAATTGGGTATTCCCAAGACCTTGGTTCTGGGCGTTCAGCATTTGTTTGCGATGTTCGGTGCCACCATCCTGGTTCCCATTCTGACCGGTCTGAGTGTTTCTACCGCCCTGTTGACGGCTGGTGCAGGAACACTGCTTTTCCACCTAGTCACAGGAGGTAAGGTTCCGGCCTTCCTGGGCTCATCCTTTGCGTTTATCGCAGGATACCAGCACATCGCCGGGGGCGCGCCCTGGGATCCGGGCTTTGATGGGTCAAAGCTTCCCTACGCGCTGGGCGGCGTCTTTGTAGCCGGTCTCGTCTATGTTGCCGTAGCCGGTATTATCCGTCTGGTCGGGGTCAAGCGGGTCATGCGCTTCTTCCCGCCGGTCGTAACAGGCCCGGTCATCATGTTGATCGGCTTGATTCTTGCTCCGGTTGCCATCAGCAGCATCATGGGCCCCATTGAGACCGCCAAAGGCGTCCTGCCTGCCGGTGTCAACTGGCTGATCGCCCTGGCTTCCATTGTGACTATCATTGTCTGCAACCTCTGGGGCAAAGGCATGCTGAAGATCGTCCCCATCCTTATGGGTGTCATCGTCGGCTATGTGGTCGCGGTTGCCTTCGGCGCGGTTGACTTCTCGGGCCTCAAGGGTGTCGGCGTCGTCGCCCTGCCCATCACCGCGGACAGGATCATGAAGTTTGACATCAGCGCAATCATCACGATCGTGCCCATTGCGCTTGCCACCATGATGGAGCACGTCGGCGACGTCGTCGCCATTTCCGCCACGGTTGGCAAGAACTTCATCGTCAAGCCCGGCCTGCACAGAACCCTTGTCGGTGACGGTGTAGCCACCAGCTTGGCCTCCATCGTCGGCGGCCCCGCCAACACCACCTACGGTGAGAACACCGGTGTTCTGGTTCTGACCCGCGTTTATGACCCCCGTGTCATGCAGATCGCGGCCGTCATGGCCATCATCGCCAGCTTCTTCCCGGTTGTCGGCGGAGCGATCGGCAGCATTCCCAGCGTTGTTATCGGCGGCGTGTCCTTCATCCTCTACGGTATGATCACCGCCATCGGTGTCCGCAACGTTGTTGAAGCCAAAGTTGACCTGACCAATACCCGCAACCTGATCGTCGCGGCGGTCATCCTGGTCTCCGGCCTGGGCTTTGACGGAGTGGGCGGCCTGCATATCCCGGTCGGCGCCACCGCCATCAACCTGTCCGGCCTGGCCATCGCTGCCATCCTGGGCATCGTGCTCAACGCCATCCTGCCCGGCAAGGACTATGAGTTCAAAGAAGACGAAGTGTAAGTCACTGACCTGATTTGCTAAAGTCGTTTGAAGAGACGGCTCCGGGAAACCGGGGCCGTCTCTTTTTACTTGTCAATTGGGCTTTCTTCCTCCATATTTCAGCTAATTCGTTCCATAGGGGACCAGGGTCATTTTGCCCGGGAGGATACTATGGCAGGCCAGGGGAAAAAGGTTGGGCCGCACGCCGGCTCCATGTTTCTCATCTTAGCCGTCATCCTGATCTTTGCTGCCGCTTCGGTCTTCTTTCTGACGGGCGGAGGTTCTGCCGATAAGACCAGTCCCTCCAGCTCCAGCCCGGGCTCCGAGGCCAGCCGGGACTTCCTGTCGCTGACCAGCCTTGAGACGGCCAGTTCAGGCCAAAGCCCTGCCGCAAGCCAGGAGCTGATTCCTCCAGCAACAGGCGGGGAGACGGAGACTTCTGAAACTCAATCCCACGCAAGTACAGGCGCAAGCGCATCCCATGCAGGGAGCACAAACAGCCAGACCTCGACTCCAACCGCCCCGCCGCCTGACCCTGCGTCAGGCAATCCTGATACCTACCAGATTTACATCTCCAAAAATTCTTTTACCGTCGCTGTCCTGAGTCGGGATGCGGCCGGCCAGTACACTCAGGTGGTCAAGATTTTCAAGGCCGCGACGGGAGGTACGAAAACCAGGACAGGAACCTTTGAAATCCAGCACAAGGATCAGAAATTCACCAAGCTCCGCTGGTATTCCTTTAACACCAGTTTTTCGGGTCATTGTCCCTATGCGACATACTTCACGGGCGGAGTCTATTTTCATGGGCCCATCTTCCACAAGAAGGATCCTCATACGCTCAACACAAAGTTCTACAACAGAATAGGCAAGGCCAATACTTCCGGCTGTCTGCGCCTGCCGACTGCCCAGGCCCGCTGGATCTATTACAACTGCCCTTACGGGACCAAGGTGATTGTCGCCAACGATGACCGTTACCGGGCTCCGGAGCATGAACAGATCCCCCCTGACCAGTTCTGGGACCCGACGGACCCCGATGCCAGGCCGCCGGTCACAGCCTTCGAGCTCAACATCAGCCAGCTTGAACTGGAGGTCGGCGAATCCTTCCAGTTGGCTCTCCAGGGGATCCTGCCGTCCAATACCGCAACGGTGCGCTTTATCTTTGAATCGGGTCAGCCCGCAGTTGCCGAAATCGATTCACAGGGTCTCATAAGGGGACTTGCTGAAGGGATCGCCATCATCCGGGTCAGGGCGGATGACGTCTATGCCGTCGAGCGCACTTGCACCGTCCTGGTCCGCCAGACGGAGGGCTCAGATGACGAACCGGGCGGCGGGTAGCCCCCTTGGTCTTGCGCTATGCTCTACTTATGACATAATTAGTCATACTTAATGACTAAGATCTTATCTGCTGACGGAGTGAGCGAGGTGTCAGATGCCATTTAGTGTGGGAAGATTTTTTTCCAGAATCGGGAAGAAGGTATTGCGGCATAAGCGCCTTATATCCCTCCTGGTCGCCGTTCTTATCCTGAGTTCGGTTCTTTTGCTGGGGAGCGGCGGGACATCCCCTTCCGTGGCCTTTCCCTCTTCTGTTGTTACAGACCCTATGACGCAGCTGCCCTTTGATGCAGGTGATTCAGGATCCGACCCGGGTGAATCTGAGATCGAGGAAGCCTGGAAGCTCTTCGGTGACCAGTGGGGCATGGACAACAACCTGGAAGAAGAATGGCCGGAATGGACCGAACCGGACGGAGAGCCCCTGGAACCCCTGGAGTCCTCTCTGTCCTCTTCCTCCTCTTCAGGGACCCAGAAGACAACAGCAAGGACAACGACCCGGGCCAAGGTTACCACCACCCGGACTACTACCACCCGGTCCACGACAGCCTGGCCGATTTCCGGAACCAGTCAGCACCCCTACCTGATCTACGTGTCCATGAACAGTTTTACGATTCAGATTCTGGGTCTTGATCAGAATCTCCAATACACCCGGGAGCTCAGGCGATTCTCGACAGGGATCGGCCGCAACACCCACCAGACCCGGACCGGGATCTTTCATGTAACGGGCAAGGAGAGCTGGCACACCTGGAACAACCGGCCGCCCACCTATTCCCCCTATGTGACCAGCTACTCGGGCGGCGTCTGGATTCACGGGCCCATCTACAAGGAAAAAGATCCAAACGAGATGGTTCCGGGCTCCTACAACGTCATCGGCACGGCCTGTTCATCCGGCTGCCTAAGGACTACCTGCTCGGCCGCTGCCTGGATTTACTACAATTGCAGTGTAGGAACCACGGTTATCGTCCAGAATGATTCCCGCTACTCGGCTCCAAGACCGGCCCCTGTCCATGAGAACCAGACCTGGGATCCGACTGACCCTCTGGCCACGCCCGAGATTCCGGTCACCTCCTTTTCCTTGAATACGGCCAGCCTGGAGCTTACGACAGTGGACAACGCCACCTTGAAGGCTATTAATGTACTGCCGACCAATACATCCACGACAGGCTGGATTTTCGAATCCAGGAATCCGGCGGTTGCCAGCGTAAACAGCTCGGGTAAGATCACCGCCCTGGCACCCGGCACGGCAGAGATTGTCGTCACAGCCGATGATATTTACGGCCGCAGCCGCAGCTGCACGGTCCTGGTCAAGGCTCCGGCCACAACAACGACCACCACGACAACAACGCCACCTCCAACTACGACGACCTCGACCACTACGACCAATACGACGACTACGGCGCCTTCAACCACGACTGAATAGAAAGATTGATCCGGAATTGACTAAAACATATAAAACAATTAAGCAGAGTCAGGTTTGCCGCCTTCTGGCAGCTCTCGCCCTCCTGGTGCTTCTTCTGACAGCGGCTGCCTGTACGGGAGGTGAGACGAAGCCGGAGCCGGGAACGGTTACGGAGCCTTCGCAGGCACCTTCTGTGACTATGCCCTCGCAGACAACTCTGCCCAGTGAGACGGAAGAGTCCAAACCTACGCTGCCTCCTATCCGGTCGGCCGCTGACCTGCCCCGGGATGAAAATGGCATTGCCAGCTGGGAGGGCGATTTTGAAGAGCCTCTTCTGCTCATGTGCAAGAACAAGTGGGTCAATGTGCGCCAAGCTCCGTCGGTTGAAACGGGCGGTTGGGTGACCGGTCTGACCCTGGGGCAGCAGGTTCTTTCAAAGGGGATTGTGGGGGGCTGGTTCCATGTGACGGTTCTGCCCGGCTTGAGGGAGGGGTACGTGCGAAGTGATCTGCTCATCGATTACGATCCGGACCGCCTCTTTTACGCCAGAATTCCGCAGGAAGAGGAGATCATCGAGGAGGAAGACGGCAGTCAGACCATCCTGGTCAACCAGCTGGTTGATCTTCGCCTTTTCGCGCCGGATATAGATTATTTCCTGGTTTTCGCGACTCCTGACAACTATATCGGCCGCCCTCTCTACTCCAGGGATACCTGCCTGATTCAGGAGGGGACGGCCAAGAAGCTGGCCAAGGCCCAGGAGATGGTCAGGGAGGACGGTTACCGGATCCGGGTCTACGACGCTTACCGGCCAAGCTCGGTCTCGGGCATTCTCTTTAAACAGGTGCCGGACCCATCCTTTGTCTCGCCCGCCGGCAAGTCTTATCATAATCGCGGGGTTTCCGTCGATATTACCCTGGTCGATGAAGAAGGCAATGAACTGGAAATGCCATCGGGCGTCATGGAACTCAATGAGAAAGCCCGGCGCAACCAGCCCATGACGGATGAGGCCAAGGCCAACCTGGCCTACCTGACGGCCGTTATGAAAAAGTGCGGTTTCCAGTCGGTCAGCAACGAATGGTGGCACTATACGGACTGGGACGCCAAAAAGTTTATGGTCTCGGATCTCGACTTCACACGGGTCGAGTATTATGAGAAAACGTCCAGATAAGACTTGTGAAGCGGGAGAGGAATTTGCCATGAAATGGACCAAAACGATCAGCCTCTTGTCAGCGGCCCTCTTGGCCGGCTTAATACTTGCCGGCTGCGGTGCTTCAGACCCGGCACCCCTGACACTAGAAAAGGATTTTGGGCTGACAGTGGGCGGAACCTGGTTTCCTATTCATGAGGACGCAGCGCCCCTTCTTGCAGCCCTGGGGGATGACTACGAGCTTTACGCCGCTCCCAGCTGCCTTTTTCTGGGTGAGGACAAAGAATTTGATTACGACGGGGTGGCGCTTTTCACCAACCCGGACGGGGATCTGGATATCTGGTATCTGGCGGCCATCACCAGTAATGCTTATGAAACTGCCAGGGGAATCCGCATCGGCAGCAGTCAGGAAGATCTGACGGCAGCCTACGGTGAAAAATATTACTGGGAGAGCGACTATGAGATAGTCTACTCAATCTCCGGTGTCCAGGGGGACCTGGCAAGCCCCTGCATTATTTTCCGATTGGACGGTCAGGAAATAACCGCCATCGATATCTACTACCCGACCAACGCGAACTAGGAGGTCTTGCCGGTGCTGGACAGCCTGACCCCACCCTTTGACTTCAACCGGATCCTGGCCAATAAGCGGGCTATCCGTCGTCAGCTGGTGGACCGGGAAGACCTTCTGGAGAAAAGAATAGCCCTTTTGGGCGGTTCGACTCTGGGCGAGATCCGTACCATCCTGGAATTGTTTTTGCTGGATCGGGGTATCCAGCCGGTCTTTTATGAGGGGGCTTATGCTTCCTATTTCGAAGAGCTGGCTTTCCCCAATCCCGCTCTCTCCGATTTTGCCCCCGACATCATCTATGTGCACACGACCTTCCGGAATCTGACCCAATTTCCTCATCCGGCCATGACGCCAGAGGAAAGAGAAGATCTCCTCACTTCAACCTATGTTGGCTGGAAGTGTATGTGGGAGGCCGCGGCAGAGCGCTACGGCGCTGTCATTATCCAGAACAACTTCGAGATGCCGCCCTATCGCGTCATGGGGAACATGGAAGCTGTCCACCCCAACGGCAGCCTCCGCTTCATAGAGGATCTGAACGGACGCTTTTACCAGTACCAGAGGGAGACGGCGCGCTTTCATATTCAGGATATCAACTACCTGAGTGCACTGGCAGGCCTTGATAGCTGGCACGATGAAAAAAACTGGTACCTCTATCAGTACGCCCTGGGACTTCCTGCCATCCCTCTTTTGTGTCACAGCCTGAGCTCCATGATCAAGGCTCTCTATGGCTTGAACAGGAAGGCCCTGATCCTGGATATGGACAACACACTCTGGGGCGGGATCATTGGGGACGATGGCCTTACGGGCATCGAACTGGGCCCTGAGACTCCGCAAGGCAGAGCCTTCGCGGATTTCCAAGCCTACGCGGGCGCTCTTTCGGACAGGGGGGTTCTCCTTGGGATTTCGTCCAAGAACGATGAAGCCAATGCTCTGGAAGGGTTGAACCATCCCTCTTTCCGCTTGAAGAGGGAGGATTTTGTCAGTTTTCGGGCCAATTGGGAACCCAAGCACCAGAATCTGGAAGCCATCAGCCAGGAACTCAATATTGGAATCGACAGCCTGGTTTTTGCGGACGACAATCCGGCCGAACGTCAGGCCGTTGAAGGCTTTTTGCCCCAGGTGGAGGTCCTTCCTCTGTCGGCGTCGGAGCCGGAGGCCTCGGTCCGCCTTCTGGATCGGAGAGGCTACTTTGAGATGGTTTCCCTGTCCCAGGACGACATCAACAGGAAAGCCGCATACCGGGACAATATTGAACGGGAAGCGGTTCAGGCTTCATTCCAGGATTACGACCACTACCTCCGTTCCCTGGAGATGGTCTGCCATGTCGACACGGTCCACGCCGGGAATGTGGAACGAGTGACCCAGCTGATCAACAAGACCAATCAGTTTAACCTGACTACCCTGCGCCTGAATCAGGCCGAGGTGGAGTGCAGGGCCTCCTCTCCTGACTACCTCATGCTCTGCGGCCGCCTGGTCGACCGCTTCGGTGACAACGGGCTTGTTCTCGTTCTTTCCGCCCGCATGGAAGGCCAGCTGGCTGAGATGGAACTTTTCCTCATGAGCTGCCGCGTTTTCAAACGCAAGCTGGAGGATGTCATGCTCCATGAGGCGGTCCTCCGTTTACGGGAAGCGGGAGTCAAAAAACTTAAGGGCCTCTTCCTACCTACGGCCAAGAATGGCCCGGCCGAAGATTTTTACAAAGAGCAGGGCTTCACGGATCTGGGCCAGGGGATCTATGAACTGGACCTGGAGGCCGGCCGAACTTGCCGGGATTTTGCCATGGAGATCATTCGAGATGACGCATGAAGCTGTATTACAGGAATTACAGGAGATGATCCGGACGCTCTTTGACGACCCGTCGCTGGTCATCGGGGAGGAAACCCGGGCGGCCGATGTCGAGGGGTGGGATTCCCTGGAGCACATCAACCTGATCAACCTGATCGAGAGCCGTTTCAAGATCCGCTTTGAGATGAAGGAGGCCCTGGCTTTCCAGAATGTAGGCGATATGGTCCGCTGCGTCCTCTCCAAAACTTCCTGACGGGTCCGGCTATGGCCTTTACCTCCTTTACTTTTCTTCTTTTTCTGGCGGTTACGGTATCCTTTTACCTGCTGCTGCCCCACCGCTTCCGGGCGGCCCTGCTGCTGCTCGCAAGCCTGGTTTTCTACGGCTTTTACGCCTGGTGGGCCCCTCTCTTTATCCTTTCCTTTACCGCTGTCATTTTTTTTGCCGCCCTGGGCATAAAAAGATCCAACAAGAAGGGCTTCCTTCTCCTTATTACGGTGGCTGGCCTCCTGTTGGCTCTCTATTTCGTTCTCCGTTATTCGGATCTGATCAAGACGCTGATTGCCTCTTTGACGGCCGGGGCAGGAGACAGGATCCGGCTTGTCTTCCCCCTGGGCTTCTCCTATTACCTCTTCAAGAGCCTGGGTTACCTGATCGATGTCTACAGAGAGACTTTGGAGCCGGAGAGGCACTTTGGCCACCTTTTGCTTTACACGGCCTATTTCCCGGAGATTTCCCTGGGCCCCATCACAGCTGCCTCAGATTTCCTCCCGCAAATTGACAGGGTCAAGCCTTTTTCGTCCAGGGATCTGTCCGCCGGTTTTTTTATGGTGGTCTGGGGTTTTTTCAAGAAACTTGTTTTCGCTGACCGTCTGGCTCTTGTGATCGCGCCTTATTACGGCAGGGTATCATCGCTTGATTCGGGCCTGGCCTGGTTTCTGGTCTCCTTTGCCTACTTTATCCAGCTCTATCTGGATTTTTCCGGCTACACGGATATCTCGGTCGGAGTTTCGAAGATGCTGGGCTATGAGATCAAGCACAATTTCAATGCCCCCCTGGTGGCCCAGACCATGTCCGAGTACTGGCGCCGCTGGCATATGAGCCTCTATGAATGGTTCTCCGCCTACATCTTCAAACCGCTCCAGTTCAGCTGGCGCCGCCTGGGCCGCTACGCGTCCGCCCTGGCGGCCTTTGTCACCCTGACTATCAGCGGCATCTGGCACGACGCGGCTCCCGGCTTCCTGATCTGGGGTATCCTCATGGGCCTTTGCGTGGCCTTTGACGCCCTCTTTGCCAAAAAACGAAAGAAACTGAAAAAGAAGCTGCCCGGCTGGCTCTTTGTCGGGTCGGGCATCCTGGCCACTCTTTTGATCAATACCCTGGTCCTGGCCTTCACGCGGGCAGCAAGCGCCCGGGATGCTTTTTTTATCCTGGGCCGGATTTTCGACTTCAAGAGCTGGACACAAGGGCTGCCAGCCGGCGGCCTGGTTCCTGCCTTGCTCCTGGGGCTGGCAGCCACTGCCGCCTCTCACATCCTGGAGTGGAAGCGGCCTGCTTTAGCGGACGGCCTGGAGAAAATGCCTCTGGTTCTCCGCTGGGGAATCCTTCAACTGATGCTTATGGCCCTGATTCTTTTTGCGGCACAAGGCGCGGATATGGTGGGAGGTTTCATCTATGCGCGATTCTAAGGGCCGTTTTTTCCTGAGGGTGCTGATCTTCGCCCTGGTCTTTGTCCTTCTGGCCTTAGCGCTGGGCTTTGCCCTTTCACCAGCGGAATCTTTCACGCGACAGATGCTCCATGACCTGCAAAAGGAGAAGGGGACCATCAAGACAGCTTTCGTGGGAGCCTCGCACGCCCTCTATGGCTTTGACACTCAGGTGATTGACCGGGAACTTGCCACCTGGTCCTTTAACCTGGGCTCCGCTTCCCAAAAACCCATGGATTCCTATTTCTTACTTAAGGAAATGTATCGCTCCAATCAACCGGACCTGGTCGTCATCGAATTGACTTACGTCATGTATACCAAATTCTCCGGCTACGACAATCCCCTGAGCAGCATGATTCTTTTTGACTATTTCTCCCTGAGCGCAAACAAGCTGGATTACCTGAAGACGGCTTTCAAAGCGGAGGATTATCCGGATCTCTTTCTTAAGGCCTACCGCTACCGCAACAGATTGGGTGAGGCGCCGTCCACCATCAAGAAGAAGCTGACCAGGAACTGGCTGACCCATGACCCCCAAAGCGCCGCCTACCAGGACGAGCACTACCAGTCCAAGGGCTTTGTCGAAAGTCAGGGCGGCTTCCAGCAAGGGGGCATGGGACGGGTGACCCCTTACAAATGGGACCAAAAGAATCTGGATCCCAAAGCCTTGGACTACCTGGAAGAGATGATCGCTCTTTGCCGAAAGGAAGGCTCCCGGGTAATTCTGGTTAGCACGCCCCTGCCGATGGCCACCCTCTTGACCCTGGGCAATTACCAGGAGGCTCACCGCTATTTCGAGGATCTGGCAAAGGCGCAAGGGCTTCCCTATCATGATTTCAATCTGGTCAAAGCTGAATACTACGACCGGCCCGACACAGACTACTTCGATACCAATCACCTGAACGGTCAGGGGGCAGCCTCTTTTTCCCGAGCTCTTTGCCGGGTATTGAATGCCCAGGCCAGGGTAGAGGACACTGACATTTATTTTCACCCGGATTTCCAAAGTCTCAGTCAGGCTTACCCCCAGGTCTCCAATGTCTATTTGCAGATTAGAGAATCGCAAGATCAAATCATCCTGACGGCCAGGTCCTATCAGGGTGATCTGGTGGTTCCCCTCTACCGTTTCCTAATAAAGGAACAAGGGGAGACAGATTTCACACCAATCTCCGGCTACAGCCCAGAGCCCAGCCTGACTCTGGAGTCCGCCTATGCGGCCGGCAGCCAAATCCGGGTTGAGGCCAAAGCAGAGGGGTCAAGCACTTACGACGCTTACGATGTCATTCTGCTTCCCTGATCAAGCGGACCTTTGTTTCCCATCCTTAATTTTTGGTATACTGTCGAAAGCCTTATGGATATGCGCCAGTAGCTCAGCAGGATAGAGCACTTCCCTCCTAAGGAAGGGGCCGGGGGTTCGAATCCCTTCTGGCGCACCATTTGGAGGCTGTCCCAAAACTCTGAACCCTTGGGAGTGACAGCCTCCTTTTTTGAAAGGGAGATTTTCTCACAGCCTCATTTCTCTGAAATTTCTTCTAATAGCCCGCAAAATAAGAAGGACCCCCAAGTTGTCAGTCTATACTCGGCAAATAGCAGAAATTACTCTGAACTGCGACGACAGACCGACAACTTGGAGACCATGATGGAGCATTCCATTGTCTGGGAAAGATATCTTCAACGCATCATAAGCCTTTGTCGATAAACCTGTCGTCAAGGTTCTGACAGGGCTCCGGCGGGCAGGTGAGTCCGTATTGCTCCGGATGATGATGAATGAATTGCTTCCAAAGACCGTGCGCTAGAACATCTACGATCTGAACATGGAATCCAGAAAGGGACTTTCGATCCTGGATGAGAGGGATCTCATGGTGGAGTTGGGCTGCTCCATTTAGGATAGGCCATCCCCATGCTGCGCAGAAGGTTTCGCAAAAGTTAATTCGGAAGGTATGACAATTGTAGCGGCTTATCTACCTATTCGTGCTCTTGCCGACGGAGAACGGGATCAGCAAATGCACAAATAATTTTGTTGATGCAAGGACGTAAGTGGTCTTGATCGTTCCGTTGTGATGCAAGGCCGCCCGTCCTTTCACGGCCATGAGCTCTGCGTTTATGGCATTATCTGCTGACTCTATTGTGAAAAATTTTGACTCCATATCAAAATTCAAACATATGCCCTGTGGCAGGCCATATCGAGTGCTGTTTGCTTGACAATATCCACAATCAAGAGAATAATGTATCAACATGGGGATACCGTTGGAGGAAATAGGTTGATCTCATCAAGGACTAGTGAATTGCACAATTTTATTATGCGTGAGGTTAGGGAAGTGCGCCGCCCTATTTCTGGGTTTCAGGTGCGCTTTTTTTATAGTGTTTCCTTCAATCGTTAGAATGCATTTTATTAAGAAAGTTGGGGAGAGAAAATGTCGAACGGTGTTAACAAAAAAGTTGAGAAGCAAAGGAATGCTTTGGCTGTTCTGTCAGCCGTCTTAGCCTTGATCCTTTTGCTTATGTTGATTCTTTGCGCACCCAAGTGCTGCAAGAAGGAACCAGTCCCGGAGCCGACGGAAACGACGGAGCCCACATCAGAGCCTACTGAATCGCTCACGACGACGACTACGACAACGACAACGACTACGACGGAACCTCCAACGACGGAGCCTCCGACGACCACGGAAGAGCCGACAACTACAACAACGACTAAGACGACAACAACCAAGTCAACCACACCCAAGACAACCAAAGCCTTTACCTACAAGGTACTGACAGATAAGTCAGTATCTCCCCTTGGCAAAATTCTTGTAATAGTCCAGATCACAACGAATGACGGCTATACCGGCAGCTACAAGGTGACCTACAGTGGCACTACCATGGCCTACAACAGCGTATCCAATGAGTATTGGATCGAGACGAGCGAATTGGCCGACGGCAAATATTCAGCGAAAGTCAAAGTAACCCGATAACAAGGCGCCCCAAAGCGGTTTGTCCGGTATTGGAATCAGTTCGAAGGAGAAAGATAATGAAGCCTAGATATATATACTGCAAATTGCTGGCCTTTCTGCTGGTTGCTGCCTTGGTATTCGGCCTGGCGCCGGTCAGTCCCCTGATGGCGCAGACGGAGATTAAAACGCCTATCTCTTACATCGTCAAGAAGGACGGTGTATACCATGTCATCGATTACGCGAATCAGCTGCTCCCGTCTTATATGACCTATCGGGGGGATCCGAATCACGCGCAAGCCCGGATTGCCAAGTTCTACTTTGAGGCACTGGATTCGGCTACGGGAGGCATGATCGGCTATTTAAGCGGCGAATCGCTGCAGCACGTCGATTACAGCCGCATGCTCATTAAGTACATGGAACTTGGGCGCAATGTGGATGCCATTTATGCCTGGTTTAACGGTTGGTATGCCGATGCGGGCGAACTTGCCCACCAACATATGAAAGTACTGAATCCAGACCTAAGCTATGGCGAAACCTATCAGCTGGATGAGAACGGCTATCGGCTGACGGGCCCTGTGCTAAGCAATGATGCGACGGTCAAGAGTATCAAAGTCTTGGGTGAGTCAGCGCAGATGGATACTACCGATGATAAGGTCTATCGGGTTACCCTGCCCAGCGGGACCATTTTGGCTGATCTAACAGCTGGTGATTTTGATATTGAAGCCAATCACGGGAACGCGGTTGTCAGTGATTTGGCGCAAGAGCCAGGCGATGAGACCGAATGGACCTTTATCATCACAGCTGAAGATGGCACGACTCAAAACGCCTATAGAATCCTTCTGACTGTGGCAGCGCCAGAAGTTGATAAGAGCGCCTTGAAGGCTGTCATCGATGAAGCCAATGATCTGACTGAAGACGATTGGACTGACGTGAGCTGGGCCCTCTTGGAAGCTGCCCTTGCTGCGGCTGAAGATGTCTACGCGGATGATGACGCAACGCAAGAGGATGTGGATGACGCGAAAGATGCCTTGCGCGATGCCATCGATAGCCTGGCTGCCAAGAGTTCGGACGCCGGGATTGAGAGTGTTACGGTCCTCGGAGTCCCAGCCGAAGTAGATGCTACCGATGACAAGATTTACCATGCTGAACTTCCCTATGGGACGAACCTTGCAGCACTCACAAGCGGTGATTTTGACATAGAGACCAGCGATACCAATGCGCTTGTGAGCGGTTTGGCTGTCAATCCGGATGATGAATCCGAATGGACTTTCACTGTCACTGCCCAAGATGGTACGACACAGGAAGTCTATACAATCCTGTTGACGGTGGCAGCGCCAGCGGTTGATAAGAGCGCCTTGAAGGCTGTCATCGATGAAGCCAATGATCTGACTGAAGACGATTGGACTGAAGCGAGCTGGGACCTCTTGGAGGCTGCCCTTACTGCGGCTGAAGGTGTCTACGCGGATGATGACGCAACGCAAGAGGATGTGGATGACGCGAAAGATGCCTTGCGCGATGCCATCGATAACCTGGTTGCCAAGAGTTCGGATACCAGTGTCGAGAGCGTTATGGTTCTTGGTGTTGAAGCGACAGCAGATCCGCCGGGTGGAACCGGCTACTATGTTGAGCTACCCGCTGGGAAGAATCTTCTGGACCTTGTCCATAGTGATATAGCGGTATTTTTGCCCACCGGCTCCGAAGCAAGTGTGGAGGAAGCAGTTTCAACAGATGGCGGCGCGACGTGGACCTTTGTTGTAACAGCTGAGAATGGCACACAAGAGACCTATACTGTCCACGTGACGGTGGCACCGGATGCGGACAAGAGCAAACTTCAGGCGGCCTATGACACGCTTGCAGCCAAGATAGACGAAGAGCTCTGGTGGACGGAACTGGGACTGAAAACAGCCCTGAGTGACCAACTGACGTCGGCCCTTCAGGTACTCAACGATGTGGCGGCTACGCAGGCTGAAGTGGATGCGGCTTTGGAGGCTCTTTTGGCGAGCGCCTTTAGGGCGTCCAAGGGCAAGACGGGCCTAGAGACGGTGATCCCGCTTTATGAAAACGCTGGCTTCGAGGGCTTGACTCCTGCCCAGCAGGGCGCAAGCGAGGCTATCGGCTTCATTAATATGGCGAAGATCAAGGTCTCGACCTACGGTACGGACGACAAACCGACCGATGTGCAGCCTGAAACCAAGGAAGCGATAGACCAGTTGATCACCGACGCGGTGGCCTATTACCTTGAGATCCTGGAAGGGATTAATGACGCTTCAACGGTGCAAGACACAGCGGCAGCGATCGAAGCCTTCATTGACTACGCCATCGAAGTATACGGGTCCTGGGCTGAGGCCAAAGAGAATGTCAGTGAACTTCAGTTAATTGCTGAAGATTTCGAAGATACTTACAAGCTCAAGGTGGGCGTTGCGGCCAAAGTACTGAAAGGCAAGGGGGCTGGCTACGGGACACTGGCTGAAGTGATCCAGGCCGCCCTGGCACCGGATGCAGACAAGAGCGGGCTCAAGGATGCCATCGATGAAGCTATCCTCCTGACTGAAGACGACTATACGGGTGCGAGCTGGACCCTTCTCGAGGAAGCTCTCGATCATGCCCAACAAGTCTACGCGGACGAAGCCGCGACGCAAGAGGAAGTTGATGATGCTGAAGAAGCCTTGCGTCAAGCCATCAGTAACCTGGTCGCCAAAATTGTGACCCAAATGGTCATCAAGGCGCAGCCGACCAAGCTGGCTTATGTTGAAGACCAGACTCTGGACCTCTCAGGCTTGCAGGTGACCCTGACCTATAACGACGGGTTGCCGGAAGATGTAGCTTTTGAAGACTTTGACGATTACGGTATTACGGCTGCACCTGTCCAGGGAACGGCCCTGACGATCGCAGCCCATCATGGCAAGCCGGTGACCCTGACGCACCCGGATCTGATTACGGGTGTCGATACCGACAATCTGACGGTTACTGAAGCTCAGTTCCATACCTATAAGTTCGTGATTGAGGATCAGGCGCCTAAGTATTGGGTCAGAGAGGGTCTTACCGACCCAACGGATGACGATTTTGCCGGACTGACGCCGGTGAAGCTCCACCTGGCCATTGATGAAACAAAAGACAAACATTACCAGGGCAATGTCCGTATCCAGGCAGTCGGTTTCGATGGTCTGCAACTATGGGCAAAAGACAGTGCGGATGCTTGGTATGACATCAATGTAACCGGTTGGGGCCCGCCCTCAGGCTTTGTGATGAACCTGGACGGAGATCCCCAGGAAGTCTATGTCATAGCGACCAAACAGCTTGATAATGAGACGGCAACCCTAGTATTACTTGATGTAAGCGGAGAATACGGAGCATCTGACAACAAGATTATCAGTCAGGATATCCAGGTGACCGCCGTCAAGGGCTACTATGTATATCTGGATTCTATCTATACGGAAGCCGATGCAGGTGAAGACTTCGACATCGATCTCTACATCGAATCCGATGAGTGGGATGACTTCTTCGGAGCTACTATCGAGATCAGCTTCGACCACACCAGAGTTTCCTATCAGGAAGCCAGCCAAATCGTAGATGGGTTTTTCATCGGCAGTACCATTGCCGGTTCCATAACGACTCTTGAAATTACGGGAGCCTCAACTTCGGGCTGGCCGCTCACAAATGGACTGATTCAATTAGCCAAGTTAGACTTCAAGGTCAAGGATGCTATATCCCCCGGACAGGTCACCTTCTCCATCGGTGATGATCCGGTCGTGAACTTGGAGGACGATGTTCTGAGTACATACGCTCTTAAGGGTCCGGATCTTGTGATTGATCTGACGGGGCCGGGGCTAATCGAACGCAACCAGATTGACGATGTGATCCAGCAGGGCGTAGAGGATGTGAACGCCGAGATCGGCACGTACGCTCAGTTGAGCGACCTGGACCGCGGGACGGGCCGGG
>Ga0265293_10002791_pt1 | contig 33956 bp, 21 predicted proteins | sample Munlanlewell138R_FD_192505 | JGI IMG/M metagenome (GOLD analysis project Ga0265293, IMG submission 192505) | Leachate microbial communities from a municipal landfill in Southern Ontario, Canada - Leachate well 138R | ecosystem: Engineered > Solid waste > Landfill > Unclassified | place: Canada... | reverse complement strand
CACCCGCCCCACGACCCGCACCCAACAAAGGGCCTACCGCATCAACTACGAACGCACCCAAAACGCCCAGCACGAAGCCCTCAACAGAGCACTGAACCCCGAACCACCACCCGAACCACCACCGTTCTGAGGGTGGCTAGCCTGTCCTCATGAGCTATCAGGAAGTACCGATCCGTGCGGGCACCATCCGGCTCGGGCAGTTCCTGAAGCTCGCGAATCTGATCGACACCGGTGCCGATGCGAAGGGCGTGATCGCCGACGGGCTGGTCACCGTCAACGACGAGGTCGAGTTACGGCGCGGCCGGCAACTACGCCCCGGTGACGTGGTGGTGGTCGACGGGCAGGGCGCCCGCGTCGCCGGCCCGTAGTCGCCGGAGCGTAGTCGCCCGTCAGGCCTTGACCAGCGCGACCCGCACGCCGTCGCCGATCTCGGCCCCGTCGGTCACCTCGTCGGCCGCCACCACGTCGAAGCTGGTCGCCAGGATCTCCCCGGCAATCAGATCCCGGTGAGTGCGGGCCCAATCCTGCTTCTCGGCGGGCACGGCCAGCCTGACCGCGATGCGATCGGAGATCTCGAGGCCGCTCGACTTGCGTAGATCCTGCAGTTCCCGGATCCGGTCCTTGGCCCAGCCCTCGGCCTCCAGTTCGGGCGTCACGGTCGGATCGAGCACCACCAGGCCGGCGCCGTCGGGCAGCGCGGCGGTGGAATCGGGTTCGGCGGCAACCAGTTTGGAGCTGTACTCCTCGGGCAGCAGCGTGGCGGGCCCGGCGGTCAGGGTGCCGTCGGCATTGACCACCCCGGCGCCGGACTTGACCGCCTTGATGGCCGCCTGCACGTCCTTGCCGATGCGCGGGCCGGCGACCCGGGCGTTGACCGTCAGCTCGAACCGACCGAACTTCGCGATGTCGTCGGTCAATTCGACCGCCTTGACGTTTAATTCATCGGCGATCAGGTCGGCGAACGGCCGCAGCGCGTCGGGATCGGCCACCGCCACGGTGAGCTTCGGCAGCGGCAGCCGGACGCGCAGCTTCTTGGCCTTGCGCAGCGAGGATCCCAGCGAGCAGACGTCGCGCACCTGATCCATGGCGGCCACCAGGGCGGGGTCGGTGGGCAGGTCCGCCTCGGGCCAGTCGGTCAGGTGCACCGACCGCTGACCGGTGAGCCCGCGCCAGATCACCTCGGTCGCCAATGGCAGCAGCGGCGCGGCCAGCCGTGCCGTCACCTCGAGCACCGTGTGCAGGGTGTCGATCGCGTCGCGATCCTCGTCCCAGAACCGGTTACGGGACCGTCGCACATACCAATTCGTAAGCGCCTCGGTGAACGACCGCAACTGCTCGCACGCCCCGGAGATGTCGCAGCTGTCCAGCGCGGCGGTCAGATCGTCGCGCAGCACGGCCAGCTTCGCCAGGATGTAGCGGTCCAGGACATGGGTCGAATCGGTCCGCCACTGCCCCACCGACGGCGCGTACAGCGCCAGGAAGCTGTAGGCGTTGGACAGCGGGAGCAGCACCTGCCGCACGCCCTCGCGGATGCCTTGTTCGGTGACGATCAGGTTGCCGCCGCGCAGGATCGGCGAGGCCATCAGGAACCAGCGCATGGCGTCGGAGCCGTCGCGGTCGAACACCTCGGTGACATCCGGGTAGTTGCGCAGCGACTTGCTCATCTTCTGACCGTCGTTGCCCAGCACGATGCCGTGGCTGACGCAGGTCTTGAACGCGGGCTTGTCGAACAGCGCGGTGGCCAGTACGTGCAGGGTGTAGAACCAACCCCGGGTCTGGCCGATGTACTCGACGATGAAATCGCCCGGGAAGTGCGGATCCTCACCGTCCCCGCCGTCGAACCAGGCCTGGTTCTCGAACGGGTAGTGCACCTGGGCATACGGCATGGACCCGGAGTCGAACCAGACGTCGAAGACGTCCTCGATCCGGCGCATGGTCGACTTGCCGGTCGGGTCGTCGGGGTTGGGCCGGGTCAGCTCGTCGATGTAGGGCCGGTGCAGATTGTCCGGCCGCACGCCGAAGTCGCGCTCGAGTTCGTCCAGACTGCCGTAGACGTCGATCCGGGGATAGGCCGGATCGTCGGAGGTCCACACCGGAATAGGCGTGCCCCAGTAGCGGTTTCGGGAGATCGACCAGTCGCGGGCGCCCTGCAGCCACTTGCCGAACTGACCGTCCTTGACGTGCTCGGGGTACCAGGTGATCTGCTGATTGAGTTCGACCATCCGATCCCGGAACTCCGTCACCTTGACGAACCACGACGACACCGCGCGGTAGATCAGCGGATTGCGACAGCGCCAGCAATGCGGGTAGGAGTGCTCGTAGGTCTCGTGCCGCAGCAGCACCGCGCCGTTGACGGCGGCAGACCCGGTGCCGTTCTTCAGGTCTCGGATGATCTGCGGGTTCGCCTCGAAGACCTGCAGGCCCTCATAGTCCGGGACGGTCGCATCGAAGCGGCCCTTGGAGTCCACCGGGGTCGCCGGGACGATCCCGACGGTGTCGGTGGTGGCCTTGTCGTCCTCGCCGTAGGCCGGCGCCATGTGCACGATGCCGGTGCCGTCCTCGGTGGTCACGTAGTCGCCGCGCAACACCTGAAAGGCGTTGTCCGCCTTGTCGGTATCCACGAAGTACGGGAACGGCGGCAGGTAGCGCGCACCCAGCAGGTCGGCGCCGGTGTGCGTCCCGACGATCTCGGGTTCCTCGCCCAGCTCCCGGGCATAGGCGGCGAGCCGGGCCTGCGCCAGCACGTAACGGTTCCCGTCGGGGCCCGCGACCTCGACGTAGTCCACCTCCGGGTTGACCGCCACGGCCTGGTTCGACGGCAGGGTCCACGGCGTGGTGGTCCACACCAGCAGGTACGCCCCGGCCAGCGGCCCGTCGGAGAGCCGGAGACCGACGGTGATCGCCGGATCCTGGCGGCTCTGGTAGACGTCGTCGTCCATCCGCAGTTCGTGGCTGGACAGCGGGGTCTCGTCGTTCCAGCAGTACGGCAGCACCCGGAAGCCCTCGTAGGCCAGGCCCTTGTCCCACAGCTGCTTGAACGCCCAGATGACCGATTCCATGAAGGTCAGGTCGAGCGTCTTGTAATCGTTGTCGAAGTCGACCCACCGGGCCTGGCGGGTGACATAGGCGCGCCACTCGTCGGTGTACTTCAGCACCGAGGCGCGGCAGGCGTCGTTGAACTTCTCGATGCCCATCTCTTCGATCTGGGCCTTGTCGGTGATGCCCAGCTGGCGCTGCACCTCGAGTTCGGCGGGCAGGCCGTGGGTGTCCCAGCCGAAGCGGCGCTCCACCTTGTAACCGCGCATGGTGCGGTAGCGCGGGACGATGTCCTTGACGTAGCCGGTCAGCAGGTGCCCGTAGTGCGGCAGGCCGTTGGCGAAGGGCGGGCCGTCGTAGAACACATACTCGGGAGCACCCTCCCGACGGTCGATCGAGGCGCGGAACGTGTCGTCGGCGTCCCAGTACGCCAGCACCTCGGTCTCGAGCTGCGGGAAGTTCGGCGCGCCCGCGCTGAACTTGGGATAGGCGTTGGGGCTGGTGTGTGGACTACCGCTGTCGGCCACTGCGCGTCGTCTCCTGTGCCTGGCATCTTCGGCACGGGGACGACGTCGCGCCGGTGCGCGAGCGCCGCGGTACCACCCCGCTTGCGCGCCGGAGGCACGCCGCTCAACTTCGTTCGGCTGTGACGGGCCGACCCGTTCGGTTCTACTGGGCCCGACGCGGCGGGCGGTTCTTCCGAAGGCTCCCCGGTGATGGCCGGATCAGCGCCGTTGTCTCGATTCTAGACAGCGTCGATTCTAGCCAGCGACGCAAATCAGCTGGAGACCACTTCGATCAGCGCCAGCGGCAGCTGTTCGTCGAACTCCTCGACGGTGTGCCGATCGAAGCTGCGCGTGTCGTACCACCAGTTCAGATAGATCACGTCGGCGCCGCGCCGCGCGTGCAGCGCCAGCAGGTGTCCCTCGGGCGGGGTGGTGCCGGACACCGTCGAGCGGTAGGACACCCAGGCCTGCCCGGCGACCGCGGTGTCGGCGGGCGTCACCGCGGCGAACGGGTCGGCCGGGACGGGGCCGCGCAGATCACCGCACTCGAGTCGCATGCGCCGCGACGATTGCTCGCCGTCGAGATCCACGGTCAGCGCTCCGGACCCGACGGTGCGCGCGATCACACGCCCGAGCGCCGCCATCAGGATCAGCTCGAAGGCGGCGCCACCGGCCACCCCGGGCGACATCACCTCCGCGGTCAGGACGGGGTCCAACCGGCTGGCCAGCTTCGCCATGTCGGTGGCCTTCGGGCGCGGATCGACCCATCGGTCGGTGAGCCACTGCGCATCGTCGGTGCGGTGTCGGGCGGGGGCGGCCGAGCGAACCAGGGATGTTGCGGGCATACGTCAACCGTAGGCGTGTTGTCCCAAAATTGGGAGAGCCGTCTCAAATCTTCTACGGTCGTGTCAATACCCGGGTGACTGCGTCTATGGTGGACGGGTGCCCCGCACCGATGAGAACGGCCGGCAGCTCAAAGCCCTGCTGGACTATCTGCTTGACGGAGACGTCGATGCGAAGGCGATCTACACCGCCCTCGGGGTATCGAGCAGCACCTATTACCGCCGGATCAAGGAGCGCGACTACCCCAACGCGGAGGAACTGCGCCTGGTCGCGGATCGGTTCGCGTTGAGCTATCCGGACCTGCAGATCCGCTTCGGCCTGATGAGCCGCCAAGAGGTGTACCACTATCTGGAGTCGGCCCCGGTGGCGGTGGCCTCACTCACCGATCAGACTGCGACCGCACGCACCGCGCGACGGCCGAAGTTGTCGCAATTGTCGCCACGCCCGGACGCGCCGCCGCTGTAGCGGCCTTCGGACCCCATTGTCGAAAGCGTTCCCACGATGGCCCTGACCTTCATCATCACCATCACGTTGGTGTGCATTGGGTGGAGCCTGTGGATCCGGCGCCTGACCTGGTCGTGTCGCTGGGAGGTCGCGGCGACCCTCAACATCGCACTGCAGGGCGGCGCGGTCCTGTTGATGTCGCCCTGGGCCTCGGCGACGCTGGGGCCGATCCTGTACGACCTGACCGGCAAGTGGAACTTCGAGGACTACCTCGGTCACGATCTCTACGTGGTCGCCGCCTCGGCGATCGTCTACAACGCGATCGGGCGACTGCACGACGACTCGGCGATGCAGGAGACGTTCAAGCAGTATGTCGAGCGGCCCGCGACGCTGTGTATCCCGTTGCTGTTGGCCACCTTCTGGCTGGGCAACGGCGCGGCGATCTACCACCCCGACTTCTTCCAGCTGCCCACCGACTTCTGGCTGTCCGCCTACTGGGTCCTGCTGTGTTCGATGCTGCTCTACCTGTTGGCCTACGGCGCCCGGGCCATGCTGGTGTTGCGTCGGGATCCCCGTTCGCGGCGGATCGCCACCGTCTACCTGATCGCGTCGGCCAGCGGCATGGTTGCCTGCGTGGTGCGCATCGTCACCGCGCTGGTGCCGCAGCTGCAGCCGCTCGAAAACGGGAAGATGGTCTGGCTTTTCGCGTGCACGTGCGGTGCGGTGTTCGCGCTCACCGCCGCGCACTCGTGGCGGGTCAAGATCCGGGGGCTGACCGGGGTGCCCCGCTGAGCCCCGTCAGGCGTCCACCCTGCTGAACTGTCCGAGGCGATACTGCTCGACACAGCTGGCGCGACGGACCTTGCCGCTGGTGGTGATCGGGATCGAGCCGGGACCCACCATCACCAGATCGGCCACCTTCAATCCGTGGGCAGTCGAGATTGCCGAGGTCAGTTCGCGTTTGAGCTCGGCCAACCGGGCCATGGCCTCCTCCTCGGTGTCGCCGCGCTTCTTGTGCTCGACGATGACGACGAGGTGTTCGGTGCGGTCGTCGGGCACCGAGATGGCCGCGACGCGGCCCCGGCTGACCTCCTGCACGGTGGCCTCGATGTCGTCGGGCGAATGGTTGCGCCCGTAGACGATCAGCAGGTCCTTGATGCGTCCCATGATGAACAGCTCACCCTCGGAGAAGAACCCGAGATCACCGGTGCGCAGCCAGGGCCCGGCCGGGGTGCCGGCGGTGGGGTTGACGATGGTGGCGCCGAAGGTGTCCCGGGTGTCCTCGGGCTTCTGCCAGTAGCCGACCGCGACGTTGTCGCCGCGGACCCAGATCTCCCCCGTGCGCCCGTCGGCGCACTCCACCGCGGTGTCGGGGTCGACCACCCGGACGACCGGGGAGTCCGTCCGACCGTAGCTCACCAACGGGGAACCGGCCCCGGCCGCGCAGCGCTGGGCGTGACCCGCCGACAGCTTCTCGGCATCGAAGTCGACGATCTCGAGCGGGGCCGCGGACTCCCGGGTGGCGACATAGACGACCGCCTCGGCCAGGCCGTAGGAGGGCCGGATCTTGTTCTCGTCGAATCCCAACGGGGCGAAGCGTTCGGCGAATCGGCGCACCGTCGCGGCGTGCACCCGTTCCGCGCCGCTCAGCAGGCTCAGGACGTTGTTCAGGTCCAGGCCGGCCATGTCCTCGTCGCTGGTGCGGCCTGCCGCGAGTTCGTAGGCGAAGTTCGGCCCCGCCGACAGGGTGCGCGGGTAACTGGCCAACAGTTGCAGCCAGCGCGCGGGACGCTGCAGGAACGCGACCGGGCTGGTCAGCACGGTGTGGACGCCGCCGAGGATCGGCACGCACACGCCCAGCATCAGCCCCATGTCGTGGTAGAACGGCAGCCACGACACGAACGTGGTGTCCGGTGGTGCCACACCGCCGTGTTCGGAGAAGAACGCCGCCATCATCTGTTCGAAGTTCGCCGCGAGATTGCGATGGGTGATCTCCACCCCGGCCGGCCGACGCGTGGAGCCCGACGTGTACTGCAGGTAGGCGGGATCCTGAGTGCCGAGGCGGCGCACCGGCTTTCGGCGGGCATCCAGGTCCAGCACATCGACCTCGATCACCGCCGGGGCCGGCGCCCCGGCCCGCGCGGTCGCGTAATCGGCCGCGGCGTCGCGCACCGCCGAGGTGGTGAGCACCACCTCGGGAACGGTGTCGGCCATGACGGCCGCGGTCCGCTCGTCGTGGGCGCCGCCGCCGGGTGCGGGCAGTGGCACCGCGATCAGTCCCGCCTGCAGTGCGGCGACGAACGCCAGAATGTATTCGAGGCTCTGCGGGGCCAGGATGACGACGCGGTCACCGGGTTCGGTGTGTGCGCACAGTTCGTGCGCGAGGTTCACCGTCCGGCGTTGGAGCTGCGACCAGGTCAGCGTGATCGGCGCACCGTCCCAGTCCTGCTCGTAGTCCATGAAGGTGAACGCGATGTCGTTGGGCTGCAGGCTGGCCCGCTCGCGCAGCACCGCGGGGATCGACGACTGGATCATCACTGCCTCTCAGACGGCGACGTTGTGGATCGGCGCGTCGGCCCAGCGCCCGTTGGCGACGCGGACGTAGACCGACTTCATGACGTCGACGAATCTGCCGACCGATTCCCGCGCGACCGGGTTGTCCGGGAACAGCGCCGTGAGCTTGGTCTCGTGCTCCATGCGGGTGATCCACATCGAAACCTGGTGCGACGCACGGCCTTCGTTGAAGATGTGGAAGTTCAGATCCGAGTTCGCGACCGTGGACAGCGGGGCGATGCTCGCATCGAGGAAGGACATCACGAAGTTCCCGGGCCGCGGGCTTTGCAGTCCGGCGTCCGCCGGCGCCAACTGCAACACCCGGGCAAACGGCACGTTGGCCAACCCGAGGTTGGCATCGTAGGACTCCTGCGCGGCCGCCGCGGTACCGCCGAAGGACCGCGGGCTGATGGGAACCGCAAGCGGCACCAACCCGGTGAACCATCCGGTGGTGACGAGTTCGGTCGGGGTGGTCCGGGTGTCGGTGGGTGTGACGACGTAAAACGCGTCGGCACCGCTGATCTCGTGGCGCGCGAACGCCGCGGCGGCGAACACCCCGCCGCTGAATCGGGCACCGCCGTCGACGCAGGCGGATTCGAAACGTTGGGTCTGCGCCTCGTCGAGCAGCGTCGCGGTCATCGTCGCGCCGTCGCAGGGCACCGCGGGATCGCCGAGGGGCAGCGGGAAATCCGGTAGCGAGCCCTCGTTGTGACCGGCGAATTCGATCCAGGCCCGCACCTCGGGTGATTCGGCGGTCAAGCCTTCGGCGTATTCGCGTTGACGGCAACAGAATTCCTCGTAGCTGCCCGCTTGCGGCAGCTTGATCGGCGCGGCGCCGCCCGCCAGCGCGCCGTACATCATGTGGACCTCACCGAACAGCACACCCATGATCATCGGGTCGATGTAGAGGTGGGCGATGCTGGCGAAGAACGTGAAGTGGCTGCGTCGTTGGATGACCCCGAACCGGAAGCCGCCCCACTGCCGCGGGTCCGGTGTCCCGAGCACGAGCTCGCGCAACTCGTCGGCGCTCAGCTCACCGCACCGCTGCGCCGTCACGGCGATATCGGCGGGATCGACGATCGAGTGGCGCACGAAATCCCCCTCGCCGCGACGCTCGAACCAGCTCCGGTACGTGTCGTGACGGCGCAGGTGCGCGGTAAGGACGTGAGTCATGGCTCGGATATCGCAACGTCCCGCGACGTCCCAGGTGAAGATCATCAGCCGCGACATGTCCTGGCCGCGGGCCGCGTGATCGGCGAACCGCGCGAGGTGTTGGGCTTGCTGAAAGCTCGGTGGCACCGGGTTGACCGGGGCGCCGGCGGCCTTGTCAGCGGAGTCCGGCGAGACGTCCCAGCGGATCACCTGCCCGGGGGCCGGCTGCCACTCGTCTATCGTCGCGATGCCAAACAAGCTGCTACTGCTCCTCATCCTGCCGATAGTTGGTCGTGTGGTACCAGACGGAACCGATTCGACGGTTCACCCAATCACGAATCCGGCCGATTCGGTAGCGTACCCACTACCCGATTTTCGAGCGAACGAAAATCGGTTCGACCGACAACGTTCGTATTCAATTCAAGCCGGCCCGGCGGACCCCGCACCATCTCAGCAACCTCCGCCGCGCTCACCGACTAGCTGCGCAGATGCACCGGTCCGAGCGATCCGCGAGATGCGCCTGGGTCGGCCGAGGGATTCGCCGGAAACAACCGCACCGGATTTGCATTCAACAATCCGCGAGTTCGCTTTGCCATTATTCGCATGCCGCGCGTGCCCCGTCATTTCCACATTCGGTACCTAATTGATGTGCGCGTTTTCTGCGAATAGTAGTTGGATTCTTCCGACCGCATTCGGGGCTCGACCATCCGGTTCTTGGGGTCGCGGTGTGCACAATTCGATACCAGGCTCGCGGGGCCGTCGCGACGCTGCGGCGCGGGTCTGAACACCGTCTATGAACGCGGGCTGAGAACCTGCTGTACGTCGGGCGCGGGCGTTCCGCGACATGCGGAACTTATTGAGTACGCAACCAATGCCGCGCGCCGAGATCGGCCGGGAGTCGCCGCGGACGCCCTGGATATTGGGCCCGTGCTCGCCGCCAAGTGAATCCCGACTTCGAGGCGTCCGCCCGCACGGGCGGTTATTTACGCGTTCGCCAAAACCGCGCGCCCCGCCACCCCTGGGCGCGCATGTCGCGACCGCCAGCGTTGCTGATCTTGATCCCCCGGCCCTATCGGGGTGACGAGTTACCGGACATGCCCGCCGCCGGCATCGGCCGCCGCGCCGATCGCGACAAGTCCGATGGCAAACAGCTTGGCGGCCAATCGAACTAGCGAATCCGCCGCGAAACACGTTGTGGCAGGCTGTGTCACGTCCGGGATCCGACGGTAACTCCCGCGCGCGGACGGCCGGGGAGTACGGTGCCTAATCATGTGGACGGCCGTGGTGGTGATGGCGGTCGCGGTGATCTTCGAGCCCATCCGAATCGGTTTGGGCGTGCTGATGCTCAACCGACCGAACCCGCTTCGGCAACTCCTGGCGTTCCTGTGCGGCGGTTTCACCATGGGCATCGGGGTCGGACTGGTGGTCCTGTTCGTCCTGCAGTCCACTCCCCTGGCCAGCCCCGGCAGGCTCTCCGTTGCCGGTGTGCAGATCGGGGTCGGGATCGCCGTGCTGGTGTTCGCTGCCGCTTTCGCCGCGACGGGGTCGTCCGCCACCTCGTCCCGTCGGCTCGCAATTGCGTTGGCGGCCAACGGTGCTTCCTCACCGGCCGTCGCCGAAATGCCGGCGAACGAACCGAGCAGGCCGGGCTGGGCCCGTCGGCTACTCACCGGGGATTCGCTGTGGGTGGCCTGGTGCAGCGGGCTGCTCACCGCCCTGCCGTCGGCCAACTATCTCGGCGCCATGGCGGTGATCCTGGCGGCGGGAGCCGACCGCCCCGCCCAGGCACTGGCGTTGCTCCTGTTCAACGTCGTCGCCTTCACGCTGGTGGAGATCCCGTTGGTGAGTTATCTGGTGGCGCCGCAACGGACCCTGGCCGTCATGACCGCGATCCACGCCTGGCTGTCGGCCCGCCCCCGACGCGACATCGCGGCCCTGATCGCCGCCAGCGGGTTCGTGGTTCTGGCGCTGGGCCTGATGCGAAGCCTCGTCTGATGGGGCTGCAACCGTTAGGCTCTTCCGAAGGAGGACGCATGAACAGATTGTTCGCGGCGATGGTGGCCGCGGGCCTGGTGGGTTCGGGAACTTTCCTGGGCGCCGGCTTCGCCGCGGCGGAGACAGCCGTCATCGTCCCGGGCACCTCACCCTCGCCCTACCCGGCGCTGCGGGCGCTGTATCACTTCGATCCCGCCAGCCGGGTGGCCATCGGCCAGAACTATTACGACAGCGCCGGCGCACCGCGCAAGGTCGTCCCCTATCCGGGCAGCCTGTGGCCGATCACCGGGAAAGACTCGCCCACATTGGGCAATTCGGTCGCGATGGGCACCGACACGCTCGGCAGCACCATCCGTGACACCGAGGGGCCGGTCGCGGTGACCGGGCTCTCGCAGGGCGTGCTGGCGTTGAACGCCGAACAGAACCGCCTCGCCCACGACCCGAACGCCCCCGGCCCCGATGAGCTCACGTTCATCAAGGCGGGCAATCCCGATCGACTGTTCACCAAGTACTTCCGGCCCGGCACCCATCTACCGGGTCTGGACTACACCGTGCCGGTGCCGGCGGAAAGCCAGTACGACACCGTCGAGATCGTCGGGCAGTACGACATCTTCAGCGACCCGTTGGACCGCCCCGGGAACCTGGTGGCCTTGGCCAACGCGATGGCCGCGGGCGGCAAGAACCACACGGCCACCGCATTTTCCGACCCCGCCGACATCAGACCCGAGGACGTCACGGTGCGCACCAACAGCCGCGGCGCCACGACCACCACCTACTACCTGCGGGCCGACGAACTGCCGCTCGTGCAGCTGCTGCGGGAGTCCGGGGTCCCCGACGGCATGGCCGACGAGATGGAACGCGTGCTGTGCCCGGTCGTCGAGCGCGCCTACGGTCCGGCGCCCGCCCCCGTCCGCCCGGCGCTGCGCCTGCCCGATCTGCCCAACGTGGTGGTGCCCAACGTCGCGCCCGTGACCATCCCGCTCAACGCGGCCGGCAACGTCGTATCCGCGGCGAACGCGGTCCGCGTCCTGTCGCAGTTGGGTAATGCGCTGCCGGACAAGCCCGCCCCGAAGCTCGGCCTGCTGCCGAAGAAGAACCCGCTGCCCAAGATCGGCATCCTGCCCAAGGGTAAGAAGAAGCGCTGAGGCCCGGCCCGACCTCTCACGGGGCGGTCGGATGCTGCCGCGACGGCCACCAGTTGGCCTTGCCGATCAGGGTGGCCGCGGCCGGGACCGTGATCGTGCGCACCACGAACGTGTCCAGCAGCAGACCGACGCCGACGACGAAGCCGGACTGCACCATGGTGCTGATGCTGCTGAACAGCAGCCCGAACATGGTGGCCGCGAAGATCAGACCGGCCGCGGTGATCACCCCGCCGGTCGAGCCCACAGTGCGGATCACCCCCAGCCGCAACCCGACCCCGGACTCCTCCCTGATCCGGGAGATCAGCAACATGTTGTAGTCGGCGCCCACCGCGACCAGGATGATGAACGTCAATCCCGGTACGCTCCAGTGCATTTCCTGGCCCAGCAGGAACTGGAAAAAGATGGCGCCGATGCCGAGGGCGGACAGGTAGGACAGCACCACCGACAGGATCAGGTAGATCGGCGCGACGACGGCCCGCAACAGCACCACCAGAATCATCAGCACCACCAGGATCGTCACCAGCACGATCAACCGGATGTCACTGTTGTAGTAGTCGCGGGTATCGCGCAGCACCACGGGATAACCGACCACCGACACCGAGGCGTCGGCCAGCGTCGTGTTCGGTTGCGCGCCTTGGGCGGTGCGGACGATGTCGTTGACCTGGTCCATGGCATCGGTGCTGAACGGATTGAGGTCGGTCTGCACCAGGTATCGGGCCGCGCGACCGTCCGGGGAGATGAACAGTTTCGCGGCCCTCTTGAACTCTTCGATACCGAAGCTCTCCGGCGGCACGTAGAAGCCGGCCATCGCCGGCGTCGTCGCATCCTCTTTGAGGGCCAGCAGGAACTGCGACGCCTGGGCGAGTCCGCCACTCATCTCCAGGGTTTCGCCCACCAGCCGTTCGACGCCGTCGGCGACCTGCCGGCCGGCATCGGCCAGCGTGTTGGCACCCTGTTGAAAGCCGTTCAATCGGGCCTGCAGACCGCTGGGGTTGTCGGCGCCCAGCGAACGCAGGGCCCCGCCGGCCAGTTCGACCGCACGCCGCAGGTTCGCCGTGGTCTTCGCCAGGGTCTGGGTCGCCTCGGTGTCCCGCAGCTGCCGGGCCAGATCCGCCAACCGGTCGAAGGTGCCGTCCTTGCTGGCACGATCCAGGCGGGCCAGCTGGATTCGCGCGTTGGCGCAGCCCGGATCGAGATCGCAGATGGGGCTGGCATTCAGCGCGCCGAGAACCGGGACGATCCAGTCGAAGCTGTTCTTCATGTTGGTCAGGTTCAGTCCGATGGCCTCCCCCAGCGACCGCATGTCCCCGATGAGCCGCGTCGCATTGTCGATGTTGCGCAGGGTCTCGTTACCGCCGACGACGGTCTGCACGTTCGACAGCACCCCGACCAGGTTGCGCGCCTTGGTGATCGCGGTGGTGATCTCGCCGCGGACGTCGCCGAGACTGTCGGCGAGTTCATCGGCCCCGGAACGCAGCTTGCCCAGATCCCCCGAGTTCCGGTCGATCTCCGCGGAACCGTCACCGAGTTGCTTGCCCACCTCGCCGGCCTGATAGGCCACCTTGGCCTGTTCCAGCGGCGCGCCCGTGGGCCGGGTGATGCCGCGCACCATCGCGATCCCCGGCAACTGACTGATGCGCTGCGCCATCTGTTCGAGATCGGCCAGGGCCCGCGGGGAGCGCAGATCGTGGGGCGACTGGATCACCAGGTACTCGGGGATCACCGAGTTGAGCGGAAAGTGTTGCTCCAGCGCGGCGTAGCCCTGGGAACTCTGCGCCGCTGCCGGCAGCGCCTTGCGGTCGTCGTAGTTGTAGGTGGCGAACGTCATGCAACCCGCCAGGATGGCCAACACCAGCAGGCTCGCCAGCAGGTGCGCGCGGGGACGACGGACGATGCGGATCCCCGAACGCCGCCAGAACCGGGTGGTCAGATCCTTGCGCGGGGCGATCCAGCCGCGGCGCCCGACCAACACGATGATCGCCGGCAGCAGCGTCACCGCGCCCAGGAACGCGACGAGGATCGCGATCGCCAGCGCCGGTCCCACCGAGGCGAACAGTCCGAGGCTGGTGAAGGACATCCCGAGAAAGGTCACGGCGACCGTCGCGGCCGACGCCGCGATCACCTTCCCGATCGAGGACAGCGCCATCTGCAGGGCGGTGTCGGAACCGTATCCGGCCCTGAGGAAGTCGTGGTAGCGGCTGATCAGGAACACCGCGTAGTCGGTGCCCGCGCCCACCATCATGCCGCTCATGAAGACGATGGTCTGATTGGCGATCCCGAGGCCCAGCTGTGCCGCACCGGCCACCGCGGGTTGGGCCACCACTACCGCCAGACCGATCGAGATCAGCGGCAGGAACATCGTCACCGGATTGCGGTAGATGAGCAGCAGGATCAACAGGACCAGGACGGTGATCGCCGCCTCGATCACGAACAGATCGCGCTCGCCGACCACGTTGAGGTCGGCGACGGTGGCCGCCGGGCCGGTGAGATACGCCGTCAGCGTGGACCCCTCGACGGTCTGTTCGACGATGTCGGCGACCCGCGCGAACGCCTCCTTCGACCGCGGCGTGCCCAGCCCGCCCTCGAGGTTGATCGGCAGCAGCCATGCCTGATCGTCCTGGCTGCTCATTGCCTCCCGTAGGGCGGGAGCGCTCAGGAAGTCTTGCAGCGTGGCATCATCGGGCTCCTGCTCGCGGATGGTTTCCACGAGGGTGCGGTAGGTCTGCTCGTCGGCGCGTCCCAGGCCCTCGTCGTTGACGAGCACCACCACGACGAAACTGTCGGTGCCGGACTGCTGGAAGGCATTGAGCATGGCCGTGCTGGCGGCCATCGCCGGCGAGTCGGCGGGCAGGATGGCCACGGGATGTTCCTCGGCCATCTGCTTCAGCGTCGGCATACTCAGCGGCAGCACGACCGCGAGCGTCACCCACAGTCCGATCAGGGCCCACGGCCAGCGGACCGCGAACCTCCCGATCATGCCGAAGACGCCGTGGGTCGCGGCAGCCTCGTGGGTGTCGGTTGCCGAGTCCGGTGTCGGGTCTGCCGTCACTCCTGCCCGACGGGTTGCGGAACCCTCGCCGGGGCCCGGGGCGACGCCGTGGGCTCGGTGATGCGGTCGCACACCGCCTGCAGGGCGGCGACATAACGTTCCACGGAGGCACGCGCCACCGGGTTCTTCGGGAACACCACGGTGGCGACCGTCTCGCCGAATCGTCCCACCAGGGTGCTCAACGGGTAGGTGACCCGACCGTCGCTCAGGGTCGCGATCTTCACCCCGTCCATCAGATTGGTCAGCAGCGGCGCCAGCGGGCCCGAGCTGGCGTCGAAGAAGTTGAGCATCGGGAACAGGGGCCGCGGCGGGGTCAGCCACGGGGCCAGTTCGACGACCCGCTCGAACGGAACGTTGGCCATCGGTTTGCCGGAGTCGAAACACGTTTGGGCGGCCCGGGCACTGTCGGCGAACGACGTCCCGGCCACGGGCACGGTGAGCGGGATCAGCCCGGTGAACCAGCCCTGCGTGGTCAGCTCCGCCGGGCCGGATCGGGTGTCGATGGGGGTCAGGCTGTGATAGGTGTCCAGGCCGGTCAGGTCGCCCAGGGCGTGTCCGGCGCAGGCGATCAGGCCGCCGATGAACCGGGCCCCGGCCGCCACGCAGATCTCCTCGAACCGGTGCGTCTGCTCCTCGTCCATCAACCGCACCGTGATGAGATCGCCGGTACCGGAGGGGGTTTGGTCCTCGACCGGCAGCGGGAACCGCGGGAACGAGCCGTCGTTGCGCTGGGCGAAGTCGATCCAGGCCCGGACCTCGTCGGTGTCGAGGCTCAGCGCGGAGGTGAACTCACGCTGGCTCAGGCAGTAGTCCTCGTAGCGGCCGGCGTCGGGCAACTGCACCGGCGGTGCACCCGATACCAATGCGCTGTACATCAGCTGGAACTCCATCAGACCGACACCGACGAACTGCCCGTCCACATGCAGATGGTCGATGCTCGCCCAGAAGGTGAAGCTCTCGGCGGACTGGATCACGCCGAACCGAAAACAGTCCCACTGCAGCGAATCCGGGGTGTCGATCACCCGCGCGCGCAGCTCCTCCGGGGTCTGCTCACCGTGCCGGGTCGGGGCGAAGGTGATGGCGGTGGCCTCGGGCATGGTGTGCCGCACGATGTCGTCGGCGCCCCGGTACTCGAACCAGCTCCGGTAGGTGCTGTGCCGGCGCAGGTGATTGTTGATCACGTACGTCATGGCGCGGATGTCGCAGCGGCCGGGCAGGACGCAGGCCGCGATGAACAACCGGGAATGGTCCACCCCACGCGCCGCCTGATCGACGAAGCTGCGCAGATGCCGGGCCTGAATGTAGCTGGCCGGCACCGGGCTCGGCGGTGCGGCCTGCGCCTCGGTCAGCGTTGCCGCCGCCGGTTGCCACGTGACCAGCGACCCGGCCTGCGGGTGCCACTCCTCGATGGACGCGATCTCAACGGGGCCCAGTAACAACCGTTCCTCCTGTCATCCCACGGACGCGGTTTCCTGCGGTGCGAGCTTGTCGCACAGGTGATCGGCCAACCCGCGGATGGTGGTGATGGCCATCGAACTGATCCGGACGCCGGTCTCGGCCTCGATCCGCGTGCGCAACTCCAGGTTGCCCAGGGAGTCCAGCCCGTATTCGGGCAGCGGCCGGTCGGGGTCGACCGAACGTCGCAGCAGCAGGCTGACCTGTTCGGAGATCACCCGCCGCAGATGGGTGGGCCACTCCTCGCGCGGCATCGCGTTGAGTTCGGTGCGCAGCCGGCTCTGCTCGCTGCCACCGCGGCTCGCGGCCTTGAACAACTCGGCGAACGGCGTGCGTTCAGCGAACGCCGTCAGCCACGGGGCGCCCATGATGGGCGCGTACCCGCTGTAGGCGCGGTTGTGGCGCAGGATCTCGGCGAACGCGTAGGCGCCCTCGTCCGGGTCGATCGACGCATCGCCGTCGGCCATCGCGGTCCCCCGCCCGATCTCCGACCAGGCACCCCACGCGATGGCGGTCGCCGGCAAGCCCTGCGCCCGACGCCAATGGACGAACGCGTCGACCCAGCTGTTGGCCGCGGCGTAGGCGCCCTGCCCCGGGGATCCGACCAGCGCGGCGGCCGAGGAGAACACGCAGAACCAGTCCAACGGTTGGGATGCCGTGGCCGCGTGTAGATTCCACGCACCCTCGGTCTTGGGCGTCCAATCCCGGCCGAGCAGTTCATCGGTGATGTTGGTCAGCGTCGCATCCTCGACCACCGCCGCGGCGTGCAGGACGCCGCGCAGCGGCAGACCGGTCTCGGTCGCGGCGGCGACCACCCGGGCCACCGCCTCCGGATCGGTGATGTCACCGCATTCCACCGCGATGTCACCGCCGGCAGCGCGGATCAGTTCGATGGTCTCCTGCGCCTTGATGCTGGGCTGGCTGCGCGACGTCAGGACGATGCGCCCGCAACCGGCCTCGGTCATCTTCTCCGCGAGGAACAAGCCCAAACCACCGAGGCCGCCGGTGATCACGTAGGCGCCGTCGGTCCGGAACACCGGAACGTCGGCCGGGTCCACCACGGCCTGGAACTGCCCCCCGCGCGGAATGTCCAGCAGCAGCTTGCCGGTGTGTTGCGCACCGCCCATCGCGCGGATCGCGCTCGCCGCATCGGCCAGCGGGTAGTGGGTGCTGCGCGGCATCGGCAGATAACCCTCGGCCGTCAGCGCGAAGACCTTCGCCAGCAGATCGCGCATCACGGCGGGATGGGTGACCGACATCAACGCCAGGTCGACGGCGTAGAACGTCAGGTTCCGCCGGAACGGGAACAGGCCGACGCGGGTGTCGCCGTAGATATCGCGTTTGCCGATCTCGACGAAGCGGCCGTTGAAGCTCAGCAGTTCCAGCCCGGCCCGCTGCAGCGGACCGGTGACCGAGTTCAGCACGATGTCGACGCCGTAGCCGTCGGTGTCGCGCCGGATCTCCTCGGCGAACGACACGCAGCGCGAGTCGTAGACGTTGTCGATCCCCCAGTCCCGCAGCAACTGTCGGCGCTTCTCGCTGCCGGCGGTGGCGTAGATGGTGGCCCCCGCGGCGCGGGCGATGGCGATCGCGGCCTGCCCGACCCCGCCGGTCCCGGAGTGGATCAGCACCTTGTCGCCGGCGGTGATCTTGGCCAGGTCGTGGAGTCCGTACCAGGCGGTGGCGGCGGCCGTGGCGACCGCGGCCGCCTGCTCGTCGCTCAGACCGTCGGGCAGCGGCACCGCCAGGTCGGCGTCGCAGGTGACGAACGTCGCCCAGCAGCCGTTGCCGGAGACGCCGCCGACGTGGTCGCCGACCCGGTGGGTGGTGACACCCGGGCCGACGGCGGTGACGACACCGGCGAAGTCGGTGCCCAGTTCGGGCAACCGGCCCTCGAAGCTCGGACACTGCCCGAACGCCACGAGCACATCGGCGAAGTTGATGCTCGACGTGGTGATGGCGACCTCGATCTGCCCGGGTCCCGGCGGAACCCGGTCGAATGCGACGAATTCCAGCGACTCGAGGTCACCGGGGTTGCGCACCTGCAGGCGCATGCCGCCCTGGCGGTTGTCCACCGCGATGGTGTGCCGCTCGTCGGCCTGCAAGGGTGCGGGCGTCAGCCGCGCGGTGTACCACTGCCCGCCGCGCCAGGCGGTCTCGTCCTCGGCGGAGCCGCTGAGCAGTTGCGTTGCCACCAGGTCGATCTCGGTGGTGTCGTCGACGTCGACCTGGGTGGCGCGACTGTGCGGATACTCCATCGCCAGCACTCGCACCAGGCCCCGCAAACCCGCATGGGCCAGGTTCGGCGTGTCGCCGTCGGTGACGGCCTGCGCGGCCTTGGTCAGGACGTAGAGCCGCGGCAGATCGTCGCCGGAGCCGACCAGCGCCTGGGCGATGTGCATGACGTGGCGCACGCATTGCTGGCCGCGGTCGGCCGAATGTTCCTGGGGCACCGGCCCGTTGGGCGTCATGACGACCACACCGGCACAGACCCGGTCCCCGAGCGTCGTCGACAGCGCATCGGCCGCGACCGTGCGGTCGGTTCCCACCGGCCAGTCGAAGGCCACGATCTCGGCGCCCGCGCCGGCCAGGGCCGCGGACAGTTCCGTGGCGTAGGCATCCTGCGCATTGCCCGCGGTGATCACCAGCCAGGTGCCGGCCTCACCGGTCTGTGCGGCGGGGACCTCGCGGGGCGCCCACTCGATGCCGAGCAGGCGTTCGTTGAGGCGCCGCGCGGCGCGTCCCTCGACGGACATCCCGGTGCCGAGGCGCAGACCGCCGGCACTGAGCACCACCGCACCCTGTTCGTCGAGAATCCGGAGGTCGGCGCGGATACCGTCGTGGTCGGCGCCGGTGACCTCGACCAGGCAGTAGCGGGCGTGCCGGGCCGAACCCGGGGCCCGCAACCGCTCGACACCCAGCGGGAGCAGCAACCCGCCGCCGGCGGCGTGCTGGGCGACCGGATGCGCCAGGACCGCCTGGAAGCACGCGTCGAGTAGCGCCGGATGCACGAGGTACCCGCCCTGCTGCGAGCGCAGCGGACCGGGCAGTGCGACCTCGGCGATGACCGTCTGCGAGGTGCCCTCGAGGTTCTCGGCATCGGCGATGTAGGCCGCCGCCAACCCGGCGAAGGCAGCACCGTGGTGCACACCCACGGCGTCGAACGCCGACCGCAGGTCCGCACCCTCCACGCGGTGCGGGTGCGCGGCCAGCAGTTCACCCAGGTCGTACTGCGCCGGCGGGCCGGAGTTCTCGGCCCCCGTCAGTGTCGCGGAGGCGCGCGGGGTGCGTTCACCGGCGTCGTAGGTCTCCACGGAGAACTCCACGACACCGGGCGAGGCCACCGTCGCGATCGCCGAGACCGGTGCCTGCTCGTCGAGCAACAGCATCTGCTCGAAGGCGATATCGCGCACCTCGGCGTCCTCGCCGAGCACCGTCCGGGCCGCGGCCAGCGCCAATTCGCAGTAGGCGGCCCCGGGCAACACGGCGACGTTGTGCACCTGGTGGTCGGTCAGCCACGGTTGCGCCGCGGTGCCCACCTCGCCGTACCAGACGTGGCGTTCCGGTTCCTCGGGCAGCAGCACGTGCGAGCCCAGCAGTGGGTGCACCTCCATGCTGCAGGCGCCCCGGACCGGGCCCTCGACCGCGCTCCGGTCCAGCAGCAGGGGTTGATGCGTCCAGGTCGGCAGCGGCACGTCCACCAGCCGACCGGCCGGGTACAGCGCCGCGAAATCGACTGCCGCACCGGCCCCGTGGACGTGCCCCACCAGGGGCAGCAGGCCGTCGGGCAGGGCCTGTTCGCGACGCATGGCCGCGAACATGGCCAGCGGCACGTCGACACTGCGCGCGGTCTGATCGACCGCGTGGGTCAGCAGCGGGTGCGGCGAGAGTTCGGCGAAGACGCGGTAGCCGTCCTCGAGCGCGGCCTGCACCGCCGCGGCGAACCGCACGGTGTGCCGCAGGTTGTCCGCCCAGTACCAGCTGTCGAGTTCGGGCACATCGCGCGGGTCGTAGGAGGTGGCCGAGTAGTAGGTGACCTCCGGCGTCAGCGGCGTGATGTCGGCCAGCGCGTCGGTGAGGTCATCGAGGATCGGGTCCACGTAGGACGAGTGCGAGGCGACGTCCACGGCGATCTCCCGCGCCATCACGTCGCGGGCCTCCCAGCCTGCGACGAGATCGCGAATGGCGTCCGCGGCGCCGCCGACCACCGTGGATTCCGGCGACGCGACGACGGCCAGGCCGACGTCGGTCACACCGCGCGCGGCGAGTTCCGAAAGTACCTGGGCGGCCGGTAGTTCCACCGAGGCCATCGCGCCGGCGCCGGCGATCGTGGCCATCAGCTTGGAGCGCCGACAGATCACCCGCACGCCGTCGGCCGGTGACAGCGCCCCGGCGACCACCGCGGCCGCGACCTCCCCCATCGAGTGGCCGATGACCGCGCCCGGCACCACGCCGCGGGACCGCATGGCCGCCGCGAGCGCGACCTGCACCGCGAACACCGTCGGCTGGATCCGGTCGATGCCGGTCACCGTCTCGGCCGCGGTCAGCGCCTCGGTCACCGAGAAGCCGGATTCCTCGGCGATGAGCGGTTCCAGCGCCGCCACCGTCGCGGCGAACTCCGGTTCGGTGGCCAGCAGTTCGGTGCCCATCGAAGCCCATTGCGAGCCCTGCCCGGAGAACACCCACACGGGACCGCGGTCGTCCTGACCGACGGCCGGGGTCAATCCGACCTCCGCCGTGCCGAGTTCGCGCAGTGCGGCCTGCAGTTCGGTGAGGTCGCCGGCGATCACGCCGGTGCGGACCGAGCGGTGGCCGCGCCGCCGGGCCAAGGTGTAGGCGACGTCGGCCGGGTCGAGTTGCTCGGCGCGATCGGCCAGCCACCGTGCGAGCCGATCGGCGGTCCGGCGCAGTTCTTCGGTCGAACTCGCGGACAGCGGGAACAGCAGCCGGCGGCCGTGCACGCCGGGTGCCGTCCCGGAATGATTCCCGGTATCGCTCCCGGCGGGCGGTTGCTCGACGATGGCGTGCACGTTGGTGCCGGACAACCCGTACGACGACACCGCCGCCCGGCGAGGTGCGCCCCCGCTGCGGGGCCAGGGCGTCATCTCCTGCGGGACAAAGACTTTGGTGTCGATGGCGGCCATCTCATCGGGCAGGGCCGTGAAATGCAGGTTCTGCGGCACCACGCCGTGGTTGACCGCCAGCACCGCCTTGAGGAAGCCCAGCGCACCGGCGGCCGACTGGGTGTGCCCGAAGTTGGTCTTGAGCGAGGACAGTGCGCAGGGCTCCTCGGTGCCGTAGACGGCGGCCACGCTCGCGTACTCGAGCGGGTCGCCGACCGGCGTGCCGGTCCCGTGCGCCTCGACCATCCCCACGGTGGCGGCCTCGACGCCGGCCGCCTGCAGCGCGGCGCGATACACGCTCACCTGGGCGTCGCTCGAGGGAGTGGCGATGTTGACGGTGCGCCCGTCCTGGTTGGACGCCACGCCGCGAAGGACCGCGAGAATCCGATCGCCGTCGCGCTGTGCGTCCTCGAGCCGCTTGAGCAGCACCACCGCGCAACCCTCGGCCGAGACGAATCCGTCGGCGGCCACGTCGAAGGCGCGACATCGCCCGGTGGGCGAGAGCATTCCGGCCGCCGACCCGGAGGCCGCCTTGCGCGGTTCGAGCAGCACCGACACCCCACCGGCCAGGGCGAGGTCGCTCTCCCCGTCGAGCAGGCTCCGGTACGCCAGGTGCACGGCCGTCAGGCCGGACGAGCACGCGGTGTCGACGGTCAGGGCGGGCCCGTGTGCGCCGAGCGCGTAGGCGATCCGCCCCGAGGCGAGACTGAAGCTGGTCCCGGTGAAACCGTACGGGCCCTCCAGCGATCCGGTGTCGGCGGCCAGGTAGGCGTAGTCGTTGTGGGTGACCCCCATGAAGACACCGGTCTTGGTCCCGGCCACCGCGGCCGGGTTGATCCCGCCGTGCTCCACGGCCTCCCAGGAGGTTTCGAGCAGCAGGCGGTGCTGGGGATCGATGGCCACCGCTTCGCGCTCGCTGATGCCGAAGAACTCGGCGTCGAAACCGCCCACATCGTCGAGGAATGCGCCGTACTTGGACACCGAGCGCCCCGCGACGCCGGGTTCCGGATCGTAGTATTCCTCGGGATCCCAACGGTCGGTGGGGATTTCGACCACCAGATCGTCTCCGCGCAGCAGCGCCGACCACAACTCGTCGGGTGAGTTGATGCCGCCGGGCAGTCGGCAGCCCAACCCGATGACTGCCACGGGAGTCGCAGGTGTCCTATCCACGTAATCAAACCTCTTCTTCTGCTCGCGGTCGGCGAGGAGACAAAACGCCACACTAGGCCGAAGTCCACCGCCGTGGGTGGGTCCGATTTCGCGCCGATGCCTTCCATGACTCTAGGTGCGATTGGGAAGCCTAGCCCCTCCCGATGACGCGTCTGCCAATTTTTGGGCGAATTGATTGTTTCATGCGAGGCGTCCCGATGGGGTACCACGACATCCGCAGGTGCGCGGACACCGGGCTCTGGAAACTCATCGAATTACACTGGCAAGCAGGGGTTTTCGGATAACCTCGACTCAACTAGCCCGCAGCCGACGGTCCCGCCAGCGTCCGAATGAAACTTTGCTTCCGCAATGATTAGCAAACATTTGTGCTTGCGAACAAAACTAGCTATGAGTCTGCTGTGAGCCCCCGCTTCAGCAACCCCTCGTCACCACGACACCGGTGTGTTTTACCCAGTGAGGCGGGCGGATGCACACCGACGGTGAATTCCCGCGAACCACAGGCGGTTTGCGAAATACATGCGTCGACCCCGTCGACAGCGGGTGGACGCCACGTCAGAAACCCCGGTGGCTACCGGTGTGCACATAGCGCGCACCACGGCGAGTTAAGTCGAGACATCGGCGACAACCAGCGTTGTCCGCCAGGGTAATACCGAATCCGAATCAACCCACCGCGGAGGTGGGTTCCTCCCAGTACGGCGCGCCCTGCTCGGCGATCGGGTCGAAGCCGTGCGACCGCGCGATGCCCGCGGCGCGGCGGATCAGCGCCGCGGTCGCCACGAAGCCGGCCTGATCGGGCACCACGAACGGGGTGAGCAGTCGGTTGTGCACCACCGAGAACGACAGGCCCAGGCTCGGCACCGCCCAGCCCACCGAGCCGCCGAGGCCGACGTGACCGAAGCCGGGCAGCACACCGGGAATGGGAATGGCGTGGTAGCCGAGGTGGAAGGCCATCGGCATGCCGACGCTGTGGTCGAGCCGCAGGCTGCGCCGACCCGTGAGGCCCGCGGCGATCGGCGGCGACAGGTACTCCGTGCCGTCGATGACCCCGCCGTTGGCGATGGCCCCGTACATCTTGGCCAGACCGCGCGCCGTGGCGACGCCGTTGGCGGACGGAATCTCGCTGTCCAGCAACGGAATATCGCCCTGCACAACGGCTTTCATGCCCGGAAAATACAGCGCCCCGAAGCCGGCGGTCATCTGCAGCATGGCCGCGCGCGGGGCCAGGAAGTTGAACACCGGGTTCTGGATGTTCATCTGCGGGTGGATGATCTGGGCCGGCCGGGTGGGCGCGTCGGCCGAGGGGCGACCGAGATGGATGCCGTCGGTGTTGAGCGGGGCGGCGACCTCTTCGCGGAACAGCTGTCGCATGCCCTTGCCGGTGACCGCCCGTGCGAGCCCCGCGAGCAACCATCCGTAGGTCACCGCGTGGTAGGCCGGCTTGCCGCGCAGCTGGGACGCGGGTGCGGCCGCGATCCACTCCTCCATGCGCTGGTGGTCCATGATGTCGGCCTTGCCCAGACCGTTGAGATGCGACAGCCCCGCCCGGTGACTCATGATCTCGCGGACGGTGATGTCGGCCTTGCCATTGGCGCCGAACTCCGGCCAGTACTCGGCCACCGCCGTGTCGTAATCGAGCAGTCCGCGATCCACCAGGCGGTGGATGACCGTCGAGGCCACCCCCTTGGTCGCGGAGAACACCATGGCCCCGGTGTCGGCCGTCCACGGTTGCCGGCCGCGGCGGTCCGACCAGCCGGTCCAGATGTCCACGACCGGCTTTCCATCGAGGAAGACGGCCAGCGCACCACCGCCGAGTTTACGGTGGGGAAACATGCTGGCGAAGGCGCGCACCGCGCAGGAGAACCGCGGGTCGGCGGCACCGCCCACACCGTCGGGAAGCGCTACGCTGCGCTCCCAAGCAGATGCTTTGCTCACCTAGCCAAATCTACCCGCCGCGACGAGCAAACAAACATGGAGTTATCGAACCGTTAGTCTCGGTTGCTCCGGCCTCGGCTATTGCGCGGCGGCGTCCAGGATGCGGGCGGCCGCCAGCGCCGGGGTCAGCTCGCCCTCCCGGACCTGCCGTTCGACCTCGCCGCGGATCCCCTTCACCCCGGGATGTGCCAATACCCGGTCGAGCACCGCGTCGTGGACCATCGCCCAGGTCCACTCGACCTGCTGGGTTCGGCGGCGCGTCTCGAACTCGCCGGCCGCCGTCAGGACCTCGCGGTGCTTCAGCACGCTGTCCCACAACTCCGCCAGGCCGGTGCCCTCGAGGGCGCTCATCGTCAACACCGGCGGGCGCCAGAGCACGTCCCCCGGGTAGATCAGCCGGATCGCACCGGAGAGTTCCCGCGCGGCCTTCTTGGCCTCCATCACGTGGTTGCCGTCGGCCTTGTTCACCACGATGATGTCGGCGAGTTCCAGCACACCCTTCTTGATGCCCTGCAGCTGATCGCCGGTGCGGGCCAACGTCAGGAAGACGAAGGTGTCCACCATGCCGGCCACGGTGACCTCGGACTGCCCGACCCCGACGGTCTCGACCAGGATGACGTCGAAACCGGCCGCCTCCAACAGGACGATGGTCTCGCGGGTCGCGCGGGCCACCCCGCCGAGCGTGCCCGAGGTCGGCGAGGGCCGGATGTAGGCGTCCGGATGCGCGGCCAGCCGCGACATCCGGGTCTTGTCGCCCAGGATGGACCCGCCGGTCCGGGTCGACGACGGGTCCACGGCCACCACCGCCACCCGGTGCCCCTGCTCCATGAGGTACATGCCGAGCGCCTCGATGGACGTCGACTTGCCGACCCCGGGGACCCCGGTGATGCCGATGTGCATGGCCGAACCGGCCTCCGGCATCAACGCCAGCAGCAACTCCTGGGCCTGCGCGCGGTGGTCGACGCGGGTCGACTCCACCAGGGTGATCGCCCGGGCCAGGGCCGCCCGGTCACCGCGCCGGATTCGGCCGGCGATTTCGTCCGTGCTCAGTGCCGACGGGGCTGTCATCGCGATCAGGCGGTGCCGCTCAGGTCGTAGCCGAGGCGCTCGGCCAGTTTGATCAGCAGGCCCGTCGCGGCGTCGGCGATCACCGTCCCGGGCGGGAAGATCGCGTTGGCCCCGGCCGCGTAGAGCTCCTCGAAGTCACCCGGCGGGATCACGCCGCCGACGACGATCATGATGTCGGGACGGCCCACCTCGGCCAGCGCATCGCGCAGCGCCGGCACCAGCGTCAGGTGACCGGCCGCCAGCGAGGACACCCCGACCACGTGCACATCGTTGTCGGCGGCCTGGCGGGCCACCTCGTCCGGCGTCGAGAACAACGAGCCGACGTCGACGTCGAAGCCCAGGTCGGCGAACGCCGTGGCGATCACCTTCTGGCCGCGATCGTGGCCGTCCTGTCCCATCTTCGCGACCAGGATGCGGGGGCGCCGGCCGTCGGCCTCGGCGAACTTGTCCACCAGCGCCGTCGCGTTGTTGATTCCGTCCACGTTCTGACTGTTCCCCACCTCGTCGCGGTACACCCCGGCGATGGTCCGGATCTCGGCCTGATGGCGCCCGAAGACCTTCTCCAGCGCATCGGAGATCTCGCCGAGGGTGGCCTTGGCCCGGGCGGCGTTGATGGCCAACGCCAGCAGGTTGTTGCCCAGGCCGTCGTCCCCGGCGGGGCCGGTCGCCGCGGCGGCGCGGGTCAGCTCGTCCAGCGAGGCCTGGCAGGCCGCCTCGTCGCGCTCGGCGCGCAGCTGCTCGAGCTTGGCCAGCTGCTCGGCGCGCACCCGGCTGTTCTCGACCTTGAGGACCTCGATCTCCTGGTCCTCGTCCACCTGGTACTTGTTGACGCCGATCAGCGGCTGGGCGCCGGAGTCGATCCGGGCCTGCGTGCGCGCGGCGGCCTCCTCGATGCGCAGCTTCGGGATGCCGTCGTCGATGGCCTGCGCCATGCCGCCGTGCTCGGCGACCTCGGCGATGTGCGCGCGAGCGCGCTCGGCCAACTGATGGGTGAGCCACTCCATGTAATAGGAGCCGCCCCACGGGTCGATGGGCCGGGTGGTGCCGGACTCCTGGGCCAGCAGCAGCTGGGTGTTGCGGGCGATGCGCGCGGAGAAGTCGGTGGGCAGCGCCAGCGCCTCGTCCAGGGCGTTGGTGTGCAGCGACTGGGTGTGGCCCTGGGTGGCGGCCATGGCCTCCACGCAGGTGCGCGCGACGTTGTTGAACACGTCCTGCGCGGTCAGCGACCACCCCGAGGTCTGCGAATGCGTGCGCAGCGACAGCGATTTCGCGCTCTTGGGGTCGAACTGCGCCACCAGCTCGCTCCACAGCAGGCGGCCGGCACGCAGCTTGGCGACCTCCATGAAGAAGTTCATCCCGATGCCCCAGAAGAACGACAGGCGCGGGGCGAACTTGTCGATGTCCAGACCGGCATCCAGGCCCGCCTTGATGTACTCCACCCCGTCGGCCAGGGTGTAGGCCAGCTCGAGATCGGCCGTGGCACCGGCCTCCTGGATGTGGTACCCGGAGATCGAAATGCTGTTGAACTTCGGCATTTTCGCGCTGGTGTAGCCGAAGATGTCCGAGATGATCCGCATCGAGGGCTTGGGCGGATAGATGTAGGTGTTGCGGACCATGAACTCTTTGAGGATGTCGTTCTGGATGGTCCCGGCCAACTTCTCCGGCGGCACACCCTGCTCCTCGGCGGCCACCACGTACAGCGCCAGGATGGGCAGCACCGCACCGTTCATGGTCATCGAGACGCTGACCGAACCCAGGTCGATGCCGTCGAACAGCTGCCGCATGTCCAGGATCGAGTCGATGGCCACGCCGGCCATGCCGACGTCGCCGGCCACCCGCGGATGGTCGGAGTCGTAACCACGGTGGGTCGCCAGGTCGAACGCGACCGACAGACCCTTCTGGCCCGCGGCCAGGTTGCGCCGGTAGAAGGCGTTGGATTCGGCGGCCGTCGAGAACCCGGCGTACTGCCGGATGGTCCACGGCTGGTTGACATACATCGTCGGATACGGACCGCGGATGAACGGCGGCTCGCCCGGGAAGCTGTCCACCGGATACCCCGCGGCGACGGCGGCATCGCGGTCGGCGGCGATGTAGACCGGCTTGACGTCGATGCCCTCGGGGGTTGCCCACTCGAGTTGCTCGGGGGTGTAGCCGTGCGCGGTCGCGGCGGCGCGCACCGACTCGGCCACCGCCTCCGGCGTGGCTGCGGCCCCGGCCTCGGTACCGCGCAGCGGCACCTCGGCGAAGCTCTCGATGGTCGACTTACCGGCTACCTCGGATGCGGTCATCGTCAGGCCCCCAATCGCGTCAGGAGGGTGGAAAGCGCTTCGACCGCATCGATTTTCGCAGTCAGGTATTCGTCGGGCCGGTGCTCGGCGGCCGCGACCGCCTTGTCCGGACCGGCCAGGTAGACCCGGTCGACACCGGCGCCGCGCAGGGCCTCGACGACGCCCGAGGCCTCGTCGGCGTAGCGCGCGTCGGTACCGCAGATCACCACCGCGGCCGACGATCCCGCCTCGGCGACCGCGGCGGCCACCGTGGCGCTGTCCACGGGGCCCGGGTTGATCGCCTCGATGCCGCCGGAGGCCAACAGGTTGGTGGCGAAGGTGGTGCGGATGTTGTGCTCGGCCAGCGGTCCCAGCGGCACCAGCAGCACCTGCGGACGCTTGCCGTTGGCGGCCAGGTAGTCGTCGGAGCGGTTGCGCAGCGCCTCGAAATCCTGCGCGTAGCGCAGCACGCCTTCCGGTGAATCCTGCTGCGGCAGCGGCACTTCGGCCAGATTCGGGAACTCGTTGACGCCCGTCACCGCGGTGCGGCGATGCGCGATGTCCGCGCGACGGGCCGCGGCCACGGCCTCGACCTGCTCGGCGATGAACTCGGTGGCCGCCGCGAAACCGCCGCGGGCCTCGATGGCCTGGAAGTTCTGCCAGGCCTGCTCGGCGAGGCGCTGGGTGAGATCCTCGAGGAACCACGAGCCGCCGCCCGGATCGCGCACCCGGCCCAGATGGGACTCCTCGAGCAGCAACAGCTGCGTGTTGCGCGCGATGCGCCGCGAGAACGACCGGGACACCCCGGGTGCGCCGCCGGCGATCGCCACGTCGAACGGGTTGACCTCGACGGTGTCCGCCCCGCCCACACCGGCGCCGAAGGCGGCCAGCGTGCAGCGCAGCATGTTCACCCACGGATCACGCTGGGCCATCATCGCCAGCGAGCTGACCGCGTGCACCTGGACCGCGCCGGCGTCCGGGGCGCCCAGCACCTCGGCCACCCGGGCCCACAACTGGCGCACCGCCCGCATCTTGGCGGTGGTCATGAACTGATCGTCGTCGGCGGCGAGGCGGAAACTGATCTGGCGCAGGGCGTCGGCGGTGTCGACACCGGCGGCGACCAGCAGTCGCAGATAGTTCACCGCCGCGGCGATGACCCCGGCCAGTTCCCAAGCGCCGTTGGCGCCGCGGTTGTGCAGCGCCGGGCCGTCGACGGTGATCGCGCGCACCGCGCCGCCGTACTCGGTGACCCGCTGGGCCATCGCGACGACGTCGTCGACCGAGGCCGACGGGACCGCGCTGAGGGCCGCCGTCAGCGGATCGCCGCCGAGGTCGACCGACAGGGTCGCGCGTTGCTCCTCGGCGAGGCCGGACACCAGCCCGAGCAGCACGTCGGCGGCGGCGACGTAGTCGGCACCGGCGGCCAGGACCACGGGGACGAGTTCGACGAAGACACCCTCGAGCAGCCGGTCGAGATCCCCGGCGGGCACGCCCTCGGCACCGACCCGCAACACGAGCGCGCTGACACCCTCCGACAGCGCGGCCAGCAAGGTCGCGTTGGCGTCCCCATCGGCCGCGCCGGGCGCCGGGAACGATTCGGCGACCTTCCAGCCGGACAGCACGTCGCGCGTCGCGTCACCACCGCGCAGGAACGGCCACTGTCCGGGCAGCGGCGGCTCCGGCAGCGCGTCCAGCGCGGTGTAGAGCGGCCGAACGTCGAAGCCCTCGTAGGTGGGGCTGTCGAGCAACCGCTCGGGCTCGTCCGGCAACTCCGAAACGTCGCGGCGGGTGCTCTTGGCGAGCACACCGGCCACCGCGTTGCGCCAGCGGGCGCGAGCCTGTTCCAGCTCGGCCCGATCGACGGATCCGACTGAGGCACCTGAAGACACCGGCAGCTCCCCTGTTATCGCAGCGTGCAGTGGTCCGCGAGGTGACGGATCACTTGAGGCTTCAGGCTAGATGATGGTCGTCGCCGCCGATGAGGCGCCCGACGTCCGGCCGCGGCGGCGCGCCACGGCGCGTGGCATCCGATGTTCACCGGCACCCCGTACCCTTAATTGCCGTGGCCAGCGCAATGAGACGGATCATCGACGCGCTGCGCGCTGCCCCGGAGACGATCACCGCGATCGTGCGTCAGATCCCGCGACGGCGCGTGGCCGTCGCCGCGATCGCCATTGTGATTCTTATCGCAATCGCGTTGCTGGTGCCGCTGCCCACCGCCGTACAACTGCGCGACTGGGCCCGATCGCTGGGGCCGTGGTTCCCGCTGGCCTTCCTGGCCGCGCACAGCGTCGGCACCGTGTTGCCGTTCCCACGCACCGCGTTCACCCTGGCCGCGGGCCTGCTGTTCGGTTCCGCGCTGGGCATCGCCCTGGCGGTGACCGCGAGCACGATCAGCGCCGTGCTGGCGGTGCTGGCGGTGCGCGGCTTCGGCTGGCAGCTCGCCAGGATGGTCAGCCATCCGACCGTCGACGCCGTCGATGCGCACCTGCGCCGCCGCGGCTGGCTGGCGGTGTTGTCGCTGCGGCTGATTCCGGCGGTGCCGTTCTCGGTGATCAACTACGCCGCCGGCGCGTCGTCGGTGCGCCTGGTGCCGTATGCGGCCGCGACGATGATCGGGCTGTTCCCCGGCACCGCGGCCGTGGTCATCCTGGGCGACGCCCTGACCGGCAGCGTCAATCCCCTGCTCGTGCTGATCTCGCTGTGCACGGCCGGCGTCGGCGTGGCCGGGCTGGCCCTCGAGGTTCGCAGCCACCGCCGCGGGGCGGCCGGTCGGCCTCAGGAGCCGGTGTCGGGCCCCTTGGCGGTCAACGTCGCGAACAGCGCCAGGAACGACGACGCCGCCACCAGTCCCACGCTGTAGTCCTTGGCGCGCAGGTGCGCGCCCACCGCCAGCGTGAAGTACACGGTCAACAGCAGGGTGGTCAGCCGGGCGAGCGCCGGGAAGCGGCCCGCGGCGGCCAGTCCGACCGCCGAGGTCGCCTTGACCACGGGCAGGATCGGCCGGTACCGCTGCGGCAACCGGACGTCATCGAGCGCCTTGCTGATCGGTGCCAGCGGGATGGCGCAGGCCACCGCGTCACCGGCCTGGATGGCCGCCAGCGCGGCGTAGGTCTTCGGGGACGTCAGCATGCTCACGCCTCCTCTCGGTGGTGGGCCCCGGACTGCAGCGGGGACGGCGGCATCATGCCGGGGCCGGGCAGCGCCGCGGCGGAGGTGTCACGCGCATCGGCCTCGGCCTTGGCGACGGCCTCGGCGATCGCCGGGTCGCTCTTGGTCTCGAACCAGTCGGCCACGTCGTCGGAATCGTCGACCGGGGCCTGATCGGGTTCCACGGGTGAGGGGGTGTAGCGGAACACACCGTCCTCGCCGGGGGCGCCGAGCAGCTTGGTGAATCCCTGCAGCGCGGAACCGAAGTCGCTGGGCACCAGCCAGACCTTGTTGGCCTCGCCCTCGGCCATCTTGGGCAGCGTCTGCAGGTATTGGTAGGCCAGCAGTTCGGGGGTGGGCCGGCCGGCCTTGATCGCGGCGAAGGTCTTCTCGATGGCCTTGGCCTGCCCCTGGGCCTGCAGGTACTGCGCGGCCCGCTCGCCCTGGGCGCGCAGGATCCGGGATTGCCGCTCGGCCTCGGCCGAGAGGATCGCCGCCTGCTTGGAGCCCTCGGCGGCCAGGATCGCCGCCTGCTTCTGGCCCTCGGCCTGCTTGATCGAGGATTCCCGCACGCCCTCGGCGTTGAGGATCATCGCGCGCTTCTCCCGGTCGGCGCGCATCTGCTTCTCCATGGAGTCCTGGATCGAGACCGGCGGGTCGATGGCCTTGAGCTCGACCCGCGCCACCCGCAGCCCCCACTTGTTGGTGGCCTCGTCCAGCACGCCGCGCAGCTGGCCGTTGATCGAGTCGCGCGAGGTCAGGGTCTGCTCCAGCGTCATCCCGCCGACCACGTTGCGCAGCGTCGTCGTGGTCAGTTGCTCGACGCCGACGATGTAGTTGCTGATCTGGTAGACCGCCGCCTGCGGGTTGGTGACCTGGAAGTAGACCACCGTGTCGATGTTCACCGTCAGGTTGTCCTCGGTGATCACCGGCTGCGGCGGGAAGGACACCACGCGCTCGCGCAGGTCCACCCGGGCGCGGATGCGGTCGATGAACGGCACCAACAGGGTCAGCTGCCCCGAGACGGTCTTGCTGTACCGGCCCAGCCGCTCGATCACCGCGGCCTCGGCCTGCGGGATCAGCGCGACCGATTTGGCCACGATGATGACCGCGACGATCACCAGCACGGCCAGCAGTACGAGACCGGTTACCGCACCATCCATGAGAACTCCTTCAGTCGTTCTTCCAGACCACCGCGGTGGCGCCGTCGATGCGCATGACCATGACGTGGTCACCGGCTTCGTAGACGTCCTGATCGTTCAGCGGCCGGGCGGTCCACACCTCGCCGTCGAGCTTCACCTGGCCCGCGTGCTGGGTGACCTGGTCGAGCACCAGGGCCGAGCGGCCCTCGAGCGCCTCGATGCCGGTCTCGAGCGCCGCCGCGGACTGCATCCGGCGCCGCAGCGCGGGACGCACGAGGACCAGCAGCAGCACCGAAACCACCAGGAACACCGCGCCGTCGGCCCAGATCGGCCAGTCCAGCAGCCAACTGGTCCCGGCCGCGGCCAGCGCTCCCCCGCCGAGCATCAGCAGGAAGAGGTCACCCGTGAGCACCTCGGCACCGGCGAGCCCCAGTGCTGCGATGAGCCAAAGCAGGGCTGCGGGCATGGGCCCAGGATAACGTGCGGACGCGCGGCGTGGCCTCGGCTCGCGCCCGACGGTGGCGGTCGGCCGTTGCCATTACACTTCCTCACATCATGTGGTGTCCGAGTGTTTCGCTGACGTTGTGGGCCAATGCCTGGCTGGCCGGCCAAGCCGCGCCCGACGACGTTCTCGACGCGTTGTCCGTTTGGGCCACAACGCATTCGGTGGCCGCCTACGATTCCGTGGCCGCGGACGTCACCGGCCTGCCGTGGCCGGATGTCGACACCGCCACCTCGGTGTCGCTGCTGCAGACCGTGCGCGCCGCCGCGGGTTTGCGGGCGGTGCCGGGTCCGGCGCTGAATCTGGTGCTGCCGGTGCCCGGGGACGCGCGCGGGTTGCCCGCGGGCAGCACATTCGCCCGCGACGCGATGAACGCCGGTGAGGCCGTGATCGTGACCTCGGAGCGCGGCGCACCGATCGGGCTGGTGCCCGAGTTCGAGGGCGACGACGAGGGTCTGGACGACGCCCTCGACGACGATCTCGACGGCGCGGCGCCGGTGCTGTCCTGGACCGTGTACTCGTTGCCCGCCGCTCCGACGCCCGAGCACATCGACCTGGGCGAGGCCGAATACGCGCTGCGCTCGGCGGTCCGCTCGGCCGCCGAGGCGCTGACCGCCCTGCGCGCCGGCGGTAGTGGCCTCGACGTCGATGACCCCCGCGCGCTGGTCGAGCAGGTGCTCGAGGCCTCCCATGCGCACGACGCCCCGCCGCATGCGCCCACCCGGGCGCTGCGGGTGCTCGAGAACGCCGCGCAGGTGGATGCGATCATCACCGTCAGCGCCGGGCTGATGCCCATCGCCACGCAGTCGTCGTCGGAGGCTCAGTTGGCCTCGGATGCCCTGCGACCACTGGCCGGCGTGGTGCGCTCCGCGCGCCTGGCCGCGGTTACCGCGATCCTGCACTCGGCGTGGTAGCGCAGCAGCCCGCCGAGCACGGCGCGCCGTTGACGCTGAACCCGTAGCCGGGCACCGGATTCGGGCCCGCCACGCGTGCGGGCTCCCGACCCTGCCGCAGTTCGTCGATGAGATCGACGATCAGGCGAGCGAAGCGCACGTCGTCGTTGGGCGAGAACGCGCGCACCAGCGGCAGCCCGGCGGCCTCGGCCTGCTCGGCCACCTCGTTGTCGAGGTCCCACACCACCTCGATGTGGTCGGCGACGAATCCGATCGGGCAGAGGATGACGGCCGGCACCCCCCGATCCACCAGCGCGGCAACGTGATCGCCGATATCCGGCTCCAGCCACGGGACCTGCGGCGGGCCGGAGCGCGACTGCCACACCTGATCGTAGGACTCGTACCCGGCGGCCGCCGCGACCAGCGCCGAGGCGTAGGTGACCTGCCGGCTGTACAGCTGCGGGCCGTGGCGCTCGTCGGCGGCCAGCGGGATCGAGTGCGCGGTGAACACCAGGCGAGCCTGGTCGCGCA
>Ga0265293_10002790_pt1 | contig 33957 bp, 37 predicted proteins | sample Munlanlewell138R_FD_192505 | JGI IMG/M metagenome (GOLD analysis project Ga0265293, IMG submission 192505) | Leachate microbial communities from a municipal landfill in Southern Ontario, Canada - Leachate well 138R | ecosystem: Engineered > Solid waste > Landfill > Unclassified | place: Canada... | reverse complement strand
AAATGCGAATTAGAGTTCGGATTACATGCCTTGGCACACAACTTGAGAAAGAAAACTGCATAAATCCGAAGCAGCATGTGCGTTTTTAAGAAAATGACAATCCTATCGTAAAAAAATCCCAAAAAAAATAAAAATAAAAAAACCGCCTCGAAATATTGTATCGAGACGGCTTCTTTTATATCACGATCTCAAAATTTCGATACAAAAATGAGTTTTAACGATAACCAAAAAGTTTGCGCTCTTTTATAATTTTAGCTACTGTTTCTGGAACATCTTTTTCCCAAGTAGTATCGTTTTCTTGAAGTTTCTTAAGTACTTTATAAGAGAATATTTTTAAGTTTTTAAGTTCAAAATTTTCAATATCAATTATTTGTCCTTTTGATTTAAAATATTCATAAATAGGTTTAATACCTTCATCATACAATTTAAGATTCTTGCTTGAGATAATATTCTCCTTCTCGTCTAACAAAGGATAAACATAAATTTCCAATCCATATTTGAATAATCTTCCCAATCCTTCAAACAAACCACCACTTAACCCACTATAATGCTGAGCATTAAAAATTTCAATAATACTTGGAAGTCCAATTGTTAATGCAATTTTTTCCTGAGAATAGTTCCAAATATAATCAACAGCCTTAAAATATTCTTTAAAATTAGAAATCATCACCGTGTGTCCTAAAGCACATAACAATTCGGCACGATCTAAAAAGTCTTGTTCATCCACAGAACCAGAAGCCAAAAGATTGTTTAAAGTGATTTCAAAAACTACAGCTGTTTTATCAATTGATAACTGATTTGTATTCAAAAACATATTTAATGATTTTTGATACATATTTATATTTACAATCGTTACCGGTCTAAAACTTCCCCTAAGTAATAAAACATTTTTTTTAAAGAGTGCATTGGCAGGAAGGATATTTTGTCCATTTGGTGAAAACATTACAGCTTCTGCCATTCCGTTTTTAACCAAAAACAAACTCATAAGACGGTTATCAACTGCTTCAAATGCAGGACCTGAAAAATTAATCGTATCAATTTCTAGTTGATCTTTATCTAAATGATCGTATAAATGATAAATCAATTTTTTAGGATCATTATATTGATAAAAAGCGCCGTATATCAGATTCACCCCTAAAGTTCCTAATGTACGTTGTTGCAATAAAACATCGTTTTCCTTGAATTGTATATGCAAAATAATCTCGCTATAAGCTCCATTTGGTTCATTCTGAAAACGAATACCAACCCAACCATGACCTTTGAATTTTTTTGCAAAATCAATAGTGGCAACCGTATTGGCATAACTAAAATACATTCTATTTGGATTGTCGTCATGAAGCAGTCGCTCTTCCATCAATTTTTCTTCATGTTGCAACATTTTTCTCAACCGACCTTCGGTAACGTAACGTCCATCTGGTTCTACAGAATAGATTGCATCACTAAATTGTTTGTCATATGCAGACATGGCCTTGGCAATAGTTCTAGAAGCTGCGCCTGCTCTAAAAAAATGACGTGCGGTCTCCTGCCCTGCTCCTATTTCTGCGAAAGATCCATAGATGTTTTTATTGAGGTTAATTCGTAAAGTTTTGTCTGAAATAGCCGGTGTATGTTTAATATTTCGATCACCTTCTAATTTCAAATCTTCCTTAAAAAAATTATTCATTGCAATGTTTTTGTTTGTTGATAAAAATACGAAAAATCATTTATAATATACTATTTTTGTAAAAAAGAATCTCTGTGAAAATATACTTTTTAGGCACTGGTACTTCTCAAGGGATTCCTGTGATAGGAATCAAACATCCTGTTTGCCTTAGCAATAATCCAAAGGACAAAAGATTGCGATCTTCTATCTTAATAGAATGGGGGAATATTACTTTAGGAATTGATTGTGGTCCCGATTTTAGACAACAGATGCTTCGTATCGATAATGAACGTTTAGACGCACTTCTTTTTACGCATGAACATGCAGATCATACCGCTGGTTTAGATGATATTAGGCCTTATTGTTTTATAGAAAGTAAATCCATGCCAATTTATGGTCAACCAAGAGTAATTGACAGTTTGAAACGACGGTTTGACTATATTTTTGAAACGGAAAATAGATATCCAGGAGCACCTTCCGTTGAAATAAATGAAATTGAACCTTATGTTGATTTTAAAATTAAAAATAAAAAAATTCAACCACTATTGGTCAATCATGGTTCACTTCCTATACTAGGTTTTAGAATGAAAAATTTTGCTTATTTGACAGATGTTAAAACTTTAGATGAAGCTACTTATGATCGTTTAAAAAACTTAGACGTTCTGGTAATTAGCGCATTAAGAATACAAGAGCACCCAACACACAACAATTTAGAAGAGGCATTGCAACATATTGAACGGATACAACCCAAAAAAGCATATTTGACACATATAGGCTTTCAATTGGGTTTTCACGATGAAGTTCAAAGCAGTTTACCAGACAATGTTTTTTTAGCTTATGATGAATTAATTTTAGATTTATAATGAAAAGAGTTTATTTATATTTATTTTTGTTTTCGTTTCTCATCAACATTTTTCAATATGCCAATGATACTAAGATATTGAAAAATAAAGACAAAGAAATTCAAAGTTTAGAAAGAAAATTGAAATCTGCAGAAGATTCATTAAACAAGTATCAACCTATAAAAATTGATATTACTACCCATGAAAATTTCAAAAAAAATTCTATTTAGTATTGCGATATGTGGTTCTTTACTAGCTTCTTGTGATAAAAAACAAGAAAAAAGTAGTGAGTTATTTAACCAAGCTTTGTTGCAAGATTCATTAGATTTATACAAAAAACTTTACACAGAAGCCGCTTATTTTTCGATAGATAATAACGAAAATGCTCGTAAAGAATTTATGCCAACTACTGTTGAAGATGTTATGGCACAAGTAATTCAAGATTTTACAGCTTTAAACAGACAAGAAGGCGGAAATCCCTTGTTACCACAAGATTTAGGAGGAATTTCTAAAGTAAATCGATTGTCAGTAATTAATCATAAATGGTTGATAGTAGATTTTTATAGCGATTCTTTTGTTGGTGAAGTATTGATTCGCTATCACTATAATCCAGAGGGTGTTACAGAATTTCAAGTGATTGATACTGTGTTGTATTAAAAAAACCTTTTCCCTTCTTTTTAATGCAGAAGGGAAAAAGTATAAAATGAATTATCTAGTAAAAAGTAATTCTCTATATTTAGTGAGCGTCCAAAGCTCGTTATCTACCATCAGTTCTAGTTTGTCTGAATGATAACGAATTTCGTCGAAATATGGTTTTACATGATCACAATAAGCTTTCGCTTTTGCTTCAACACTTTCAAGAATGTTTACTTTTTTTCTTTCGTCCATCATTTCGTGGAGCTTCGCATTCAATTCATTAACATGCATTGAAACTTTTTTCAGAATTAAAATTTGTTCGCTTGCATATTGCTCATAATCATCTCCAAATAACTCCTTAAACCCTTTAATATTTTCAATTAATAAGTTTTGGTATTTAAAAACTGTTGGAATAATATGATTTCTAACAATATCTCCTAAAACTCGTGCCTCAATTTGAACTTTCTTGATGTATTCTTCCAGTTCAATTTCGTAACGTGCTTTAACTTCAGTATGATTCATCACATTTACAGCTGAAAACAAATCCAAAGATTTTTGAGAAATCTTCGCTTTTAAAGCTTCTGGAGTAGTTTTATAATTGGAAAGACCTCTGCGGGCTGCTTCTTCTTCCCATTCTTTACTGTAACCATCTCCTTCAAATAAGATGTTTTTAGTGCTTTTAACATACTCACGAAGTATATTAAAAATAGCTTCATCTTTCTTTAAACCTTTTGTTTCTACTAAATTCTCGACTTCATTTTTAAAATCATTAAGTTGTTTTGCAACTATCGAATTTAAAGTTGTCATAGCATTAGCACAGTTCGCAGTCGATCCTACAGCACGGAATTCAAACTTGTTTCCTGTAAAAGCAAACGGTGAAGTTCTATTTCTATCTGTATTATCTAACAACACATCTGGAATTTTTCCAACTACATTTAATTTTAAATCTGTTTTTTCTTCTGGTGATAATTTTCCGTTCGGTATACCTTCTAATTCCTGTAATACTTTAGTCAATTGCTGACCTATAAATATTGAAATTATAGCTGGTGGTGCTTCATTGGCTCCCAAACGATGATCATTTGATGCTGATGCAATGGAAGCTCTCATCAACTCTTCGTAATCAGCCACAGCTTTTATTGTGTTGATGAAAAAAGTTAAAAATTGTAAATTACTAGTAGGTGTTTTTCCTGGAGACAATAGATTCACTCCTGTATCTGTTGCCAAAGACCAGTTGTTGTGCTTGCCAGATCCATTGACACCTTTGAAAGGTTTTTCATGGAAAAGAACTTTAAAATAATGGCGTTTAGCAACTTTTTGCATAACATCCATTAATAAAGAGTTGTGATCTACTGCAAGGTTGGTTTCTTCGAAAATAGGTGCCAATTCAAATTGATTGGGCGCAACTTCATTATGTCGAGTTTTAACTGGGATTCCCAACAGCATACATTTGTGTTCTAAATCTCTCATGTAATTTAAAACTCTAGAAGGAATTGAACCAAAATAATGATCTTCTAGTTGTTGTCCTTTTGCAGATACATGCCCGATTAATGTTCTTCCGGTTTGTAAAATATCAGGTCTCGAAGCTGCTAAAGCTTCATCAATTAAAAAGTATTCTTGTTCCCAACCTAAAGTAGCTGTTACTTTCTTAACATTTTTATCGAAAAAACGAGCCACCTCTGTAGCGGCGTCATCAATAGCAGCCAAAGCTCTTAATAAAGGTGCCTTGTTGTCTAAAGCTTCACCTGTATAAGAAACAAAAACCGTTGGAATACAAAGTGTTGTTCCAAAAATAAAGGCTGGAGAAGTTGGATCCCAAGCGGTATATCCGCGTGCTTCAAATGTATTTCTAATTCCTCCGTTTGGAAATGAAGAAGCGTCTGGCTCTTGCTGAACTAATAAAGAGCCACTGAATTTTTCTACCGGGTCTGATCCATCGTAAGAAGTTTCAAAAAAGGCATCGTGTTTTTCGGCTGTGGTTCCGGTAAGTGGTTGAAACCAGTGAGTGTAATGAGTGACTCCTTTACTCATGGCCCATTCCTTCATCCCTAACGCGATGTAGTCGGCCATTTTTCGGTCAATTTTAACTCCCTTGTCTATGGCTGCTTTTACAGCTTTATACGCTTCAGGAGTGAGGTGTTGACGCATAGCTTTGTCATTAAAAACATTGCTACCAAAAATTTCAGATTTTCTACCCGATTCAGTAACGGGTATTTCTTTGCGATTGCTTACTAACTTTAAAGCTTCGAAACGTAATGATGCCATAACTATTAATTTCTGTTATTAGATAGGGCAAAATTATAAAAAAATATTTTTCAAAAATAAAACGCCCCTATTTTTTTTAGGGGTGTTTGATAAAAAAGTTGATTATTTTTTTTGAGACAGTGATTTTATAGGGGTATCTTCAAGCCCAAGCATCTTTATTGTGGCATCGTAGTCACTATAGTCAGATTTTGCAAAGCCTCCCGGAATTACTACAAATCTTAAGGTTTGATTTCTAACAAATGCATTAATTTCTGAACCCGATAATAGATCAAAATTAAAATTCGTACTAACATATACTTTTACATCATAACGAGTAAAATCGTAGTCGTAGTAAATTTGATCACCATCATTATTCAAAGAGTAAGAAATCGGTAACATTCTCCATGCATTTCCTTCCCATCTATACACTAATACATTATCGCTATCATAAATAGGTGGTTGAAAATCCCAAGTAGCTGAATTTGTATAGTTATCTTCAATTCTATCAATATGGCCTGTTACTTCAGAAACTTGTGATATTTCTGAATTATCTTCATAATATTCTTCAAATGTACAGCTTTGCAAACTTGCAAATCCTGCGAATACTGTTGCGAGTAATAATATCTTTTTCATAATGATTATTTTTTAAATGTTTATTATCTATTTTGCTTAATTAACTAATATCATTAACTGTGCCAAAAAAGTTTAATTTATAAAAAACACTATTTTTAAATTTATTGTAAATTATAATCTATTTATAATTAAATGATTACAACAACAAAAACTAATCTTCTAATTCATAGTTATTTGAATAGGTACGCCATTTTTCCATACATTCTAACATGTCTTGAGGTATAGGAGTTTCAAAACGCATCCATTCATCTTTAACGGGATGTCTAAATCCTAATGTTTTGGCATGTAAGGCTTGACGAGGAAGGGTTTTAAAGCAGTTTTCAACAAACTGTTTGTACTTTGTAAAAGTAGTTCCTTTTAAAATACGGTGACCGCCATAACGTTCGTCGTTAAACAAAGTATGACCAATAGATTTCATGTGCACACGAATTTGATGGGTTCGACCTGTTTCTAAAACACAAGAAACAACGGTAACATATCCCAATCTTTCTAAAACTTTGTAATGGGTCACTGCATATTTGGCACCATTAGTATCGTCTGGATAAGACGCCATTTGCATTCGATCAACTTTATGTCGACCAATAAAACTTTCAATCGTACCTTCTTCTTCAACTACATTTCCCCAAACGATTGCTACATATTCGCGTTCGGTTGTTTTTTCGGCGAATTGTTTTTGCAATTCACTCATCGTCCAATCTGTTTTAGCAACAACAAGCAGTCCAGTTGTATCTTTGTCTATTCTATGAACCAAACCTGGACGTTCAGAACTGTTTAGTGGCAAATTTTCAAAATGATACGTCAACGCGTTGACTAGAGTACCTGTATAATTACCGTGACCAGGATGCACAACCAAACCTGCTGGTTTATTTACAACCAGCAAATCATCATCTTCATAAACAATATCTAAGGGTATATCTTCTGGAATAATCTCGTTTTCAAAAGGCGGTTCTTCCATCAAAACCCGAATTACATCATTGGCTTTGACCTTGTAATTAGCTTTAACGGGTACATCATTCACAAAAATATTTCCGTTTTCGGCTGCTTTTTGTATTTTATTTCGTGTAGCATTTTCTATAAGATTCATCAGAAATTTATCAATCCGTAATGGTGATTGTCCTTTTCCAGCTTCAAAACGATAATGCTCATATAATGCTTCTACATCTTCTGACATATATATTTGTTCTAATTAAAAAATAGAATCGATCGCTGGTGCAATTGATTCGTACATCTCCCCTAAAGTATCCATTGCTGGCAAATAGCTTAACGAACCATCACCCAAAACAAAATCTATTTTTGAGTTTTTTAATACTTTATCTCCGGCTCTCAAAATTCTTCCGTCTTGACGAACACTTAAAACTACATCTTTAGCGAAATCTTCTTGGTAGGTTGTACTTCCTTGTAAAAGTTGTAAAGACTCTAAAATAGCAATTGAATGACGCAAAGTTCTGCCTTCTAAATTTGGTAAACGAACCGATGAATAACCGGAAGCATTTATTTTAACATAAATTTTTCTACCCTGTTTTACTGGATAACCCGCAACTGGATCTTGTTCAGAAATGGTTAATGGAGCAATTTTAGGATTAAAATCTATCGTATCAATAACAATAATTTCAAAACCATCGCCAATTCTATTTCTGGCCTCTTCTATTTTTAATTCTATTAAATTTGGAACTTGAATTTCTTTTCCATGTTGGGTATAAGTATTCAAGTATTTTAGACTTCCAAAAGTTAATCCAAAAACTATCAATGCAGCAGCAATTACTGTAATGATGAATCCTTTGCTTGTAATAAAAGTTTTAAAACTCATAGTCTATTTTATTTATTGTACAAATTGATATTGTTACAACTTATTTTTTAAATTTGTTTAATATATGAAAATACTGTTTACAAAAATAAAATATTAATGTACATTATTAGATGAAAAATGTAGCAATTATTATGGGAGGTTATTCTAGCGAATATAAAATCTCTCTAAAAAGTGGTGAAGTTGTTTATAATCACTTGAATAAGAACCGATATAACGTATATAAAATTCATATTTTAAAAGAAGGTTGGTTTTATGTTGATCAACAAAACAATCGATTTCCCATAGATAAAAATGATTTTTCTGCGTTTGTTGATGGTCAAAAACTCCAATTTGATGTTGTTTTCAATTCCATTCACGGTAGTCCAGGTGAAGATGGCTTGATGCAGGCTTACTTTAAATTGCTACAGCTTCCACAAACTTCATGCGATTTCTATCAAGCTGCCTTGACTTTTAATAAAAGAGACTTACTTTCTGTTTTAAAACCTTATGGTATTAAAACGGCTATTTCCTACTATTTAAATGCAGGAGATGTTATAGACGAAGATCAAATTATTAAGAGAGTTGGACTTCCATGTTTTGTAAAGCCAAACAGATCTGGTTCTAGTTTTGGGATTACAATGGTAAAAGAACAAAGTCAACTTTTAGCTGCAATTCAAAATGCCTATAATGAAGATAATGAAATTATTATTGAAAGTTATCTAAAAGGAACTGAAGTTTCTGTTGGTGTATTTAAATACAAAGGTGAAATTACTGTTCTACCTATGACTGAAATTGTTTCTGAAAACGATTTTTTTGATTATGAAGCCAAATACGAAGGAAAATCTAGTGAGATTACTCCAGCGCGAATTTCTGAAGAAGAACATGCAAAAGTTGAAGATGTAGTGAAGAGAATTTATACTATTTTGAATATGGATGGTTTTTCACGTTCCGAATTTATTTTAGTAGACGGTGAACCTTTTTTATTGGAAATGAATACAGTACCTGGATTGACAGCAGAAAGCATTTTTCCGCAGCAAGCTAGAGAAGCAGGTATTTCACTCGAAGAATTATTCAAAAATGCTGTAGAAACAGCCTTAAAAAAAACTGATTTTTAATGAAAATAGCTGTTTTTCCGGGCTCATTTGACCCTATTACTAATGGACATGTAGACATCATTAAACGTGCCATGCCATTGTTTGACCAAATTATTGTAGCCATTGGTTCTAATGCCGATAAAAAATACATGTTTGATCTTGAACAACGAAAAAATTTCATTCAAGAAACCTTTAAAAATGATAGTAAAATTGTTGTAGAAAGTTATGAAGGTTTAACTTTGGACTTTTGCAAGAAAAAAAACGCAGATTTCTTATTGAGAGGTCTTAGAAATCCTGCTGATTTTGAGTTCGAGAAAGCCATTGCCCATGCAAATCGACAGGTTTCTGGAATTGAAACAGTTTTTCTATTAACTTCGGCAGATACTTCATTTATCAGTTCAAGTATTGTTCGTGATTTTATTAGAAATAAAGGGAACTATTCTTTATTTGTCCCACCTGCTGTAAAATTATAAGTATTTAAAAATCAATACTTGTGATTGTTTTATTACAAGTATTGTTTTTTAAATCATCAACCATAAAACGTATAGATAAACTGCTAAAGAAATTATCATAAATCCATTAGAATAGGTTTTTTCTTCTCGAGATTTCAAAGTTCTAAAAGCATATATTTGACCAATAAAAAGAAACATAACAAATATTAGAATTGGATTTGAAGAACTTAAAATACCAAAATTTAGTCTTTGATCTGTTTCAGAATTTTTGTCGTGTAATGTAATATGCTGGATACTTCCGCTAGAGTTTTTTGAAATCATAAAAGTACTATTGTCTTTATTTTCAACAATTGCATAATATACTTTTTCATCTACTTGAACTTCGTATTTATCAAAAACCAAGTAGTAATATTGGTAAATTTGACCGCTTTTATTTGGGCGAGAAGTTTCAATATAATGAGAAGTTAAACTTACTGGTGACTCTTTTACATTCCCAAAAGTTTGAATAAAGCCGAGTATTATGATTGAGATAAAAGCTGTGAAACTTATTCTTTCGATTAAATTAAGTTTTTGTAAACTACTTTTCACTCCTTTTATTAGCCAATCTTTAAACAAAATCTCTTCTTGTTTAGGCATCATTCCAAATTCAGATGGGCCGTTTTCACTTGGATGTTTAAATAACTCTTTAAAAAAGATTAAATTATAAAAAGGAATCCATAGTCGATTAGCAAAATATTTCAAATGTTTTATATCGTGAATTCGTTTGTAAGCTTGTATATAACTCATCAATAATAAAAATAGGATGATCAATAATAAAACAAGTTTTGCTATCGATAAGTAATAAAGTATCAGACTAATAACTAAAAAAATTGCTAAAAGTTTCTGCCTGTTCTGAAAAGTGTTTTTACTGATGCGCCCTCTCTTTAAGAAAAAACTTTCTTTCTTAAAATGCTCAATTTTTGTATTTGGATTTTTAGATAGCACTTCATGAAACGCTTCAAGCACAGGGTTTTCGTTGGCATACTTTAGTTGAATTTTATATTTGTATTCTTGATTGTCAAATCCGATTAAAGTCATTAAAACTTCAATCTCTTTCACAAAATGTTTCACATGAAGATAGTGAGAGCCAACAGATTCAACTTCACCTAAGATATTGAGGTAAACTGATTTGCAATTTCCAACATTCCATTGTATCAAAATGTAATCACCCAATGAATAAACTTTTTTATTTGAGGAAAATTGATAAATTATTGGTTTTGAAGATTGTTGATGATGAGCATATTGCTCGCTTTTGGTTTTTGGTTGGTAATTAGAATTTCCTACAGTTTTTAAGTATTGATTCAATAGCAAACGTTTATTTTCATTCATCAAAAAAGTGTAAGCTTCATTAATTTTTTGAAAATACAGCTTCGCATCCTGATCTTTGTTCACATCTGGATGATATTTTTTTGATAATGATCTGTAAGCCTTTTTTATAGCTTTTTCATCAGAGAAATTAGGAATTTCTAGAACAACGTAGTAATTGATCATATTTTAGATAAGTTATCGCAAGCTATTTCTAATTACTTATTTATTAAGATGTTATTCATTAAGTAATTTTGCTTTGTATTCACTAATGCGTTCTAAAATTTCTTCTTCTGGCTCTGGGTATTGTATATCGGTATATTTTTTTAATGTTTGATAAATGATTTTTGCTACAATCAATCGGCTTAAATCTTTATCGTCACTCGGCACTATGTACCATTTTCCATCTTTATGATCGGTGTTTTTTAAAACCTCTTCATAACAAAATTGATAACGATCCCATAAATCACGTTCTCGTAAATCTCCAGGAGAGAATTTCCATTGATGTTCAGGTTTCACAATCCTTTTCAATAATCGGTTTTTTTGTTCGTCTTTACTTAGATGCAAAAAGAATTTAAGCACAATCATTCCATTTTCGCTCAGATGTTGTTCAAATTGCACCATGTTTTGCATTCGTTTATTCCAAAAATCATCCGTCAATTGATCAATGTTAATGTAAGGGTTGCGTTCATTGTTTAAATAATGTGGATGAACTCTAGTAACTAAAACATTCTCATAATGAGTACGGTTAAAAACAGTAAATTTCCCCTTTTCGGGTAATTTGATATAATGTCTCCACATGTAATCGTGCTGTAACTCTTTGTAAGAGGGTGTTTTAAAGCTTTCTACCACTACTCCTCTCGCATTAAATCCTTTAAAAATCTCCCGAATCATACTGTCTTTTCCAGCCGTATCCATTCCTTGTATACAGATCAAAACCGAATACTTATCATGTGCATACATTTTGTCTTGAATCTTACTGATTTTTTTGCGGACTTTTTTTAATTCAGCCTTTATTTCTTCGGTAGTTTTGTCTGTTTCAAAGACAGTTGATGTTTCTTTAAGGTTAAGTTTTTTAGGGACTTTAAAATAACTTTTCTTCATCTGATTCTTTTTTTCTAAATTAGTCAAAAATTTCGAAATAATGAAAAAATATTTACTTTCCTCTTGGCTAAAAATCATGGGGATAGCTGCTGCTTCTGGAATTGCTTATGAAAATAATGAGTTAATTTTAGTTTCAGACACCGGTAATGCACTTTACCACTACTTTATTGAACACGATTCTCTAGCGGTTTATAGTTTAGACAACAAAGTAATTGAACATCATCAACAAAAAGATAATAAATATGATTTAGAAGCCTTTACGATTGTAGACAATACTTGGTACGCTTTTGGTTCGGGATCTAAACCAAACAGAAATACAGCTTTTTATTTCAATAAATTCTCTAAATATTCTACTCCAATGGATTTAACGGATTTATACAGTGAAATGAAAGCTTTTTCTGATCTTTCGGATGAAGATTTCAATATCGAAGCAGCGTTACAATACAACGATAATTGGTATTTTTTAAATAGAGGAAACGGTCCAAAAAATGCGAACTATCTGTTTGTTGTTCAGGGTAGAAATTTTACGGATGACTTTAATATTTATTATTTTGAATTTGATTTACCACCGATCAATGGCGTGCCTTCTGGCTTTTCGGCTGCTACCTTGCACAACAACACTCTGTTTTTTATAGCAACAGCCGAAGATGAAGAATCTACCTATCATGATGGAGAAATAAAAGGCAGCATGATTGGAGCAATTGACCTTAAGAAAATGAAGGTCCTTTTCACTCAAAAAATAAGTGATACTCATAAATTTGAGGGTTTAACAATTGTCAATCAAAATAAAAAAGACATCACTTTTGCGCTGTGTGAAGACGCAGACAACGCACAAAACAACGAATCCGTTATATATAAATTGGAAGTAAACATAAAATCACGAATCAAATAATAGAATCTTATTTTGGCTCTAAAAACAAATTACCGCAAGAAGAAATCGTGCGGTAGTTTGTTTTTTCAGATTGTATTTATAACAAGTTTTATTTCAGTTCTTTAATAAATTGTGCATTCACCTTAAAAAAGTCATTGATTAAAATGTTTGCTCCTTCCAAATTTTGTAGTTTAGAGTTTACGCTGTTATATCCCATGCAATAAATACCAGCTGCACATGCAGCTTTTACACCGTTTGTGCTGTCTTCAATAATTATACACTCTTCTTTTTTATTTTTAGATAACGAGGCCGCATGTAAAAAAATTGTTGGATCGGGCTTTGATTTAGGGAAATCTTCTCCACTCACCTTGTAAGAAAAATAATCATCAAGATTAAAACGATTAAAAACCCTTGAAATAGTACTTTTCGAAGCAGAAGAAGCTAGAATCAACTCTAACTCGTTGGTGTGTAAATCTTTAATCAATTGCTCAACCCCCGAAATCAATTCTAAATCTGGTTTACTATCAAAAGCATCATTAAACAAAAAGCGTTTACGTTGGACCAACTCCTCTACTTCGTTGTTAATTCCAAATTTTTCTTTAATTTTTTGATATACATTTTTAGTTGAGTTCCCAGTAAATGTAGCGTATAATTCTTCAGTAACGTCAATTTCAAGTTCTTCAAAATGTTTGAAATAAGCATATTTATGAACCGGTTCTGTATCAACTATTACGCCGTCCATATCAAAAATAACGGTTTTTATCATAATCTTAAATTATTTTATGCAAAGGTACGCAATGCCTTTCGGAATTTCAGGTTAAGAAAAAATAAAATTCAACTTCTTCTTCAAAGAACTAAAAATCCCTGAATTTACATCAAAATATAAAATTTCAAAATCATTGAAAGCAGAATCTATTTTCTGTTTATATATTGTAACTTTGCATCTTTATTTAATATTGTTATGCGTTTACACAAAAATCTGGTTTTTACAGTTATTGATTCTTTATCAAACATTTTCAACAAAGGCGAATATGCCGATAAAGAGGTTGCAAAGGCCTTAAAAAAAGATCCAAGATGGGGAGCTAAAGACCGAAAGTTTGTCGCTGAAACCATTTATGATATTGTTCGTTGGAAACGACTTTATACTGAAATTGCAGAAGTAAAGGAACCTTTTACTCGTGATGATCTGTGGAGAGTTTTTGCAGTTTGGGCGGTTTTAAGAGGCATACGTTTACCCGATTGGAAGTATTTTGAAAATACACCAGTTCGAAGAATTAAAGGTAAGTTTGATGAGTTAAATAAAATTAGAAAGTACAGAGAATCTATTCCAGATTGGATGGATGAATTGGGCGAGAAAGAATTAGGAAGTGAACTTTGGACTAAAGAATTGGCTGCTCAAAATCAACAAGCGCAAGTTGTCTTACGTGTAAATACTTTAAAGACAACAAAACAAAAACTTCGAGCTGCATTAATGGATTTAGATATCGCCACCCATTTTGATGATAAATATCCAGACGCATTAATTTTAAAAGAGCGTGCCAATGTTTTTATGACTCCTTTGTTTAGAGAAGGGCTGTTTGAAGTTCAAGATGCTTCTTCGCAAAAAGTAGTGCCTTTACTAGATGTAGAGCCTGGAATGCGTGTGGTTGATGCTTGTGCAGGTGCGGGTGGAAAAACTTTACATATTGCAGCTAAAATGCAAAATAAAGGTCACATTATTGCGATGGATTTGTATGAAAGCAAACAAAAACAATTGAAAATAAGAGCAAAACGAAACGGTGTTTTTAACATAGAATACCGCATCATTGATTCTACAAAAGTGATTAAAAAACTTCACGATAAAGCAGATCGTGTATTGATAGATGCTCCATGTTCTGGTTTGGGTGTTTTAAAACGTAATCCTGATAGTAAGTGGAAATTGCAGCCAGAATTTATTGATAATATTAAAAAAACACAGGAAGAAGTTTTAAATAATTATTCTAAAATGGTCAAAGTTGGTGGAAAATTAGTCTACGCAACTTGCTCTATTTTACCATCAGAAAATGAACAACAAATTGAACGATTTTTAAAAACAAAATTTGGTCAAAACTTTAAATTCATAAAAGATGAAAAAATTCTTGCACATCAATCAGGTTATGATGGCTTTTACACTTGTTTAATGGAACGTATAAAATAAAATTTGGAGCACTAAACTACCTCAAAAAAGTTTAGATATGTTTCAAAAACTAATGAATAAAAAAAGAGTCCGATTCAATTTCGGACTCTTTTCTTTAGTATCATTTTATTCTTTAACTGGATATCCCTTAGCAATCCAATCGGTTTTTATATTTTTAGGTATATCTAACAATTTTCCTTTTAGAAAACCAGCATCCATCAATAATTGAAATGCTGGACGGATATTGGGACAAATGTCGAAAGGACAACAACCGCAATACAAGACCACTTCTTTGTTTTTGGAAATAGTTGCCAAAAAGTCTTTTAATTTTTCTAGGTTTTCAGGATTATTTGTTGGGCCGATATGGTGAGAATATTTAATCAAAGCATCCGGACCAATATTGATTACAATAGTCTGTTGCATTTGATTTCTTTTCATTTTACTAGCCAAAGTAGCAGTTGTCATTAATTGCTCAGAGGTCCAAGGTTCACCAAAATGCTGTGCTTGCACGTTTGAAACAAAAAGTACCAACAACAATAGTAAAAAGATTTTTTTCATCACTCTCTATTTTAGATTAACCATTCATATTGCTCAAAAACTCATCATTAGAACGCGTTTCTTGAATTTTATCTTTGATAAATGTAATGGCTTCCACTGAATTCATATCTGCAAGTACATTTCTTAAAGCTACCATTTTATCGTATACAAATCTACCTTGTAACAAGTCGTCTCTTCTTGTAGAAGAAGAAGTTAAATCAACTGCAGGGAAAATACGTTTGTTAGCAATTTTTCTATCCAATTGCAACTCCATATTACCAGTACCTTTAAATTCTTCAAAGATAACGTCGTCCATTTTAGAACCAGTATCAGTCAGTGCTGTAGCAATTATAGTTAAAGAGCCACCGTTTTCAATGTTTCTTGCAGCTCCAAAGAAGCGTTTTGGTTTTTGCAGTGCGTTGGCGTCTACCCCACCCGATAATACGCGTCCAGATGCAGGTTGTACCGTATTGTATGCACGTGCCAATCTAGTGATTGAATCTAATAAAATTACTACGTCGTGACCACATTCAACTAATCTTTTAGCTTTTTCTAAAACCATATCAGCCAATTCCACGTGGTAGCGTGCTTCTTCATCAAAAGTAGAAGCTACAACTTCGGCACGCACATTTCTTTGCATATCAGTAACCTCTTCTGGACGTTCATCAATTAATAAAACGATTTGATAAACTTCTGGATGGTTGTCGGCAATTGCGTTGGCAATTTCTTTCAGCATCATGGTTTTACCTGTCTTAGGTTGAGCCACAATCATTCCACGTTGTCCCTTTCCGATAGGCGCAAATAAATCAATTATTCTTGTTGACAGACTTGAATTATTTCCAGACAAATTAAATTTATCCTTTGGAAAAAGAGGGGTTAAATGTTCAAATGAAGGACGATCGCGTACATCCTCTGGTTCGTGCCCATTAATTTTTGTGATACGAACTAAAGGGAAATGTTGTTCATTACCTTTTGGTGGACGAATAACACCTCTGATGGTATCTCCTTTTTTTAATCCAAACAGACGAATCTGAGATTGAGAAATATAAATATCATCGGGAGATTTTCTGTAATTGTAATCTGAAGACCTTAGATAACCATGCGAACCACCGTCTTTTGGAACTTCAAGCACACCTTCACATTCAATAATACCTTCGAATTCATATTCCGGATCACGATAGTTACCGTTTTTCTGTTTTCTCTGTTTATTGTTTGTATCAGTTTCTGCAGGCACTTCTTCTTGATGAGATTCTGTTTTCTCACTTTTAGAAGTATTGCTTGTTTCTCTCTGATATTTATGCTTTTTATTCTGGGGTTTTGGTTGTTCTGGCTTTACCTCTTCTTTTTTAGCTTCTTGAGTAATATTACTATCCGTTTCAGAAGGCAAATCGGCCGTTGGGTTGGGAATACGTCTTCTTTTTGATTTTTTATCAATTTCCTGAGAGGAATTTGAAGGTATATTATTTCTAACTGTATCGTGTGATTCGGTACTGATATTTTCGGTATTTTTTGATTGAAGAGTTAGAATAGTATCAATTAAATCATCTTTTTTAATGTTTAATTTTTTGATGCCAATTGACTTACCAATCTCTTTGAGCTCAGGTAACTTGAGCTTTTGTAATGCGATTTTGTCAAACATAAAATATGACGTTGTTAATTTAAAATTAGTTATTGTGATAACTTTAGTGGCTGCTCGGGATTAAACTGAATTCTGAATAAAAATACGAAGAAGGCTTAATACTAACAGATACCTAAAGAAAGAAATCTTTTTAAAGGATGAAAGTTCGAACAATGAAGAAGTTACGACATTTCTGATGCAATATTACAATATTTTTTTTAATAACTACTAGGTTTTTTTAAAAAAAATGTGCTATTTTTGCATGCAAATCAAACAAGCATCATGATTTATCGAGTACAAACTGTTTTTATGGCATTAGCCTTTGTTGTTTCGGGAATTTTATCCTTATTTTTGCCGTTGTGGAAAACTGTTGAAGGATTAAATTATTATGCTGCGAATAACGGGATTTTTACATTGATTTTTGGATTATCGGCTGCTTTATGCGTTTTTGCAATATTGAATTACAAGAAAAAAGACAGCAGATTAGTACAAATCAAGTTGAACAGAGTGAATATCATATTGAACTTTATATTACTAGGATTATTTGTGTATCAGTCGCTAAGTTTATCCGGAGAAGCGCAAGTTTCTGAGAAGGGTATTGGGATGTTTCTTCCTCTTGCATCTATCTTTTTGTTGGTATTTGCCAATAAAGCCATTAAGAAGGACGAAGATCTCGTGAAATCTGCTGACCGTATTCGATAAACCTTACATCTTAGTTTATTAGTGCGTTAAAAAACTCGACGAAAGTCGGGTTTTTTTGTTTTTTAAACTAAAATCTTCCAAGATATTGTTTTTTGTAATTTAAAATTAGTTTTCTATCAATTTTATTTATTGTTGTATAAAAACAATCATTCGTAAAGTCTTAGAAACACTTAAATGTTGATCTATTTTTGTCTCGAAAATTTATTTAAACATTTAAATTATAGTTTATGTTAAAAAGAACAACAATTGCATTGGCATTGGTTTTAGCAACTACTGTTTCATTTGCTCAAACTTTAACAACGAATACAGGTACACCTGTAGGAGATAATCAAAACTCTAAAACTATTGGAAACAATGGTCAGGTTTTGTTAGAAGACATTCATTTAATTGAAAAGTTAGCCGCTTTTGATCGTGAGCGTATTCCAGAACGTGTAGTTCACGCACGAGGTGCTGGTGCTTTTGGTGAATTTGTTGTATCTGCAGATTTTTCTGATGTAACTATGGCTGATTTCTTATCAACAGCTGGTAAAAAAACACCTTTAATGGTTCGTTTCTCAACAGTTACACACCAACAAGGTTCGCCTGAAACCTACCGTGATCCGCGTGGATTTGCTGTTAAGTTTTATACCGAACAAGGAAATTATGATTTGGTAGGTAACAATTTACCGGTTTTCTTTATTCGAGATGCTATCAAATTCCCTGATATGGTGCACGCATTTAAACCGTCTCCATTAACAAACGGCGCTTCTGATCCAAATCGTGTTTTCGATTTCTTCGCTAACTTACCAGAATCAACTCACATGCTAACTTGGTTGTTTTCTGATTACGGAATTCCAGCAAATTATCGTGAAATGAACGGGTCTGGTGTACATGCTTACAAATGGGTGAACGCGAAAGGCGAAGTTACTTACGTAAAATATACTTGGGTTTCTCAACAAGGCGAACGTAATTTAAATCAAGAAGAAGCTAATAAAATTCAGTCTACTGCAATTGAGCATGCTACTTTAGATTTATACAACGAAATTGAAAAGGGAAACTTTCCTAAATGGGATTTATATGTTCAAATGTTGAAAAGAGAAGATTTTGATAAATTAGATTTCAACCCAGTAGATGTAACAAAAGTATGGCCAGAATCAGTAGCTGAAAAAGTAAAAGTTGGTACCATGACTTTAAATACAAATCCAACAAATTATTTTCAACAAGTAGAGCAAGCAGCTTTCTCTCCTGGAACACTAGTGCCTGGAATTGAACCATCTGAAGATAAATTATTGCAAGGTAGATTATTCTCTTATTTCGATACGCAACGCCATCGCTTAACAGGTAATTTTCAACAAATTCCTGTAAATACATCAAGAAACAAAGTTACTTCTTACAACCAAGATGGTTATATGTCTTTACGTCCACAAACTGGAGATGTAAACTACCAACCATCAGAAAATAAACCAGAAGTTAAGGAAGATACTAAATTTAAATATTCTAAATCGGAATTTTTAACAGGAACTACAACAGTTCAAGCTAAAATTGATAAAGAAAACAATTTTGCACAAGCAGGAGATTTATATGTATCATTCTCTAAAAAAGATCAAGATAATTTAATTAAAAATTTATCTGGTGCTTTGAATACCGTTAAAAACAAAGTGATTGTTCATAAAATGATTGCTCATTTTTATCAAGCTAATACCGAATATGGAACTCGTTTAATGAAAGCTACAAATACAAATATGGCTGACGTTGAACAATATATCAAAAAATAATTAAAGCCTTTCAAGGGTTAATTTATTAGCCCTTGATTTTTAAAATTGAAGAATATGAAAAAGTACGTTTTATCATTTGTGTTTGTTTTAGGCGCAATATCAACTCAGGCACAAGATATTTTTGGTGCAGCGCGCACTAATAATATAAATGAATTAAAAACATTGGTGGCAAACAAAGTTGATGTCAATCAAGAAAATCAAAGAGGATTTACACCTTTAATTTTAGCAGTTTACAATAACAATATAGAAGCTGCAAAATTTTTAATCGAAAATGGTGCAGCTATAAACGCTCAAGATAAGTCGGGTAATAATGCGTTAATGGGAGCTATTTTTAAAGGCTACAAAGATATGGTAATGTTACTCGTAAATGCAAAAGCCGATGTGAATCAGGTAAATGGCAACAAAGCTTCTTCTTTAGTGTTTGCAAGTACATTTGGAAATGCCGAGATTGTAAAAATTTTGCTAGATGCTGGTGCAGACAAAGCCTTGATAGATGCTAATGGTAAAACAGCTTTAGATCATGCAGTGCTTCAAGAAAATACCGAAGTTATTAAATTACTTCAATAAATTATTTTACTCTAAAAGTCTGAGAGAAATATCGGACTTTTATTTTTTGTACAATCTGCTAATTTATCTAGGTAATAATATTTCGGAAATGACTTGTACTATTAAATTACAACTTATATTTGTTTCAATAATTCTTACCAATTAAATAATTATAAATGAAAGTACTAATAATTTCTTTTTTAGTTTCAATTTTTTCTTCTACACTAAGTGCCCAAACACATCGAGATACATTAGTCTCTGAAATTGTATATAATTCCCCAAAAGACATTGCAAGTTACAATAAAATTAAAGAAAATATAAAGAATCTAGAGGAGTTGGAAGAAAAACCTAATCCTGAAATTTTAAATAGTAAATTAAGATATTTTTTTGAGCAAAATGATTTTGATTATTTCAAAGAAAAATTAACGTTATTGACAAGATATTACGGATATAATGTTTCTTATCTCTCAGGAAAAGAGAATTACTATGAATCAATTATGTATGGCAACTTAGCTGATTGCTTCAAAGAAATGTATATTAAAAATCATAGTGAATGGCTAAGCGAAAATCTTGATAAACAAAATACTATTTTTGAATTGAATACTTTGGCAGATAAAGACCAGATAGTAAATGGTATTTCCGCAGATATTTATAGATCTTTGAAACTAAATGAGGAACAACAAGCGATCATTAATCATATTCTTGACAAACATTCTTTTAACAACGCACAGACTTTACTAGATATATCATCAAATAATGTAATTGATTGACTTATGTTCTTAAATAAAAACTCATCAGAATTTCATCTGATGATAAAATCTTCTCCCTTTAAGTTTCGGTACAATTATGGTACATCATATATGATAAAAACCGCTGTAAATATAACATTTACAGCGGTTTTGATTATCATTTAACCGATTAAAATCACTGATTATTTCACTTCTTCAAAAATAACCATGTATAATAATCAATAAGTTATGGTTTTATGATACAAATACGATACAAAATCAAGATTATAAATTGATAAATATGATAGATTTTAAGTTTTAAATAATCGTTTTTTTGCCGATAATACTATGAAATATGATCATTTTAACTCCTTTAATAATAATTGATTGATTGCGTGTGCCTTTTTCTCATCAACTTGATACATTTCGGCATACATTTTCCAGTTTGCAACAACTTCTAAACAGGAGTTAATAATGCCTTCAGGATTTCGAATCGAATTTTGCGCTGCAATAGTCAACAAATCTTTTCTTGTAAATTCCTTTCGTTTGCCATTAATGCTTAAATTATGCTGACTTACCCATTTACTATCGGGTCTGTAAGCAAAACAAACATCGTAAGCCGGTGCTAATTTCCAAATTCCCTCAGCATTCATCAGAAATGAAAAATTCTTAGTATGATCGTCACAATTTCTTGCAATCACATTAAATACCATACGTTTAAACATTTGTTCTGCTTCTGCATAAGTTAACCGAAGTTGACGCATCGTTTGAAAAATTTGCTCATAACTGTAGGATGTGATATTTGCAAAATCATAGTGTTGTAAGGCACACAATGTTTGACTGTGCAGTTTTTGATTTCCTTTTATGCGATCAAAGCGTTTGGTCATAAAGTGCACCCGATTATTTTCTTCAATCAATCGTGATTCCATCATATCAATTCCAAAATCTGTTGCCATTTTGTAATAAGCCATTTCCACTCGTCCATATCCTTTTGATTCGCCGAATTGTACATCACTCACTTCATCAAACTTAATCAACCAATGCTCAAAACCTTCGTCCGCAATCGTCTGTCCCGATTTGATTTGTCCTGTTTTTTCATTGTAGGCAATAATAGCTTTAGGACGTGCACCTCCGGCAGATGTTCCCATTTTTAGAACATCCATCATCACATCCTCCATATTTTTTTGAGTTTGAATAGAAAAATTTTCCTTGTTTGATAATAAGGCTTTCGTCGTTTCGATTAAATCACTCAATTCAATAGCATACGACGGTGATTCTTTACCCATTACAGGTTCAAATTCTAACGCACCCATACCTCTTCGCCCAATAAAACACAGGAGTTCAACAGGATTTAAACTGTCATCGGGTCGCCCTTGTCTTGCCAACCACGCATTGATTAAATCTTTTCCGTATCGATCGGGTAATGCATCGGCTAAAAGTCCTGGCATACCTTTAAAGGTTTCGCTATTGCGATGTTCTGGAAAACTATAAATTCTGTTTTTGGACGGCATTTTGATAGGTGCAATAGACCATTTTTCCAAATTAAATTTAGGGTCGTATTCAAATGAAGCCATTTCGGTAGCGGAATCCCATGCTACTGCGCCTACTCGTTGTCCATAAATATTTATAAAAGCTGTAGTTACCATCCTAAATCCAAATTATCATCTTGTGGAGTATCTTTTTTCGTCACTCTTTTGCGTAGTTTTTTTTCTCCTTTGGCTAAACGAAGCGGGCTGATTTCTTCCCTCGCTTCAAACGCTTTCAAAACATATAACGCATCCAAAATTCGCAGTATTTTTAGTAAGTTAATTAAAGAGATATTTTCGCCACGTTCCAACAAACTCACGGTAGATCTACTCACCGCTGCCTTATCGGCTAATTCCTGCTGATTTAGATTTTGCTTAATACGGGTTTGTTGTACAAACAAACCTATTGTCGCCAAAATTGCCTTATCCGAAAATAAACTAATGTCTGATATATTACTCATAAATATCTTATTTTATAAACAATGTGATATATTTCACGCATTGTAAATATATTGCTAATGTACGAAAAATAATGCATAAATATACAAAAACATCAATTACGAATTAAATATTACGCATTATTTTTTAGTTTAAAATCTCGTTATCAGTTTTATTTGTTGCCATTTTACAATAAATCTAAATCTTGTAGTTTTCTGCCCAATTCATCATCAGCTGCCAATTTCAAAAAATCGTTTTGCAAACCTAATACACGCAATACATTGAAATAAGTACCATTCGCTGCTATTGTCTTTTTCTACTAAATACAACCAGAAAGAGTAATAGCTGTCGGACAGGCGTACGGTTGTAATCAACGAATTTATATCAAGATAATGTTTTTACATAATCCCTCAGGGAAAACCCTTAGATGAAATTTCCGTAAATCCCCCGAAACAAGCTTTTGGTTCTCCCCCTAACTTTGTCCTGTAAACTTTAAATGTTTAAGACAATGAAAAAAATTACAATGATTTTAACGCTACTGCTTACGGCAAGCCTAAACGCACAGACCTTTGAGATGGTCAAGGACATTCACCCGACAGGAGGAAGTAATCCGAATGATTTTACCGAGCTTAATGGGAAACTTTATTTTAGTGCAAGTGACGACACAAACGGAAGTGAACTTTGGGTAACAGATGGCACCGAATCCGGTACACAAATGGTTAAAAATATTTCTTTGAGCGGGGGATCGTACCCAAGGTATTTTAAAGAAAACAGCAAAAATTATTAAGGAGTAGTAAATTAAAAACAACGAAACAATGAACAAAGCAATCTTTTTTATGACGGTGTTATTATCTACAAGCCTTGTCGCTTGTGGGGGAGATGACAACAATGTCAACAATTCCGGTGGTTTTGATCTGGGAGAAATTAGCGTAACGGTTTCCGGGGATATGGAAGGCAATTTCTCGGGAATGGCAGATTTTGACCACTTGGCAACAGGAAATATCGAAACTTGGGAAATAAGCGGACACGATTATAATCCGCAAACATTTTCTATACAACTCATGGATGTAAGTATTACCGATGATGCAGAAAGACCTTCGCCCGGAACATACAGTATTGGAAATACGGTAAATGCTGATTATACAGTGAATTTCACTCATATTCCTAACGGTAGCTTTTCTAACTCTGTAGAGTATAGTACGACCTATGGTAACAACGCAAATAATGGAACACTAACCATCACTTCATCTACAGAAAACACCGTAAAAGGAAGTTTTGAATGTACTGCATATCGTGTTGACAATAATCTCAACATCGTAGGAACTATTCAAGTTGTCGGAGATTTTACAGCTAACAAAAGAATCAATTAAATAACAAACAACAATTAAACAAACAAAAATCATGAATTTAAAATCAACACTTTTCGGAATTTTAATAAGTCTTGGATTTGTGTTTTCAGCCCAAGCACAGGAAGAAACCCGTATCGGAGCTTTTTTAGCTTACGGGACAGAAATCAAAAATATCGGAATTGGTGCCAATGCAGAGTTCCCAATCATTGAAAATCTGACTATTTCTCCATCATTAATTTATTATCTCCCAAAAGAAGAATACGGAATGAAAATGAATTGGTTCGAGGTCAACGCCAATGCCAATTATTATTTCGTAAGTCAAGATAATATGAGTGTTTACGCACTTGGAGGGTTGAACTACAGCAGCGTGAAAGTTTCTTTTGATGACGCGTGGCTGGGTAGTTATTCTTCATCAGACGGGCGCTTCGGGCTAAACCTCGGTGGTGGAGTTAACTTCAATCTCGGAGGAATTACACCTTTTGCCGAACTCAAATACGTCATTATAGACGGCGGACAATTGGTGGCAGGAGCCGGAGTGAAATTTAATTTATGATATCAGTTAAAACCCGCGGTTGAATCTATTATTAAGAACTCAACCTCAAATTAAAGATGTATAATATAAAAAATGAATACGATGAAAAATTTTAAACAAACACAGAGATTAGCAACCCTTGCGGTTGCAGGACTAATGCTATTTTCGTGTAGCAGTGATGACGACACAAATCCAATTGATGACGACCCAATTGTAGAGTTGCCACCTATTGTTTTGGATTGTGATTATTTCAGTGAAGACAGAGTTTTGACAGACGACCCACAACGTCCTGTGGATTATGTTATTACTTGCTATGCAAACGTGCAGGGAAGCCTGAAAATAGAACCGGGAGTGGTTATTGAATTTGAAAACCACGCAGGATTACGAGTAAACCTCAATAGCAAAGTTTTTGAAATCAAAGGAACAGCAACAAACCCTGTAATTCTCACAGGAACCTCTAAACAAAAAGGACATTGGCGAGGGATTTTCTTGACAGAAGCCCACAACCAAAACAACCTTATCGAACATACCGTGATAGAATATGCAGGGTCACAAAACCTAACCGGTTCTTCGCCTGTTTATGAAGGAAGTTTGGCTTTACGAGGAGTTTCCGGTACGACACCAATGGCACTTACCCTCAACCACGTAGAAATCAAAAACGGTGGAAGTATTGGTTTGGATTTTCATGGACTTAGGAAAAATGCAACTGTATCAGTTTCTAACGTAACCATTACGGGCAACGAAGGTGTTCCGGTTAAGGTTTCGGCTGAAATGGCTCATATTTTTAACAATACATCTTCATACAGTGGAAATGCAAGTGATTTTTTCAACATCACACCATCATATTATGGAATAGAAGACCAAACCGTAAGTTGGAAGAAGTTAGATGTGCCTTATTTGGTAGATAGCCGTGTTCACATCAAAAATGATGGGCATTTGACCATTGAGGCAGGAGTAGAAATGCAGTTTAAGCCTGGAGGGTATATTCAACCTTATGATGGTTCCACCGCGGGAGGAAACAATCTAAGTCTGAAAATACAAGGAACAGCGACAGAACCTGTTCACTTGAAAGCACATAACGGTACCAACTGGGGAGGGATAATGTTTGGATTCACACAAGAAAACAACATCATAGACCACGCCATTATCGAAAATGCCAAAGGTGATTTTCCTGTGGGCAACATCCAAAATACCGGGGCGATCTATATGCATGCAAGCCCTAAATTAAGTGTTTCAAACACCACTTTTAAGGATTTAGAGAATTGTGCTTTTTATTCACCATACGGTGCTGATTATTTTGATAACCTGACCGTAACCAACGTTACTTTTGATAATGTAGCAGAAGAGTATTGTCATAATTAATTTCTAACAAACGGCAGGCAGGCATTTTAAATTAGTCTATGGCTTGCCGTTTATTTTAACACACGACTTTAATACATGGCAAAATGAAAGTTTATACACAAATCTATCTTTTAGTCTTATTGGTCATTACCCCGCTATGGTCACTTGCTTGTAGCAACAATGGCAATAGGAGCAACGCCGATGGCTCCACCAAGGAGGAAACGATTAGGGAAAATGGAGGAGATTTTTCGGAAGCAGAAGATTTTGTACAGCCTGAAATAGCAGATAGCGAAACGGAAGTGCCTGCACAGGGCATCAATATTGGCATAAAATACATCACCATTCCCGAACACCCAAGAGGAGATTATATTCCTTTCTCCAATTGTCCACAAGATAAGGTTACGAAATTTGAATTTCGGGTGGAAAACAGAGGAGCTGATTTTGACAAAAAAGGCAAGGCCATATTCGGTGCCGTTCAGATCAAAAGGCTGTCGGATGGAATGGTTTTGCTCAACGAGGAAGCCGTCCTTGAGTTCAAAGCCTTTACACCGGGCTGGATCCGATTTAAGTTTGACCCCATAGACCTGTCTCAAGCCGGATTGTATGAAGTGACCGTCGAATCGTATATGGTTGACTTACCGGCCTACCTGAAAGACAGATCAGTGAAACCAAAGCCTCTGGACACAGACTTGTCCGACAACAAGGTGGTGTATGTCAACCGAGTAACCAACAACGAATTGTTAGCAGAAAATTCCTTGAACCGGTTCGATTTTGAAGGGATGCAAAGCACGAGGGATTTGGCCGACCAAGGCTGGAATTTTAGCCATTTGCCCGATTCTGTACAGATTTCCAACAAGGGGATCGGAGGCTCAAGAGCGATTGCAATCCATCTTCATAAGGGAGACGAAAACAAGCGAAAGCTATATACGCCCACCATGGCGATGGTTGAAAATCAGCAGGTGAATTTCCAATTTAAATTACTGGATGCCCAATCAGGGGAAAACGTGACTGAAGAATTAATGTCATCAGAAACGTTTAAAGCGGAAGTTTCCCATCAAAAATTCTGTCGTATGGGCGTAGAAGTAACCTTGAAACACAAAGTTTCGGATGCACAAGCTACGGAAGACGGATTTTTTGAGTTCCGGCCTATGCCTGTTTATCAGGAAGCCGGGAATTTCAGGGGACAGATTGCATTCATCAACCTATCTGCTTATCCGGAGATTCTGTTGGTCATCGATGAGGTCATCGTACAGGCATTGAACTAAACAAGGTATTTCAGAAAACAATAAAACTTAAAACGAAAAACACTGAAAAATGAAAACTTTAAAACAACTCTATTTTTGCGCTACACTTATAATCGCTTCGTTTTTGCTCTTTTCATGCAGTAAAGACAACGATCCCCAACCGGAAGAGGAAAATATCCCACTGGAAGTAGGCGGTACAATAACGGGCGATGTAAACGGGGAAAAAGTAAATTATGCGGACATCAGGATTGCCGTTTACGGCTTATCCAACTTCGTTGGGATTATCGGACATCAGCAGGTCGAAGAACACAGACGGGATAGGGTACGTGTAGTCGTCCCTTTAACACCAACGACAGGAACGTTCGATCACAATGAGACTCCGTTTTTTATACATTACGAAGCCATTATGGGCAACAGCGAAGATGGTACCGGATTTAACCGGAACGCATCGGGAGTGATAACCGTCACGGACTATAAGTCGATTGGCACGGACGGAGATGAAACCTATTATTACGTGAAAGGTACTTTTGAGCGTTCGGGGATGAATAATTTTAATAGCGAAACAGTAGACATTCGCGATGGGGAGTTTGAATTTGTCTATAAGTATTAACGGTACTATATATCAAAACGTTAGAAAAGATATCAATACAATACATCAATATAACAATAACAATCAGAAAGACTATGAAAAAGACAATTGTACAAACAGTAATGGCTATGGTGGTTCTATGCTTGATAACAGCCTGCTCCAAAGGAGGAGAGAAAAATGAGAACGAGGAGACTTCGTCCGATATGCATACCTATCATGTCGAGATAGCCGGAGGTGAGACCTATAAAGGCAGTGTGCCGAGCTATGCCCCCGGGGTAGTTGAGGCCTATAACCCGGTTTCCTTTGTGGAATACAGTGAAGAAATAAGCAGTAAGGTGTTGGCTGGGATTTTACAGGACGTGCCTGGTGATTTTCAATTTGGAATAGGACTGGCCATGGACGACAGTAATCAACCCACTATTCCGGAATCCGGCGTAGGCATTACCTTCGGTAAACGGACGGAGGAGAATAAATATGGTCCTGCGGGGCCCGTCAATATGACATTGAAAAACTATAAAGAACATGACTATTCTTTTGCCGGCGAAGAGGGGACGGTAGCGTCCTTCACGCTAAGCTTCAGCGGGAAGTTTAAATTGGGAGCGGACGGCGAGGAAGTCGATGTGACCGGCGAAATCGTGGTTGCGGCTCCTTAGAACGGAACTGCCTTTTACAAAGGACATGGATTGATCGTGTCGCAAATAAAAAACAAATGGATATTATACAGAGATGAAACCTGCATGAGCTGCTGCTCAAAAAAGAACATGAATAGCTCATGCAAGCTTCATTGCCGTTAAAAAACAAATTATTCAAATGAAAATGATAAGATTTACATACATTGCTATCGCAGTCATGGCAATAAGTTCCATGTCCTGCTCCAAAAGTGGCCGTAAAGATACCGTCAACAATGAGCTTAACGAATGCTTGGAAACCTCAGTGCCTTTCCCGACTTCGGCCACGCTAACGGCTTGTACAGATGCCACGGTTGGTAAAAGTGCAGCGTTTAAGTACGCTGCTACGTGGGTAGAAGCGGTAGATTTTTTTACAAAAGCATACAGTACCAATGGTTGGGCGATAACGAGTGAACGTATTGACGACAAACCCGGTAAAATGAGAACAGCTGAATGGCGCGCGGAAAAAAACGGAACCGAACTCGCTATATCGTTAAGCGATAGCCGGGTAGACGATACTTCTGGCTCATTACAAGGTATTGCGCTACACTTTTATGAATAACAACCCGCTTGTCGTCGGGACAGGCTATAAATAATTAGAGATGAACAAGACAATCATACAAAGCTTGATAGGCATGCTTGTTGTATGCCTGATGGCGGCCTGCTCCAAAAAGCACGAATCCAACGTGACCGAAGAGGAAGAAGAAATGCAATTGGAGCTTCGTGCCGATGAAACAACATTCGATTGGAAGTTAGAAGACGACCTCCTGACCCTAACCAAAGGAGAACGAAGTATAAATTGGCTCATTCACAGCATTGAAGATAACAAAATGACCGTTGGGGTTCAAATGCGTCCGGACTCGGACAAAAGAATGTATGTGGTCTATCAAAAAAAAGAATAACAAAAAAACAGAAACAAAATGAAAATTTTTAAACAAACCTATTTTTTAGCAATATTGATGACATCGTCACTATTTCTTTTTTCTTGCAGTAGCGATGATGATAATTCCAATTCTGATACTTCTGTAACCATTGAAGACGGTCGAATTTCCTTTGATATTTCAGGTTATGAAAATGCTTCAATGGAAGACGACGTTGTTTATTACCTGAACAACCAATACAATATCAAGTATTTTCAAATAGCGGACGATGAAGGTATTTATCATAATGATGCAATATGGCATATTCGTTTTGAGCAAAATTCCAATGATGAAATTGCCTTGCCCGAGCCGGGAGAGTATCCGATTGTTCAAGGTTTGGTAAATACGTACGACCAAACTTCCTTTAACGCAACCATTTCGGTATGGACAGACATTATGACTGAAACAGGAGTGACTTTTGGAGGAAATAACGGTGTAGTAAACGGTACGATAAAAATAGTGAGTAACACAAACGACATTGTTAAAGGCACTTTCAGTTTTGAAGCCTATTCTTCAAATGGAGAAAAAATAACTGTAAGCAACGGGAAATTTTCTGCACCAAAAAACTCTTGGTAAAACCTACTTAAAACCATAAACAATGAAAAATAAAATGAACAGATTATTAAAGACTTTAACATACGTTACATTATCCATAATGGTTGCCCTGACCGTAAGTTGTTCAGCTGAAGATGGTCGCAACGGGATTGACGGTGAAATGGGACCGCAAGGTGAACAAGGGCCCGCGGGGCAAGATGGAAATGCTAATGTAATTGCTTCCGATTGGTTTCAAGTACAATATGATGAAATGAGTGGTGCCAATCCACCCACTTGGGGAGCAATGATTTTCCAAAACGATGATATTCCCGAAGTAGATTTAGAGGAATTTGTAGAGACTGGTGGTGCTCTCCTCGTCTATGCAAAATTATATGAAGGGAATGATGAAACGGATTATATCATTTTATCAACACCAACCACTTACATAAACTTAACCATTATCAGTGGTTTTCGTAATACAGCAAGTGGGGTGACCCTGGTAATTCAAATAGAAGGCACTAATGTGTCTTCTATTGAAAACATTCCTAATTTAACCTTTAGGTATGTATTGATTCCGGCAGCCACTGCTCAAGCTTTTAAACTTAATAGTGGTAATTTTCCAAAAACTTTTAACGAAGCAGTCACACTTTTTGGGTTAGAAGAATAATTAGCCGTTTTCTGCACCGTATACGTTTGCGAATTAAACCTTTTTGGTTTTAACAAGAGAAATAACTAATTTTAGCATCTAACAAGATGTTAAAATTAGTTTCTTATGAAAATTTTACTCGCAGATGACCATTTTCTGGTCTTGGACGGATTGGAGGTTTTGTTATCCACTTTTGACTTTGTGGAAAAAACAAAAAGTGCATTAAATTATATGGAACTGAAAAATATTTTGGAAGAAGAACATTTTGACGTTTTGTTGCTCGATATTCACTTCGGTAAACACGATGGCAGGACAATCATTCAGGAAATCAAACAGTTGATGCCTGATATGAAAGTCATTGCCCTGACCAGCCATTCCGATTCGGTAACGATTAAATCGTCTGTCAATGCGGGATTTGACGGTTATCTGTTAAAAATTGACGGCAGGGAGGAAATCGAAAAAGCTCTAAAAGCCGTGATGAATGACGAAAAATATTTCAGTCCCAAAACACAGCAAGTATTTTTTGAGACCCAAACCTCCAAAACCAAAACAGAACTGACCGAAAGGGAAAAAGAAATTTTACAGTTGATTGTACAAGAAAAAACAACCAAAGAAATCGCAGAACAACTGTTTGTATCCGAAAAAACCGTAGAAACACACAGAGCGAGCATTATGCAAAAACTCGAAGTTAAAAACATTGCCGGAATGGTCAAAAAGGCAATTATGCAAGGTTTGGCAGAGGTTTGAAAAAACAAATTTAATTATGAGAATCTTATTACTTTTTTTATTCTTCTTTTCTTCCTTTTTTGCCAATTCGCAGAATCGGGTAGAGAATGTTTCTGTAGGGCCAGAGTTTTTAGACTTAATAGACGAATTAGATAGTTGTATCAGTTCTATAGAATTAAATTGTATTGAAATTGCCGATAAAATCATTGAAAAAGGAAAGCAGGAACGTGTTGACTTTATGGATTATCTATACTCTAAAAAGGCTTATTACTTTTTGACTCGATATGAGTTGGATTCTGTCATAGCCTATGGGAAATTAGCCCTTGAGAATCCGCATCCGGTAGAAGAAGAACGATCAGATGTATGGACTTATGCTCATTTAGTTAGTGCTTATTATTATAAGGGAGATTTAGATATTTCTATAGATTATTCTCTTAAAATTGCCGAAATATTAGAAGAAGGAGGTAATCAATTAGATCTGGGTCGTGAATATTCAAATATTGGTTTTTTGTTAGGACAAGCCAATAATACGGAAAAACAATTAGAGTATTTGCATAAGTCGTTTAAGTTGTTAGAGGAAAATAAAGATAAGGGGTTCATTGCTACTGCTGCCAGTAACTTAGGACTTGCGTATTTAGATAAAAAAGATACGATAAACGCAAAAAAATGGTTAGAAACGTCATTAGAACTATCAGGACTGTCAAACGATTTGGTAGCAAAAACACAATCGAATTACATTTTATCTACAATCGAAGAAGACTTAAATAAGTCGCTACAATATTCGGAACTATCCGTAAAATATGCTGATGAACTCAAAGACAAGACCAGTCAGTCGAACGCCTATTACGTTCACGCAGAAAATTTGTATAAACTCGGAAAATCAGACGAAGCTATATACTATGCCGAACGAGCCGTAAATCTTGCTCAGGAAATAGGTAACAAGCCCTCTTTGCTCCAAGCTTACAAAACCGCAGCTGGCATTCATTATGATGTTGGTAAAAAAGAAAAAGCGGCAGATTATTTTAACACGTATGTCATTTTGAATGATTCTATTTCTTCGGCAGAAAAAGCAAGGGAAATCAACGATATAAACACCAAATACGAAACCGAAAAAAAGGAAAAGCAAATAGCCGAGCAGGAACTGAAAATCCAAAAGCAGCAATCCAACTTACTTTTGGCGATTTTGGGTGGAGCTTTGTTGATTTCAATTTTGGGCGGAGCAATTTTCTATAACAATAGAAAACAAAAGGCAAAACTCAAACAATTGCAACAAGAAAAAGAAAACGCGATTCTCAACTCTTTTATTTTAGGCGAAGAGCGAGAGCGAAAACGAATCTCCCACGAACTGCACGACAGTGTTGCCGCTATGATTGGTGCCGCCAAAATGAGTTTGGAGTCAATACCACATCTTCCACAGGAAAAAAGAATGGAACAACTGGCAAAAGTTGAGCGGATATTAGAACGTTCTCACGCAGATATTCGTCATATAGCGCATAACCTTCTCCCGACCGTGTTAGAAAAAGAAGGATTGATACAGGCAACCAACCATTTTGCTTCTGAAATCAACGAAACCAAGTTGGTCAAAATTTCGGTAACGGACAAAAGCAGCAATACAGAAGAGCTTTCTCCACAATTACAGTTAATGCTTTTCCGGGTTATTCAGGAATTGGTAAATAATATCATAAAACATTCGCAGGCACAAAATGCCGAAATTATATTTAGCAATAGTCCAACCGGTTTACAGATTGAAATATCAGATGATGGTATTGGTTATGATGATAATAATACTACTGAAAATCAAGGTTTATATAGTATCACTCAACGTCTAAAATCTATTGGAGGGAATTTTAAAATCACCAAAAGAAAATCAGGAGGTACGCAAGCTAAAGTAGTGATAACGGCTTAAGGGAGGTTATGCTACAAAATTTTTCCGTGTATCACCGATCTTAACCATATTTTCGACTTTTGTTAATGTCAGCTTGTATTCCTGTTCTAAGAATATAGCAGTCAATAGCATTTAGTGGTAATGTTTGGCTTTATGTAGTATAAGATTTTACCGATTTATCAGAAGTAATCGTATGGTATTTTATATTTTTGTGTTTTAATATTCAGATAGGACTTGCATTTCAAGTTCTTTTTCAATCATAAACTATATCAGAATTACAAAGAGGATATGACTCAAATTAAAAATGCCCCAATCGACAAAGTTGTGAAGCCTATTCAGAAATTTATCCAACAGGAAAAATCCGGAGGGTTGATATTAGGAATTAGCGTAATCATTGCTTTATTTTTAGCAAACTCGCCTTGGCATCACGAATACCATCATTTTTTTGAACAGAAATTAGGCTTCCAGTTTAACGGCAGTACATATCTCGAATACAGCTTCCACCATTGGATAAACGATGGATTGATGGCGATTTTCTTTTTTGTTGTAGGATTGGAACTGAAACGGGAAATCGTAGCGGGAGAATTATCCAATCCAAGAAAAGCAATGCTGCCTATTGCAGCGGCAATTGGAGGTATGGTAGTACCTGCCCTTATTTATTTTGCGCTGAACCCAACAGGAGACGTACATACAGGTTGGGGTATTCCTATGGCTACGGACATTGCTTTCGCCTTAGGCGTTCTTTATCTTTTAGGCAACCGTATTCCGCTGACACTAAAAACCTGAGTTCGATTAATCAGAATATTGCTAACTGATTTGTTTTTAGCTGATTATATTGTATTGAAGGTTTTTTAGGAAAAAAAGAATAAGCAAT
>Ga0265293_10002789_pt1 | contig 33980 bp, 34 predicted proteins | sample Munlanlewell138R_FD_192505 | JGI IMG/M metagenome (GOLD analysis project Ga0265293, IMG submission 192505) | Leachate microbial communities from a municipal landfill in Southern Ontario, Canada - Leachate well 138R | ecosystem: Engineered > Solid waste > Landfill > Unclassified | place: Canada... | reverse complement strand
CTCTTGCGAAGGCGGCAGGCGACAATGTATTCGCGGGCTCGATCAACGTCGATGGGGTGCTCCAGATTCGCGTGGAAAAGGCTGCCGCCGACAACACGATTTCGCGCATTATCCATCTGGTTGAACAGGCACAGGCCTCTAAGGCACCCACCGCCCGTTTCATTGAGCGGTTCAGTCGTTACTACACGCCGGCCGTGATGGCTATTGCCGCGCTGATTGTGGTCGTTCCACCACTGGCAATGGGCGGGGACTGGGGAACCTGGCTTTATCGTGGCCTGGCGCTGTTGCTTATTGCCTGCCCCTGCGCACTCGTGCTGTCTACGCCGGCGGCTATCGCTTCGGGCTTGGCTGTCGGGACGCGCCGCGGGCTACTCATCAAGGGCGGCAATGCCTTGGAAACCATTGGTCGGGTAAGTACGATCGCGTTTGACAAGACAGGCACCCTGACCGAAGGCAAGCCGCGCGTCACTGACGTGGTTGCCTTCACATCAGGGCGCGAGGACGAGATTTTGGCGCTCGCCGCAAGCGTAGAATCCGGCTCGAATCACCCGCTAGCGAAAGCCATTGTGAGCCATGCCGAGGCCGCTAACAGCCTTATCCCCGCTGCCTCGCATGCATACGCCACCGCGGGTAAAGCCGTACATGCAAGCGTAGCTGGCCGCAAATTGGCCATTGGCTCGCCGATTTACGCTGCCCAAGCAGCGGCCCTTACACAAGGACAACGCGCACGCATCGAAGCGCTGCAACATGACGGAAAAACCGTTTCCGTTTTGCTGGACGAACAGACCCGTGAAGCGCTTGGGCTGGTGGCGCTACGCGACGAGCCAAGGCAGGACGCACAAGAGGGTGTAGCCGAACTCAAAGCGATGGGCGTGCGCTCAGTCATGCTCACGGGCGATAACCGCCTCACCGCCCAAGCCATCGCCGGCCACTTGGGCATGGAATGGGAAGCTGAACTTCTGCCCCAGGATAAGCTGCGCCTGATCGATGAAATGAAGCGCAGCGCCAAGGTGGCCATGGTGGGTGATGGCATCAACGATGCGCCGGCGCTGGCAACGGCCGATGTGGGCATCGCGATGGGCGGTGGCACCGATGTGGCAATCGAAACGGCCGACGCGGCTCTGCTTAAAAGCCGCGTTACGGATGTAGCCCACCTAGTCGCGCTTTCACGTGCAACGATGGCAAACATTCATCAGAACGTGATTTTTGCGCTCGGTTTGAAGGCCGTATTCTTGATTACCACTGTGCTGGGCGTCACCGGTTTGTGGGTTGCCGTCATGGCCGATACGGGCGCGACGGCAATTGTCACGCTTAATGCGTTACGTCTGCTGCGTTTCAAGGGAGCGGCGGCGACAAAGCACCATCAGCCGCGCATGCAACCGGCAAGCGTGCTGTGAACAAACATGAAGCTGATGTTTTGGTTCATATTGATCCCGCCCGGACAGGAATGACATCCGAGCGTTTATGAAAGTTTTCGTTTTTCTGAGGTAACCATATGAAAAGAGTGATTGTTGGCGCTATTGTCCTGTGTACGGGTTCCATTGTCTATGCTGCAGGCCCACACGATACACACGTAGCCGTAGCAGCTCATGCGCAAACCGCACAACACGTCAGCAAAGACGCCGATGGTGGCGCCGAACTGTCTACAACATTGACGGTTTCGGATTGCTGGATTCGCTCGTTGCCAAGGCCGACTCCTTCTGCGGGCTACTTTGTGATAAAGAACGCTGGCAATAGCGAAGCAAAGCTCGCCTCCATGTCTATTGCCGCTTTCGACCAGGTGTCCTTACATCAAACGATCGATCAGGACGGGAAAATCAGGATGGCCGTGGCTGACGCTGTTTCGATCCCTGCTGGTGGCGAACTGCAATTTAAGCCGGGCAGCTATCATGCGATGCTTGAAAAGCCTACTCAAGCGCTTACTGTTGGTACCGAAGTCGAAGCCGATTTTGAGTTTCAATCAGGGGAAACAGCGAAGGCGCTGTGCGAAGTTAAGCCTGCCAACGCTCTCTCGAGGTAGTGCCTATCCTGGCGATAAATCCAGCGCTGGCCCGACAGTTGAGATGCCCGGATCATGGGCCGCTTCGCATTTCGTTTAAGCGAAGCAGCTGCCAAGGAGGCGCCCTCGTAAAGGAGGTGTACGCCTGAGGTCGGATTGTGGGGGGAGACTCTCGGGCGAAGAGCGGACGGCATAGGCATGCCCCTTGCTTGATGTCCCACCTCTAGCCTTGGAAGACGGGAGAAGTGCTATCTCTCGTATGCGCGCAGCATCTAATGGTGGCTCGCAGTCAGCAATGTAGGGATGACCTTGATATGTCCAACGAACGCGAAAGTAGCGAGGACAACTCTGATTTGGACCCGAGCGACGTCGCCCAACGGCGCACGCTGATCAAGGTGCTTTTCATTAATTTGGCGCAAGCCATTGTCGTTGGCGTAGTCGGCGCCCTGGCGGACTCCACTAGTTTGATGGGAGCCGCATTAGACAATTTCGCCGACGGCATCGTGTATGGCCTAAGTATCTATGCGGTTGGACATACCGTGATCGCTAAAGCCCGTGTCGCGCGATTGTCGGGTACGTTTTTGATCTTGCTTGCCGTGGGGTTGTTGATTGAGGTGTTGCGACGATTCTTCGCCGCCGGCGAGCCGATTGGTCTGGCGATGATTATCGTGGCGCTGGCGAATGCGGCGACCAATCTGTTCTGCCTGCGTCTGCTGCGGTCTTATCAGAATGAAGATGTGCATCTGCGGGCATCATGGATCTTCACGACGAATGACATGTATGTCAATTTGGGGATTGCTGCTTCGGGTGTGGCAGTGATACTGTTTCAGTCATCTCTTCCCGACCTGTTAATAGGGCTGGTGGTCGTCGCTATTGCGTTCAAGGGTGGTTGGGAAATTCTCGGGCAAGCACGCGATGCGCGTCGCTCTGAAGCATCGACGACAAGCGGACCACGCTCTTAAGCGCGAATTCGAAAATCGGTTCACAGCGCGAGCGTAGTTTCATTCGAGTGTGTTGAATGGAAAGTTTGGCCTTAGGGATAGGCCGCCTTGACCTCTTGCTCAACTAGCGCCTTAAGCTGCTCATAGCCAAATTTGGGCAAAGGCTGGCCATTGACGAAAAAGGTGGGCGTTTGCTTTATATTCAAGGTGCGAAGATCTGTCTTGTCTTGTTCAATAACCGCCGCAACGGTTTCCTTATTTGCGTCTTTACGTGCCTTTTCAATGTCCAAACCGTTTTCTTTGAGATAGTCCCAAATTAGATCTGGCTGTGGATTGTCATGCGAGGCCCATTGGGGCTGCATGCGTAGGACCGTTTCCAAAGTCGGCCAATACTTATCTTGCATTCTGGACGCCTCAAGAATCTTAATCATGTCTTCGGAGCCCTCGTGAAAAGGGGCATAGCGAATGACGAGTTTGACTTTTCCATCATGAGCGTTAACGAGCTCTTTGACGCCGGGATAGAATGCTCGACACGTTTCGCAGGATGGATCAAAAAACTCGACAATCGTGACCTTGGCGCTCGCCGCGCCGAAAACAGGCGAATGCATTCGAACGAGCTCGCTCACTGGGGTGTCTGCCGTCTTATTCTTGCGAAGCTGGCTCTGTTCATATACGAAAGCGCTCACGGCAAAAGCCATGACCGCGACAATGCTGGTAAAGACAAGAAGAGTTCGTTTTTTCACTTTTGAGGACCTTTTTTAACTATAAGAAGAACAGCGAGCGTGGTGAATGCGACTAACGACAGAAGGGGAATCGAAATAAAACCAAACAGGTTCAGATCGGCTTTCGCACAGGAAGGGCCTGCGCCACAGGGCTGAAGCGCTTCCGGAATAACACCGACATACAGAAGGTTGTGGTACGCGGCGACAAGCCATCCAGCGGCAACGAGCGGCAATGCATACTTGAAGACTTGTGTGTCCGAAGTGGCCAGGCCAACTGCTAGAACGAAAACGAGCGGAAACATGAAAATGCGCTGATACCAACAAAGCTCGCAAGGGTCCAGGCCCATGATTTCACTGAGAAATAAGGCCCCCAGCGTTGCGACAAGTGCAATAATCCATGCAGCAAAGAGGCGATACCAACGTGGTTCAGAAAGATGCGTTGCGATAGTCATAAAACGTCAGTCCTCAATGGACGACTCCAAAAAAATAGGCCGACCTCATAATGGACGAGGCGAGCGCCATGGCGCTCGCGACCATATAGCGCCGGCATCGGCTTGGATCACATGGCCTGACTCCATTAGCCTATACTGCCAAGGGCGGGGAAGGTCCTTAGCAACCAAATCGCAAAACGCACTAATTGCCCGCTCGCTACGGCGATACCCATCAAGACGAGGATCGCACCGGTTACGAGCTGCAGGTAACGACCCGTCCGGCGCAAAGCGCTCAGACGGTGCATAAAAGGCGTCATGAAGAATGCGGAAAGAAGAAACGGTACGCCTAGTCCTAGTGCATAAACCCCTAATAGCACTGTTCCATGCCCAACACTCTCGGAGGTGGCGCTCAGCACAAGGATGCTGCCAAGCACCGGTCCAATGCATGGCGTCCAACCAAAACCAAAGGCCACGCCAAGCAATGTTGCCGACCAAGGGTTACCACCCTTCACGCTGGACTCGAAGCGATAGTAGCGTTGAGCCCATAGCGGCGTACGAACGACGCCCATAATCATGAGACCCGCCAGCGCAATGATGACGCCAGCCGCAATATTGAGCTCGTAGCGATAGCTTAAGAACAGGCGTCCGATTGCCGTAATGCTGGCGCCTAGAATTAGAAACACCAGCGAAAATCCCAGGACAAAGCATGCGCTTAAGCCAAGGGTCCTCCAGCGCCTAAGGCGCACCTCCACTGGGGATGCCATTGGCGCAATCGCGCCACCGGCAACAAAAGAGAGATAGCCTGGTACGAGCGGTAAAACACACGGCGACAAGAACGATGCGATGCCGGCAACAAACGCTGTCAGCAATCCAATGGTGGTCAGCTCAAGCATCGCATAGCCTCAAACGTTCGTTTCTTAGCATTGAAGGTTCCCATTGTCATGAGCCTTTACCCGGCGAGCGCGCCAATGCGGCATCGATCAAGGCTTCTACTTGGGCACTATCCCAAGCGGCAGGCCCCATTGCGCGACCAATTTCACGACCCTCTTGATCAATGAGCAGAGTCGTTGGAACGCCTGGGGCGCGAAGCGTATTGGGAATCTGTGCCGACGGATCGAAGTAGCCGCGCAAAGCCTGTATCCCGAACTCTTCATAGAACGGCTTGACCAATGCGGTGTCACGATCAATCGACAAGGCCACCACTTCAAAGTTCTCGCCGCCCCGTTTATCATTCAGCCGATCGAGCGAGGGCATTTCTTCTCGGCAAGGTGGGCACCAGGTAGCCCAAATATTAAGCAGCACGACCTTTCCACGGAAGGCCGTCAGGCTCATCTCCTTGCCCGCTTCGTCCTGAAAGGTGATGGCGGGCAGGTCGCGCGGCGTATGCCAGCGCATAAAGCGTTGGTCCCCAATATCGACTGCAACATTGACTATGCCTGCGAGGGGATTCTTCGACGCATTGCCACGCTGATAAAAATACAAGGCGGTCGCGATGGCAATGACGCCGATAAGGGCTAGCGCGGACCAGGCGAATATCTTAAAGGAGCTCTTCATGATGGCTGCTCAACCCCTACCTTATCGGAAGTTGTGCTTTGATCCCGTTGCCCGCGGGCGCGCTCAATACTGTCGTTGACAGCGCGCGCGGCGTCTGAGTCAGGGGGAAGCAGTTCGTGCAACTGTTGCCAATAAGCGATGGCCCCATCGTAGTCACGGCGTTCCAGCGCTGCAGCCCCTGCCAGGGTCAATGCAAAGGGTTCTTTAGGGTTAAGAGCGAGCGCGCGCCCAAGTAGCGCGGTAGGCTCGCCTGCGAACCCATTCGGGCTGCTTCGTGCAAGTGCTTCGGCATATTCAGTCAAAGCAAGTGGGTCTGATTCGATCGCGCTACCCGCTTTCGCAAAAGCATTAGCGGCGTCTTCATACCTGTCAAAATAGCGATACGAACGCGCCAACATCAGCCAGCCTGCAGGATCATCGGGGTTGAGCGCCAGGCGGGCGGCGAGCGAACCCACCATGGCTCGCACATCCGCCTGCGTGACGTTTGGGATGCTTTGTATTGGCACTGAGCTGATTGCCGCAGGAGTTCCCAAACGAAGGTAAATCAACGTGGATGCGAGGGGCAGTACGATGGCTAGGCCTAGCGCTGCATACTTGCTGCTTGGCCGGCGGCTCACGATCGTTGTGGGCGGCTTTGCCTCCTCGAGAGCCCGGCGTTGTAAGTCTTGAACCGTTTCTTCGTGGTCTTGCTCGGATAAGGTGCCGTTTCTGCGGTCACGGTCCAGTTCAGCTAATTGGTCACGCAGTACGGACGCATTAACAACGTGGTGCTCTAGATGCCCGTCTGTGCGCGGCCCCCGCCATAGCACGAGCCCAAGGCGCAGCACGACTGCTGAAACCATCAGCGCGGCAAGTACAATAAAGATCAGATTCATCGGGGTTTCCCAGTGTCGGCAGATTGGTCCAATAGCGCGTCTGCTTGTTGGCGCTCTTCAGCGCTCAACGACGAGGTGACGATTCGAGCCCTGCGTCGTCGTAGCGACACCATTAGTATCGTGAGGCCAAAGAAAAAGAGCAGCATCGGTCCGAACCAAAGCAGCAGAGTGGTGGCTTTGAGCGGCGGGCGATAGAGCACGAAATCACCGTACCGTTCGACCATATAGGTTCGAATCTCGTCGTCAGTCTGACCGGCCTGGATCTGCTCGCGGATTTGCTGACGTAAATCTACCGCCAGATCGGCCCGTGATGCAGCAATGGATTCGTTCTGACATACCAGACAGCGCAATTCGGCTGCGATACCGAGCATACGTTTCTCAAGATCGGCGCTCGTCGCCAAGGAGGGCATTGCACTGAGTAGGCAAAACACCGCAAGCCGCCAATATTTCATTGCTGCAACTCCCTTATCAGCGGCAAGAGTGTGTCGCGCACAGCACTTTGCGTCACTGGCCCTATGTGTTTGTAGCGAATAACGCCTTGCCTATCGATCACAAATGTTTCAGGCACGCCATAGACGCCGTAGTCGATGCCCACGCGTCCCTGCGTATCAGAAACTGACAGCGTATAAGCATCGCCGTTCCGTGCCAGCCACGCGAGGGCTTCGTTTCGCACATCCTTGTAATTGAGCCCTACGATGGGCACGATGCCCGATTTAGCCAGTTCCGTGATGACAGGATGTTCATCAAGGCATGCAACGCACCATGATGCCCATACGTTTAATAACCACACCTGGCCCTTCATCGCTTCAGGCGTAAAGGTCCTTTCGGGCGCCGCTAAGTGAGGCAGGGAAAAGCTTGGTGCTGGCTTACTGATCAATGGTGACGGCAGTTCGCTCGGTTTTAATGTAAGCCCTATCGAAAGAAAACCCACCAACACGATAAAGCCGGCCAAGGGCCAAAAGAAACGATTCACGATGTCGCTCCTTTCAATGCCGTAGAGGCGCTATGCTGCTTTCGCTTCAGGCGGTAGCGCCGATCGCTAATAGCCAGCAATCCGCCCAGCGCCATCAAGATGCAGCCCGCCCAGATCCAGTCGACGAAAGGCTTGTAATAGACGCGAATACTCCAAGCGTCGTTGGCAAGCGGTTCGCCCAACGCCACGTACACATGGCGAAGTCCATTGGCATCGATCGCCGCTTCGGTCATCGGCATAGCGGAGGATGCATAGGTTCGCTTCTCCGGATGGAGCAAGCGTAGAACCTTCCCTTCGCGCGACATCTCGATGTCGCCCACTTCGGCGACATAGTTCGGCCCCCGAGCTTTTCGGACGCCGAGGAATTTCAACTCGTAACCACCCGCGCTCACGGTTTGTCCGGGCGCCATGCTTACGTCTTGTTCGGTCTCGTAGCCCATCACAAGCGTGACGCCGACAACGAACACGGCAATTCCGAGATGGGCCACATGCATACCAAGCCAACTGCGTGGCTGTGCGAGTAAACCGCTACGGGTGGCCCGCATGCGCTCATAGATACCCAGGATTACGGCAGTAGCGATCCACGTAGCCAGCGCTACGCCTAAAGCTACCATTAACGACCAGCGTCCTAGGACAAACGGCACGCCAATACCAGTGGCAACAGCCAAGATTGCTGGCACATACAATCGTTTCATCATGGCCGGCAGTTTGGCCGACTTCCAGTTAGCAACCGGACCCACGGCCATGAGCAACAAGGCAGGCACCATAAGTGGCACAAAGACGGCGTTAAAGTAGGGGGGCCCCACAGACAGCTTGCCCAACCCCAGCGCATCGATAAATAATGGATACAAGGTGCCCAGGATCACGGATCCGGCGGCTACCGCCATCAAGACGTTATTGGTAAGCAATAGGGATTCGCGGGAGATGAGATCGAACCGACCGCCTAATCCGATTTTAGGCGCTCGCAGCGCATACAGGAATAACGAGGTTCCCACTACCACCGTAAACAGCAGCAAGATGAATACGCCTCTACGTGGATCCGTGGCAAAGGCATGTACGGAGGTCAGCACGCCCGAGCGAACGAGAAATGCACCGAGCAATGAGAGCGAGAAGGTACTAATGGCAAGCAGCACCGTCCAGCTTTTGAAGCTGTTGCGCTTTTCGGTGACGGCCAATGAGTGAATGAGGGCGGTGCCCACCAGCCAGGGAATAAACGACGAGTTTTCCACCGGATCCCAAAACCACCAGCCACCCCACCCCAGCTCGTAATAGGCCCACCAGCTACCCAACGCTATGCCAAGGGTAAGGAAGAGCCACGCAGCCGTAGCCCAAGGCCTGGACCACCGCGCCCAGGTCGCATCCAACTGGCCGGCAAGAAGGGCAGCAATTGCGAAGGCAAATACCACCGAAAACCCGACATAGCCCATGTACAGCAGCGGAGGGTGAAAAATCAGCCCGACGTCCTGCAGCAATGGATTCAAATCGAGTCCTTCCATCGGAGCGGGCGAAAGACGCTCAAAAGGGTTTGATGTGAGCAAGACAAAGAGCAGGAAGCCGGCTGTAACCAAACCCAGAACGCCGAGCACACGCGCCACCATTGCGTCGGGCAATTGTCGAGAAAACATACTGACGGCATATGCCCAACCCGTTTGCATGAGCAGCCATAGCAGAAGCGACCCTTCATGTCCACCCCACACCGCGGCGATACGGTAAACCAGGGGTAATTGCGAATTGGCGTTTTGCGCAACATAAGCAACCGAAAAGTCCTTGGTGATAAAGGCCCACGTCAGACTTAAGAAAGCAATAACGGTCAAGAAGAACTGGGTACCTGCGGCGGGTCGCGCCAAAGCGATCCATGCTGCGTTACCGCGTGCCGCGCCCGGCAGGGTCAAAGCGCCTTGAGCAAGCGCGACGAGCAGCGTCAGGATAAGAGAAAAGTGGCCAAATTCAGCGATCATTTTTGTTCCGGCCTCGCAGATTCGGTGCTCATCGCTGCCTGATCCAAGGCATGTTGGGCTTCGGGCGGCATATAGTTTTCATCGTGCTTGGCCAGAACTTCGTCGGCACGAAACCAACCACTGCTCTCCAGCTTGCCTTGGGCCACCACACCCTTACCTTCGCTAAACAGGTCAGGCAGTATCCCGGTATAGCGAACTGGTATGGTCTTGGCCGAGTCTGTAACAACAAACCGGACCGTCAGGCCATCGCGTTGCACGCTGGCGGTTTGGACCATGCCACCAATGCGAAAGGTGCGATTCTCGGGCGCCTCTCCAGCACTGACTTGTGTGGGCGTAAAGAAAAACACCAGATTGTCTTGGAAAGCGTTAAGCACCAATGCACTGGCGATCCCTAGCGCGGCCAAGCCACCGCCAATGAGTGCCATCCTCTTATGTCGAGCTTTCATTGAGGCCTTTCCTTTCTAAAGTTAATTCATGTTTTGATTGCAACAAAGCGCCTTGTCGGCGTTGTCGAAGCAGGAACAATTCCACAGCCAGCGCGATAGCACTGACGCCGACCGAACCCCATACGTATTGCGCATAGCCGCCCATTGCGAAAAACTCAGCGACACTATTCCAGGTCATCGTTTCACCTCGTTCAGTTGCCCAACCCATTCGGCATGCCCTTCACGCTCCAAAATGATGCAGCGCACGCGCATCAGGGCGACAGCCACTGTGTACATCCAGGCAGCCAAAGCCATGAGCAGCATTCCGACCAGCATGATCGTGGCCATGGAAGGAGCTCGGGTCAGTGATACCGATGCACCTTGGTGCAGGGTGTTCCACCATTGAACCGAAAAATAAATAATGGGAATATTCACGACACCGACAAGCGCAAGCACGGCGCCTGCTTTATCGGCGCGCCGAGGATCGTCAATGGCCGACTGCAGCGCGATGAATGCGATGTATAGAAACAGCAAAATTAGCTCAGAGGTCAATCGCGCATCCCAGACCCACCACGTCCCCCACATCGGTTTACCCCACAGGGCACCGGTCCAAAGTGACAGAAAAGTGAATAAGGCGCCAGTTGGTGCCAGGGCGCTGGCCATCATGGCCGAGAGCCGACTGTTGAATGCGAGACCCACGGCGGCCCAGAATGCCATGACCAGGTAGATGAACATGGACATCCACGAAACCGGTACATGCACAAAAATAATTCGATAACCTTCGCCTTGTTGGGCATCGGTAGGAGCCAAGAAGAACCCCACATAAAGCCCTGCGATTGCCGTCAACACGGCTCCCACCGTGAACCACGGAACCATACTTCCCGCGAGAGGATAAAACGTCCTTGGCGTTGAGTACTTAAACCAGTTGATCATTTCTGCCTATTCCAACGCGATCCGTAGTGCCACGGTAGTGGCCCACGGCGCAAAAAAACCGGCGAGCACCAGGCCCGCTGCCAATAATGAGAGATGCGACTCCCCGCCCAAGCCAGCGCTAACCGAGCTCACCGCGCCCGCGCCGAAGATAAGCACGGGCACATAAAGCGGCAACACTAATAGCGCCACGAGGACGCCGCCGCCTCGCAAGCCGACAGTAAGACTTGCTCCAATCGCACCGATTAGACTGAGTACCGGGGTACCGATCGCCAGAGACACCGCCAAAGTGAGTAACGACGTGGACGGCAGATCGAACTGCAGAGCCAATAGCGGCGCAAGCAGCACCAGGGGTAGTCCAGAGAGCAGCCAGTGTGCAGTCACTTTACCGGCCACTAGAAGGCCAAGCGGAGCCGCCGCGAGTACGAGTTGTTCTAGCGTGCCATCGGCGTAGTCCTGTTCGAACAGGCGATTAAGTGAAAGCATGCTCGCCAATAGCGCCGCGACCCAAAGAACCCCAGGGGCGATCTGGCGCAGCGTGTCGCGCTCTGGCCCGATGCCTAGCGGAAGCAAGCTGACTACGATGGCGAAGAAAAAAAGCGGCGTTAACGCATCGGACTTACGGCGCATGGCAAGACGCAAATCTCGACGTATCACTGCAGAAAGCGCAGCCAATCCCAATGTGTCGGTCATAAGCTTATCCGTAAGGTACGCGTGGCTCCGGACAAGGGCATGTCCAGATGGCTGGTCCAAACCGCGATGCCGCCTTCTCTGAGGTGATCCGAAATCATTCGGAGTACCCATTGGGTCGCTTTGCCGTCCAATGCTGTCAAAGGCTCATCGAGTATCCAAAGAGGCCGCCGATTTAGCAGCAGTCTCGCCAGACTTACGCGGCGCTTCTGACCTTGCGACAGTGCTCGCACCGGCAGATGTTCTCTACCTTGCAAGCCACTCTGATGCAAGGCCTGCAGCACCGCTGCATGGCTAATAGGCTCGTTCGCCAGTGCCGTTGCGTAAACGAGATTCTCCGTTGCCGTGAGGTCGTCTTTGAGGCTCAGGAGGTGTCCGTAATAAAAGAGGTCACGTCGCCATTCATCTGTCTGCTTTTGAAGGGAATTACCCTTCCAGCGGACAGCTCCGGCACAGGGCGGGGTGAGACCAGCCAATATACGCAGCAGGCTAGTTTTTCCGCTTCCGTTCTGGCCTTGCACGAACAGGCTCGCACCGGCCTCGAGCTCAAAGCTCAGGCCATGAAATAGGCGGTGCTTTCCGCGCGTGCACTCAAGATTGATGGCTTCAAGCACTATCGGCCTCAGCTCGCAATTGCGTTAATTGTTGGGCAGCATCGGTGGATACCAAGCGCTAAGGCATCGGTAGTCCGGTATGTTCGGCGCTAGGCGATCTTGAGATGGCTGGAAGAGGGCGCGCGCAGTGAACTGCGTGCGCTTTCACGCCACGAACGCGGGATCAAATCAAGCGAATGAGTTGAATCAGCGCCGAGCCAGCTTAGGCAAGAAAAGGCCACTGGGGCCGATCAGGCCGCTCTGCGAACATACCCAAACTTAGCGTTGCCTCTGGAAACCGGGGAGCCAAGTTGGAAATGTGCAGGGGAGTACTTTCGTGTGAAGACGAGATGAGGAATGCAGGAGAAGCATGGCACGAATGCTCATAGTGATCCAACATGCCGGATGTTGGGGCTGATTGCTTCGCCACATCGGTTGAATAGACCTGTTGTTCCGGATTAGTGGGATAACAGGGGTCAATGCAGCCCACCTGTTCTGGCCCACAATACATGCTCACAACCGCCCAGGAAGCCTGGAGCGGGACAAGAGCAAGCATCACGATAAGGATAAGTCTTTTCAACACGCTCGAGATTGTACCGGGTTGGCATAGGTCTCGCAAACGCTATGGGACCAAAGCTTCCGTGTTCGTGCTAGCGGTCCTAGCTATTAAAACCTCGTCCGATTAGATCGCCCGTTGGCCGATGGTGGCGCTCGCCGCGCGGGCCAGCATTCGCAATCAGCGCATATCGGACTGTCTGTTCCCATTGCAATGAGTTCGCCGCCCAAAACGCCGACTGTACCGCCATCCGTATCTGCTGCCCTGGCTTTCGCGGCATAAACGGCTTCCTCCCCGCCAGGCGGGTCCCCTCCATATATTCCACGGTCCTGTTCATCAGCCCCGGCCAGCAGTTCAGCACGGCAAGGCGACGAACTCACGGCAACGGCGGCAACCCCGCAGCAACCGTATTACTGCGAACGCCGAAAACCTACGACCAGGCTCGGAATCTTCGGCCCCGGTCAGCAGGAAAATCAACCGGCTTTTGAGGGAACAGGACAATGGAACACGTTAACGACAATGCAGCTTTGGGCTATGACAACATGAACGCAGGGCAGACGCTGTATGTGCGCAGTCCGTCGGGCCGGTATCGTGCTGCGACTGATTCGCACGTGCTGGCCGCCGCGCGGATCGCTGCCGAAAGCTTGATCGGTGACCGGGCGGATATGGGAAACCCGAACGCCGTAAAACGGTATTTTCAGGCCAAACTGTCTGGTATGGGGCATGAAGTTGCCGCTGTGCTGTACTTGAACAGCCAGTTTAAGGTGATCCGTTACATGGAAATGAGCCATGGCACGCTGACGCAGGCCAGCGTATATCCGCGCGAAATCGTAAAAACGGCGCTTCGCCTAGATGCTGCTGCCCTCATCATGTCTCATAACCATCCCAGCGGTATACCTGAACCCAGCGAAGCCGATTTGGCACTGACGCGGCACTTAAAACATGCCTTGGCGCTTGTGGATGTTCGCTTGCTGGATCACATCATCGTGACAGGGCAGAGCACAACATCATTAGCAGAAAGAGGCCAGGTGTAAGGCTGGGGCTTGGCGGGTGCAAGCCCGCCAGCCTGCAAAGCCGCCGCGCTTTGCGGCGCAAGTTGGACTTGTGCTGACGCACAAGTTGTTATCCGTTTGCTTCCTTCTCAAAAAAAGCATCCCGCCCTGGATTGCCAGATCGGGCGATAGCGGCTTGCTGGCGCAATCAGAGAGCAAGGTCATCACTGCATGCAAGTTGGATCACCATTCTGGTGATTGAGGCGCTCGCCACGCGGGCTGTTGCCGGGTTGTGCGGTGTGAATCGCAGGCCTGGTCCTGGGGCTCCTTCGCCCCAAAACGCCGACTGTATCACTTCGCTCCGGCGCTGCAAGGGGTGTTCATAAAAGCCGCGCACGACTTTTACAAAGCTTCCCCTTTCCGCTGGTCGCTGCGTGATCCAGCACGGCAAGGGCGATGGAACTCACAGGACTGGCGGCAAGGCGCGATGGACACAGCGCACAACCGGGCAACACAAACCTACAGACGGGCTCAAGAATCTTCAGGCCCGGTCAGCAATCACAACCGCGCCACCGCGCATATTTGAAGGAGCAGCGACATGAACCATTACGAACAAAAGCAGGCAGAGCGCAAGGTCCAGCTGGAAACAAGAGCGCAACAGGCCGAGACTCAGGCCGCAGCCACCTATGGTCGAGCACGAAAAATGGGTGAGGCCATCCCTTTTGGCCAGCCTATTCTGGTTGGTCACCATAGCGAAGGGCGAGACCGCAATTACAGACAGCGCGTTCATAACACCTACGGCAAAGCCTTTGAGCTGCAGAAAAAGGCCGAGCAGTACGCCGATAAGGCCGCCTCAGTTGGCAAGGGCGGCATATCCAGTGACGACCCGGATGCCATTACCAAACTCACACGCGAGCTGGAGCAGCTGATCGCTAATCAGGAACGTATGAAGAAAATCAATCAGGCGATCCGTAAGCATAAGGGCAATCCAGAGGGCCAACGTCACGCTTTGCTTGAGCTTGGCTACTCGGAAAATAGCGCACAGAAGCTGATCACGCCGGACTATGCCGGGCGTGTAGGTTTCCCGCCTTATGCCTTGACCAACAATAACGCAAATATTCGCCGTATCCAGCAACGGATCAAACAATTACAGGCCAATCAGGAGCGCGCACCGGTCAACGTGCAAGGTACGGGGTACGCCTACGCGGAAGACCTGGAAGAAAATCGTGCGATGTTCATGTTCGAAGGGAAACCGGAAAAGGCCACGCGCGAAATACTAAAACGCTACGGCTTTCGGTGGAGCCCGACACGCGGCGCATGGGTGCGGCAATTGAATAACGCCGCCATTTGGCAGGCAAAAGCCGTCATGCAGATTCTGAACCAGTCAACCGATAGCTAAACCGAAGCCCCAGGCCGGTTTATCGGGCTGGGCAATTTCCCGGCGAGATTACGCCGAACTACTACCAGGCGCAGAAGCTTGCTGGCTTCTTCAACCGAGCCGGATAGCCATCTGTCCACATCACCCATTTCTATAGGAATGACCGAGCGCTTGTCTTGGGCATCAGTCGGCAGCTTGGGGTTTGGCTTGTGCATCCGCCGCATTAACGGATGCGCGTCGGCGCTGATCGTGAGCATTGTGTAGCTTTCCAGAACTTCGCCCGTTGTCGGATCGGTCCAGGTATTCCATAGCCCGGCAAGGCCCCATGGGTCACCATCTGACCGCCGAAATCGCCACCACACGTTGCGGCCAGTCTCCCAGCAAGGCTCGTCGAATGATCGGGCCGGAATGATGCAGCGTTGGCTACGCAGCCAAGGCTGGCGATAGCTTGCTTTGGCTGCCAGTTCCTCTGAGCGCGCGTTATTTATCTGATACGGTAGCTTTGCCGACTTAGCAAAGTGCGGAATCAGCGCCCACTGGCCAACCACGAACTCGCGCTCGGAGTCGCGTGTCCGTACAAATGGGCCGGAGGCCCGCGGATGGACGACCGCCTCCCACCATCGCGGTTGGTTCCGGCTTCCAATATGCCAGAACGTCTCGATCTCACCCTCGTCCGGTGTCACATAACGATTACACATGCTTTATTGTGACAGAGCAGCACGGTACGTACATAAGTTACCGGATGCTGGGATGACGGCTCGTGTTTTCGTCGTTCTAGGTGCTATGAGTTACCGGTGGCGTTGCGACAATGCGGGTTGGTTTCCCATCTTCGATGGGGCCCTGCTGGGTGACATTGCTAGTCCTTCGGCCTAGCTGGGACTTTTAAACCCCCAAATTCGCTATCGCTCTTTTGTGGCCTTAAAAGTCCCACACAAGACGCACCCCTGACGGGGTGAGGAAGGATCTTATTTATCAAATGCTTGCAGGAAAACGGTCACGTGCGCCGTCGTAGGACAGACAGAGCAACAAACTGGTGTAAGGCTTTGATATGGCGGGGAGGGTTGCGGCCACGGCCGTGGCCCTCTGGTGCGTAGACAGGGTGGCGACCATATGGCCCCAACACTATGACTACAAATCGACAGCTTTCCTTCTGCACTGTGACAGCATCAAAGCTGCATGAGCGCCACGCCATGATTGCATATGCGCTGTGATGGGATTACAGGATCGCCGCAATAGATCTACTAGAGGGCTGCGTCCTGGGACTGAGCGCGTTCCATCAATTCTTCTGGACAGATTCATTACGACGTATGGGCAGGCGGGATAACGTGTAGGCGGTCATCGAACACCTCCTTTTCCTCACCCGGCGCAGCAGGACAAGCGCGATACGTCCTTGCTGAAAGTCTGCGCCGCGAGTTTCAGCCCTTCGACCATCGTGAGATACGGGAACAACTGGTCGGCCAGCTCCTGCACGGTCATCCGGTGGCGGATCGCCAACGCGGCCGTCTGGATCAGTTCGCCCGCTTCTGGAGCCACCGCCTGCACCCCGATCAACCGCCCTGAGCCGGCCTCCACCACAAGCTTAATGAAGCCGCGCGTGTCGAAGTTGGCGAGCGCACGCGGCACGTTGTCGAGGGTGAGGGTGCGGCTGTCGGTCTCGATACCGTGGTGGTGCGCTTGCGCCTCGCTGTAGCCCACAGTCGCCACCTGCGGATCGGTGAACACCACCGTCGGCATCGCTGTCAGGTCCAGCTCAGCATTGCCGCCGATCATGTTGACCGCCGCGCGCGTGCCGGCCGCCGCCGCTACATAGACGAACTGCGGTTGGTCGGTGCAGTCGCCAGCCGCATAGATGTGCGGCGCGCTGGTGCGCATGGCGCGGTCGATGACGATGGCCCCTTGCGCGTTCACCTCGATGCCCGTCGCTTCGAGGTTCAAGTTGCGGGTGTTCGGTGTGCGGCCCGTGGCGATGAGCAGCTTGTCGGCGTGCAACTCACCATGCCCGGTGGTGAGCACGAATTCCCCGTCCGCGTAGGCGACCTGGCTCGCCTGGGTGTGCTCCAGCACCTCGATGCCCTCGCCACGGAAGACGTTTGTTAAGGCTTCGCCAATGGCCGGGTCTTCGCGGAAGAACAGGGTGCTGCGCGCCAGGATCGTGACCCGGCTTCCTAGTCGTGCGAAGGCTTGTGCCAACTCCACCGCCACCACCGACGAGCCGATGACGGCCAACCGCTCGGGGATCGTATCGCTCGCCAGCGCCTCGGTGGACGTCCAGTACGGCGTGTCCTTCAAGCGGGGGATCGGCGGGATCGCTGGACCCGCGCCGGTAGCTATCAGGCAACTGTCGAAGGTCACTTCGCGCGTGCTGCCGTCATCGGTTGCCACGGTTAGTGTACGCCCGTCCTTGAACCGAGCTTCGCCCGCTAGCTGCGTGATGGCCGGGGTGCTCGCTAGGATGCCTTCGTACTTGGCGTGGCGCAGTTCTTCGACTCGGCCTTGTTGCTGGGCCAGCAGACGCTCGCGCAGCACGGCAGGCGCTACGGCAGGCAGACCTTCATCGAATGGGCTTTCGCGGCGCAGGTGGGCGATATGCGCGGCCCGGATCATGATCTTGGAGGGCACGCAGCCCACATTGACGCAGGTGCCGCCAATGGTGCCGCGCTCGATCAGCGTCACGCGCGCCCCACGCTCCACAGCTTTCAATGCTGCCGCCATCGCCGCGCCGCCGCTGCCGATTACGGTCACGTGCAGTGCTTGTTCACTGCCTTCATGCTTCGTTTCTCCACCGAGCCGGCCCAGCGCCTTGTTCAGCAGGCCGGTAGGCTTGTTCGGCATATCGGCAATCCGTGCGCGATAGCCGAGCGTGGCCACTGCGGCAACCAGCGTGGCCACGCTCACGCCTGCGTCCGCCTCAATGTCGGCTTGCCGTTGCGCATAGGACACCGAGGCCAAGCGCACGCCGGACACGTTCTTCAAAGCCTCCTGGACGTGCTCGGCGCATGACGTGCACGTCATGCCTTCGATGTGAAGAGATGTGGTTTCGGTCATAGCCATCCCTACTGTTTGGCGCTGGAGGGATAGCCAGCGTCCTTGGTCGCTTCAACCAGAGCCTGTACGTTGGTCTTGCTGTCATCATAGGTGACACTGACTAGCTTGTGCGCCTCGTCGATGCCAATCTTCTCCACGCCAGGTATGCGGTTGAGTGCAGTGCGCACAGTGATCGGGCAAGCGCCGCATGTCATGCCTGGAATGAACAGCGTTACCAACTTATCGGCCGCCCAAGCCGGGGAGGAAAGCGCAGTGGCGAGGGCGAACAGGACAGTGAGTTTTTTCATGAAGATTTCCTTTCAATAGAACAGCGGCAGGACGTAGGGGAAAACGAGGGCCACCAGGACCAGGGTGGACACGATCCAGAAAATCACCTTGTAGGCTGTCCGGACTTGGGGTGCGGCGCAAACGTCGCCGGGCTTGCAGGCATGGGGCGGTCGGAAGATGCTGCGCCCGGCGAAGAACAGCGCGATGAGCGCTACGACGATGAAGATTGGCCGGTACGGCTCCAGCACGGTCAGGTTGCCAATCCATGCGCCCGAGAAGCCGAGAGCGACCAAGACGAGCGGGCCGAGGCAGCACGTTGAGGCCAAGATGGTCGCGAGACCGCCAGCGGCCAACGCGCCGCGACCGTTCTTGGGTTCCGACATAAGGTTTTCCTTCCGAGTCTTCGCTTGATGCTGTAATGTTACTTCCGTAGTCAACTACGGAGTCAAGGCCGTGCAGAGCGCTCAAGAGAATCTAACCATTGGTGCCTTCGCCAAGGCAGCCGGGGTCAACGTAGAGACGATCCGCTTTTATCAACGCAAGGGTTTGCTGTCCCAGCCAGAGCGGCCTTATGGGAGGATCCGCCGCTACGGGCAGGCGGACGTGGCGCGGGTGACGTTCGTGAAATCAGCCCAGCGCTTAGGGTTCAACCTGGATGAGGTTGGCCAGCTCCTGAAACTGGAGGATGGCACCCATTGCAGCGAGGCGGCCGAACTGGCCGCCCACCGGCTGGCCGATGTGCGCGCACGCATGGCGGACCTCACGCGAATGGAAGCAGCGCTGTCGAAGTTAGTGAGCGAGTGCAGTGCGCACCACGGCAATGTTTCCTGCCCGTTGATTGCAGCGTTGCACTGCTGCTAGGTCAAAGCTGTCGCGCGTCTTAGCGTACGATTTTTTCCGATTTCTGAGACGCCTCCAGATAGGGCACAGGTGCCTGAACTGATGGGCGATCTTGGAAATCATGCAATGTCCAACTCGGATTCCGCTTTCAGGGGCGCTGTGCCAAGCTCGTTCTTTCCATGCTCCAGATCGCGTGCCGCCATCTGCTGTAGGTCATGAGCTAAGCCTTTATACGTCAGGCGATCCACGCGTTCGGGCAGCTTGGACGCATCATCTGTAAATACCACAATTTCGTGCCGCTCACGAGAAATGCTGACATAGTAGGTGTCCTGGGCGGTCGTGCGGCTGAAGCTTTCAGCGTTGTAAAGCACCCGGTCGCAGGTCAACCCCTGGGCGCTATGCGCGGTGGTGGTGTACGCATAGTCCATGTGTAGCGGTCGATCTGTGGATAGCTGCACGCGGCGACCGTTGGTTTCGATGGTGACGCTGCTTGCATCAATCGCCGCGACCTTTGCCAGTTGGCCGTTGACTAGGTCGTTCTGGGCATCGTTGCGTGTGATGCGGACATGGTCGCCCACAGACAGCTCTGCCCGGCTCAGGTGGTAGACCGATAGCTTGGACATAGTTTTCGGGATGATCTCTATGGGTTCGGCATGGGTTAGGCTGGGCTTGAGCGGTTCCACGGTGATGCGGTCATGGCGCGTGCTGCTGGTGACGCGGTACAGCTCGCCGCGTTTCAGACCGCACTGGTAATCCCGTTCCGGAACGACAATGTCGCCAACGGTGTAATACCGGGCGACTCTGCGCTCTGCGCGAGTGGTGTCATGACGAGTAAGCAACTGGCATTGATAGCCTCTGCCTTCCAGCCCGAATAGCGCATGGATCCGTGCATTGATGGCTTCCCGGGACGCATTGGTCCCTGTCACCACGATGGTGCCTGCTTGTTCTGCGGCTGAAAGCTGCGTATAGGTTTGAGCAATTGCTTCATACCGGGAGGAACTGTCTCGGGTTTTTCGACCATGCTCGTCAGTAGTGAACTGATCCGGGATGGTGAGTACACGATCCAAAAGCGGCAGAGATCGGCTTGCCTGACCACCGGCAGCCAGTTGCACCGCTTGGCGTAGCCGTTCGCAGCGTTGCCGCTGGATGTCTGCCATTAATACGGTTTGCATGCCATTTTCCTGCAGCATGGCAAAGGCGCGGCCAGCCTCGATGGCCTTGGTCTGGGCGGTGTCGCCCAGCAATATGACTTTGGCGCCGGTCGGCTGAATAAGTGCCAGTAGTTTGTCCATCTGCCGCACGGGCACGACGCCGGCTTCATCAATCACCACGACCGTTTTTGGCCCTAGGGTGTCGGTGAAGGGGCGTTTGTCAGAGGCGGACAGGACCGATGCAATCGTGTTGGCTGGTATGCCATCTTCGCGCAGATTTCGAACCATATTCCCGTAGGGGGCCATAGCCACTATGGTGTGACCTTGCTGATGTAGGATTGCTTGGGCACTTTGCAGGGCGAAGGATTTTCCGGTGCCGGCTAGACCCTGAATCCCGGCAATTTGGTCGGAGCCGGTTGCGATCAACATGACGGCTTCGCGCTGTCCTGGTGTGAGGCGTGTGTCTAGGCTGCTTTCTGCTTTGGTGGTGTCAATCGTGGCTTGCCAGGCGCTGCGGCCCGCCTGTTCGGTGGCCAGTATTCTGGATTCTGCCTCAAAGGCCTTCCGGGTCGCATAGCGTGGGCTTTCCATCAACAGGCGTCCTTCGCCAATGGCCTGATCAACTAGTTGCAGAGCGGTTTCCTGGGGTAGGCCGCGCAGGCGTATGACCTCTGTGGCCCAGCCTTCGCGCGTCATGGGAAAGGCCTGCATGTCCTGCGTGCTGCGGTAGTGGGGTGCCTCTCGGATCAGTGCGCCGAACTTCACACGGCCCTGGATCGCTGCCTGAATGGCTGTAATGTCCGTATGGCCACCGGCATGGCGAACGGCGTTTTGCAGTAAATCCGCCAGAGGCATGACGGATTCCCTTTCGGCCAGATGTTGGATCGACCAGTTCAGTGAGGCTTGAGCCACCAAATCGGATCGATGCTCCAATTCCTGTGTCGGCTGGATATCCGCTTGTTGGTTGGCATGGTCAAACTGCATCCCGATAGCTGTAGCGGCGTCACGCCATTGCCGATACAGTTCCGTTCGATTGAGTTCCTGCGTCTTCGCCTGGCGGTGGGCTAGAGTGATGCCTTGACGTAGGGCGTGAGGGGCGGCTTCACGACTGGTGCCGCGTGCAGATAGTTCAGCCGTGATGCCGGCGCTGCGTTTACTGAAAAACTCGATCTGCTCACGGCTGATATGGGCCAGTTCAATATGACTTTTTTCATGGCGAACCGCGTACCCCAGCGCCCGGACATTGCGTTCCAATTCTGCCTGGTAGATCGAGTCCGTCACGCGCAGCAGCTTGAAGATTTCTTCGTTGGACAACGCAACCCAACTGCCGTCGGCCCGCTGAGTAAGATTCATCAGCAGGGCATGGACGTGCAGATGAGGATCGGGTGCAGCGCCTTTGGTGGGACGTGCGGTCTCGTGCCGAAATTTTGCAATGATGAGGTTGCCCGTGTGTTCTATCCGTGACTTGCCGTTTTCCTTGCGGCGGCCCTTGGTTAGGTGCTGCTCGACATAGGTGAGGGCTGCAGCGATGGCCTTATCGTTGGCATGGATCAGGCGCTCGTCGCCACCAATCAAGGCCTGCAGGGTTATGCTTTTGGGTGCGCCGAAGGTGAGGTCAAGAGCAGCGCGAGCTTTCGAATCCTTGCGGATTGACCGGCCCCCTGCGACGCCACGGCCAAAATCGCCTTGCAACATCGCTTTGAAGCGTGCCGGGTCGATTTCACCGGTAGCGCCAACACGCCGGGAACCTTCGCCCTGCCAAGTGGCGGCGCCACCGTCGCGGCTGTAGTAGTCATCGGCCTGATCGGCGTAGTAATGAGTAGCGAGGGACGCGCGGGCGCGATAGATCTGGCTGTGCGAGATCATGGGTACTCCGGGAGAGAGAAAAAGAGGAAAGATCGGCCAGCGGCGCCAAATATGCCTGGGGGCTGTGACGGATAGGAAGGGCGATTCGCACAACCTTGTTTGAAAAGTCGGCGGATGGGTAGATGGCTGGTTGCAGGTTCGCACCCGTCCTTGCATTGTGGCCGAGCCTAGCAGCTACGGTAGTTGCCCCCACCCACAGCGTTGTCACAGCAGTATCTTCATGATCGTCGAGCTAGTTACAATACGTTATCGTGCGCATTGGAATCGATGCGCTGGGGCAATCTCGTTTCAAACATTACCGGAGCCTTGGCCGTGTACATAAAACGTATCCAAATCGAAGAAGGCTTTCTAAATGGGTTCGACCTTACGCTTTCACCGGGCCTCAACGTTCTCATCGGCGCACGTGGAACGGGAAAGACATCGGTTATCGAATTAATTCGCTTTGCATTAGCGGCAAAGAATCACACTACGGAAAGTAGGGAGCGTTCACTGGCCCACGCGCATGCAGTGCTAGAAAGCGGAGAGGTGAGCGTGCATTTGGGTGTGGACTCCGACAATGGTGATGTTCTCGTAGCGCGTAGCGTCAATGACGATAAGCCAAGGTCTAGCGGAGAGTACGTCGCTCCAATTGTTCTTTCGCAAACGGAAATCGAAACGTTGGGATTGAGCGAAGCTGGCCGATTGACACTACTTGATGGTTTTATTCCAGGGCGTTCTGCGCTTCGAGCAGATGCTGCCGCAACCGCAAATGCAATCCGATCAACCTATAAGGAGATTTCGTCTCTGGAGGCTGAAATAGCGGGATTGGTGGGGGGCATGTCAAAACTCACCGAACTCATGGAGGAACTTCGGCAACTAAAGGCACAGCAAGCTCAATTCGAAGGACAGTCAAAGGTAGTCGCCGAAAAGCAAGCGGTTTTGACACGGCTCAATGCTCAGCTCTCTGATTCGTCTGTCAGAGACGAGGTGCTAACGCGTTTCTTCGAAAGTGCGCGAGAGTGGGATGAGTCATTAAGCAATCTGACAGCGCAGGACTACGGTTTGGAATCTTGGGATGGTGATCCGGCGCAAGATCCACTTGACGGGCTTCGTGATAAGTACCGAGACTGTGTCCGCGCTCTCGGTGTTGCCGCGAACCAGTTTTCATCACTGTCAGAAATAGCGCTAACCCGAAAACAAGAACTCGCCGCTAAACGAACTGAGGTTGAAAAGCAGTCACGTATGTTACGGACGGAGCTCGATAAATTGGTGGAAGGCTCTGGCGCGCTCGCTAGGCAAGTAGCCGCTGTCGAAAAGCAAATTGCACAGATACAGGCACGTGAGAAAGTTTCTACCGAGCGCAAGGTGCGGCTGATGGAACTTCGCAAGCGTCGTGATCAGCACCTGGAGACGCTTATTTCAATTCGAGATCGCCGATACGGTGAGCGACGCCGTATCGCAGAGGGCCTTACAACAGCCCTTGGCCCACACATTAGGATTGAACTGGAGCGTTCGTCGCAGTTCGGCGAATACGCCAAAGCGATCGCGAACGCTTTGCGGGGGAGCGGCATGAAATATGCCGAACTCGCATCAACGCTTTCCCAGCGTATCAGTACCCGTGAACTTGTAGAAATCATCGACCAAGGCGATTTTGAACTTCTTGCTGAGCTGGCGGAAATTCCAAAGGACCGCGCTGCTCGTTTACTTGGGCATCTAAAGGACTACGGTACAGCTGAGATCGCGACCTGTGATATTGAAGACAATGTTCAAATGAGTCTCCTTGATGGAGTGGAATACAAAGACATAATGCAGCTCTCGGCTGGCCAGCGGTGTACGGTGATACTGTCCGTTGTTCTGCAGCATAAGGAACGCACTTTAGTGATTGACCAACCCGAGGATCATCTGGATAACGCTTTCATTGCGACTACCGTCATCAAGGCGTTAAGAGAAAGGAAGGGGACTGGGCAAGTCATCCTGTCTACGCATAACGCCAACATTCCCGTACTTGGTGAGGCCGACCGAGTCGTCGAACTAACATCTGACGGTCGAAACGGATTCCTGCAAATTAGCCAACCGCTCCAGCATCCTGACGCAGTTGACGCGATTTCGAACGTGATGGAAGGAGGACGCGCCGCGTTCGAAAAAAGGGCAGAATTTTACGAGCACCATCATCTGTGATGGATAGGGTCGAAGCCGAGATCTCCTTAGCATCGACAGCTGCCGAGGTACGGCTCGCGGCTGCCCGTTTCTTTTCCAGGGAGGCGATCGCAGCTGACATCCCATTACTGCAAAGATGTCTCGCTGTGGAGACTGTACCGTGGATCAAGCGTGCCCTGGCGCGGGCTGTCGATCGTGCGCATAAGGGATTTATAGAGCGCCAGGCGGTAGAGCCGCACGTATCCAGCGATTTCGGCGAAACGTCAGAGCGCCTTGTGCGCGACTTGCGAGCTGAGGCGGTCGAAGAAGTCGCTGGAACCATCCTTCACGAATTTGCGCCTATCGTCGGCGCCCTACGCGTACGGGCAAGAGACGAGATCGTCGATTACGAAAGTTCGCAAACCAGAAACCTGCTTGATCAGCTTCTCACCTTAATCGACGCCGTTCGAAACCTGAAACGAGCCGCGGCCGTTCCAAACTATACCGAATTCGATCTTGCAGATTTGATCGATTCGTCGATATCGCTTGTTTCGGATATGACAGTGGGGGTTAGTATCCGATTGGCTGGGCAAAGGCCGTTTCTGGTGTTCGCCGACAGGGCAGCGATGCATATTGCCCTAGTGAATGGCCTTCGAAACGCAGCCGAGGCTGTCAGCGCCGGTGCTAATCCGGATTCTGCAAGTATCGTGATTAACTGGGGACGAGGCGGTGTCGAGAACTGGCTAGTTGTTCTGGACTCTGGAGCGGGGTTCAAAGGAGACCCAGACTCCGCGCTGAAATTAGGGGTAAGTAATAAGCGCGACCATATTGGCTATGGGTTGGCGACCGCCCAATACGCGATGAGGTCAATGGAAGGCGAGGTGCTACTGTCCAATCATCCAGATGGCGGAGCGCGATTTGAATTAAGATGGGATGAGGAACATGCACGTACTGTTCGTTGAAGATAATAAGACGTTCGCGGACACGATGGAGAGTAGCTTGCGAAAGCTAGCCGGTGTAGACGTCACTCTAGCGATGAGTCGCGATTCCGCCCTTGCAGCACTCAGCAATCGTTTCTTTGACATCATCGTGCTCGATCTGGCTATTCCTACTGAGGACGACGCGCTAGACATTGCTCCCGAACATGGCCAGGCAGTCTTTTATGAGGCGCATCGCCTGTGTCCCGGCACACCGGTTTATATCCTCACGGGGTCAGAACCCGACGAATTTGCGCTTGGTCTCGCGCGATATGGTAATCAAGTCGATCTTTGGGGGACAGGCCAACCCGTGGCCAGTATCGTTTATCACGCTAAGGAGCGTGCGGATCGCTTGCTTGATGATTTGCGGTTACTTGCGAGCGAGATCGCTGTTACAGACGCAGTCACTATTGACACGAGAGGGCGCAATATCCAACTGACGCCCGAGTATAAGCGCATTCTTCGAGTGTTTTCACGTTTACACGGCGGCGTTTCGTGCCTCATCCAGAGCGTCGGAGGTGGTCTATCAAACGCTCGGACGCTACGAGTCACAGTTAAGGATGATCAGGCGCGTGTGAGATTGCTTTGTATTGCGAAGCTCGGCGATGCTGAAGTCGTTCACCGGGAAGGCGAAGCGTTCGAGCAACATGTGAAGCTTTTGCGCATTGGGGCAGCGACGCCTTTACTCAAACACATACACCTTGGGTTGCGCGGATTTGCAGGTATTTTCTACACATTGGCTGAAGGCTACGATGAAACACTGTTCGACGTTGTGGCGAAACGTCCAGAGACTATGGTAAGTCTCATCGAGGCGGCGAAATCGGGCATGGAACGATGGTCGGATGCCGGTATCGTGCGTACGGTGAAAATTCGAGAAATTCGACGCAGATTGTTAAACGATGATGCTCTCGATATCCTACGGCTGCGGTTCGATATCCAGATGATCGGCGCCTTGGAGGAATTGGAAGTTCGGGCGCGTGTCGCATGTATCCATGGGGACTTGCATGGCGGAAATATTCTCGTATCAACCAAAGGGGAACCTGTGCTCATCGACTTCGGCGACGTCGGGCCAGGTTTTACGTGTTTAGATCCGGTGACGCTGGAATTAAGCATGATCTTTCACCCAGATGGCCATAATCTCAACATCGCCCACAAATTGCTGCCGAAGATTAATGAGTGGCCCAACATCGAAGCCTACGCGGTGGACAATCCGTTAGCGTCGATGATTGATGCTTGCCGCGATTGGGCCCATGACCAAGGGGGCAGCGACGATGCTGTGCTGGCCGCCGGCTATGCGTTCGCAGTCAGGCAATTGAAATACGATACGGTAGACGCGGACATCACCCTTAATTTAATCAAATCCATTGCATCGAGGCTTCTAAATTCGCGAGCGTAGATTGCAATACGATGGTGATGATATCGATGTTGCCCGCAGACACTAGTCGGTTGGTGGAGCTGCTGTTTTTCCCTTTGTTCGATGCGGACGCTATAACGGTCCCTATGCTGTTTTTTGGATCTGGGAGGTCAGCGATGCTAATGGGTGTCTATAGTGCGAGTGACGTTCGTTGGCTCCCGGAAGGCCAAAGCAGAGACTGTAAAGTTTTTTAGAGGCAAACTTACTTTTGCGACTGGGAAATTACCCGCAAGAGCTACATACCCGTCCAGCGAGGGCAGCGACTGTATCTGCGCTGCCGTCACCACATCCTCGACCGTCCGGTCTACGTTATCCGATGTATTCCGATGATCCACACTGCGGCTGATGCTGTACTTGGGCCGCTCGACCTCGTGTTTTCCCAGGCTTTCACTCATGTCCTTGGCCGTTTGCGGGTCGGTACGCGAGCCACCCAGAACGGCCAAGTTGCGAAAGCTCGCCCGTATGGTGGTGGCCATGGTGCGCCCATAGATGTGTTCCAGCTGGGATGTGCTTTGCAATCCTGCGATGATGCGCAGGCCGTTCTTACGCCCTTTGGTCAAACCCGCTTCTAATGAAGGCAGCGCCTCCAAGCTGGCTAGTTCATCAATGAACAGCCACCAGCGCCGGTGGGTGCTCTCCGGCATGGAGAGAATTGAAGTGATGAAGACGTCAGCCCATGAAGACACCAGCGGCTTCATGGAACTCATCATGTCTTCACGCCAGTTGATATACAGGTTGCCACCGCCCGGCTTGCTCAGCCAATCCCGGATGGAGAACCTTCCCGGTTTCATGCCTGTGTGTTCCGACAGCTTGTTTGATAGAACAAAGCGGGCCGAGGACAGGGCTTTGCTGGCTTCGCTGGAGCCAACAAAAAGGGATTCTGCCAGAGTGCCCTCCAGAAATTGCTTCAACACCTTCGGGTCTTCGATGGTGCAGAGGCGAAACAAGTCCATGATGCTGGCTGCGTCGCCTTGCAGTTGATGCAGTTTCTTGGCCGTCTCGCGCAATAGCAGGCGACCGAAATCATTCCATTCTTCTGCGTTCTTGTCTTGACTCATGGGAACCATAGAGTGGGCCAGCCGCTTCCAGTCGTAATCGGCACGAACCTCATTGAAGAACGACCAGCCTTGGCTGCGGGCATCGTAGGGATTCAGGATCACATCGTTGGGTTGCCAGAATTTGCTGAGCAGGTCGCCATTGGGGTCGATCACGATCATGCGGTCGTTGCGCTCCAGTGCCTGGCCTGGATAACGGGTGCTTATGTCACTTTTTGAGCGATGCAGCACCGAAGCGGCCATGTTGCGCAATAACACCGATTTACCGGAGCCCGTAGCGCCGCTAATGAGCAAATGTAGATTCTCATTGGCAGTCGGCATGGGGATACCGCCCACGTCAATTTGCTGTCTGCCGCTTTCTGCGCACTGGCGAGCTAGACTATTTGCCGAGGTGGTGCGTGTGCCACGCACAAAGCGTTTGTAGGCAGCGCCCTCAAATCCTTCAGTTCTGGCGGTGCGCCCGATAAGCAGGATAAGCACCAAGGCGAGGACGAGACCGATGCCCAGTGAGCCGTAGAGCAGTGGATACTGCGGCGTCAGCATCACAAAATGCCAGACCGTTTGGGCATTCCAGTCTCGCCAGTGCATGTGGCTGCCCCAGGTGACAGCGACCATCCAGGCGGCGGTGGGCAAGAGCGCCAAAGAAAAGGCGGCAATTCGCCGCCGGGTAATGGGTGAGATCAAGGTGGACATAAGAGCCGGTCCTCAAGAGGTCAAAATTTGGCCCAGGGCCAGGCCTGCCAGCAAGCCACCCAGAATGCCTCCTGTACCGCCCACGGCCAGGGCGATGATCGCCATGCGTCGCGCGGACTGGTGGGCGATGCTGGCGTACTGCGCGGCATCCCGGGACAACTGGTCCAGACGAGTGCTGGTGTCATCCAGCATGGCTTGGATGGCATGGTGAGCGTTTTGGTTGATGGGTTTCGCTGCAGCTTCCATCGTGGCGGTCAGGTGGCGGCTGAGTTGCTGAGGCAGGACTTGCTGCACTTCGCCCATGGTTTGCATCTGCTTTTGCACCGCGTCCAGGCTTTGGATCGCGCTTTCCAGTCTGTCCACGAGGCTAGCTACTTCACCCAGCACCTCGTGGTACAGCAAATCCAGCTTGGTACGAGCGCCACTGGAATTCGAGTGTGATTCCATAGTGGCCAGCTCAGGAAAACAGCGCGGTGAAAGCTGCGTTCATTTGCCGGTCCACCGGTTTGGCCAGGGCGCGCATGGCGTGTCGGTTGCTCAACTGCGAAATGCGAACATGGTCTTCAGGATCGGCAGCGCGAAGCAGGGCGCGGTAGTCCGTCTGGTCAGCCAGTACGTCGGCAATCGTGGTGCGTTGGTCTGCGAGCAACTCGAAGACTTCGTTTTCGTAAATGGCGGCCCGGGGGTTGGCCTGCACTTCACCTGTTTTGGCGGCATAGGCCAGGATCGAGGGAAATTCATCCTGCACGCTGGTATCGACACGATTGAAAAGGATCCGCACCCGCTCTGGATCGACGCCTAGTTCAGCCAGGGCTGCCACGGTTTTGATGGTCTCGCGCTGGGCCTTGCCGGTATTGATGACAGGCAGTACGAAGTAATTCATTTCCTCGTGCGCGCCTTCGTAGCGCATCATGTGCGTCAGAAAATCCTCGATGTTGCTGGCGCCCACATCGACAATCGCATCTTCGCGGGTGAGTAGTTCCCGGAACAGTCGGCCAAAGTGTTCCCCGCGTAGCTGATCGACATTCAGGCCCAGGTCAGCGCCCGTTTCGTTGGTGGATTCCACTGCAAAAATCTGTGCGCTGTTCATACGTGGCGCCAGAAGGTGAGAGGCGGCAACTGTCTTGCCAACGGAGCCGGTGTAGTTCAGGACGGCGACTTTCATGGTTCATTCCTTTTGGTGGGGTTGCTGTCAGCAGGTTGAGTACGATTGGCCAAGCCCTCACGGCGCAAAGCCTCCAGGTCTATTTGCATGTCGCGAATCTTGCGCAAATCGCCGGGTGTCTGAATGTCGCGCGGTCGGCCCTGGATAGCATCAAGTGCAGGAGGAGGTGAGGGTGGTTTCACTGCAGAGACTGGGGGCCTGGCTGCTGGTCGCTGGGCCTTGCGCCAGCGGTACAGCGTGATGGCGTAGGTGCTGCGTTGTACAGTCAGGCCTGCGGCGGCCAGATCATCCAGCACGGCAGCATGTGGGACGCCAGCAGCCAGCTCAGTTTCGATCAAGGGAAACAGGGCGCGCAGCTGCGCAGCGATGCTGATGCGAGGATCCAGAGCCGCAAGTGTGGTTCGGTAGCGCGTTACGGATGGAGATTCATTCATAGGTTTCCAGGGGTTGGGGTGAACACGGTGTCGCTCAGTGCGACAGCTCGAGAAAGACCTTGGCCTGTTTGCCTGCCAGCCAGGTGCAGCCTGCAGCAAGCGCTTCGTCATAGGCAGACTGTTGGTCAGCGAACCGAACCGACTTGCCTTGTGCGGAGAACTGTCCGCCGCCGACTTCCTGACCGCCATCGAGCAGGCGCAGGGTGTAGCCGCCGATCTCGGAGTGGTGGGGGATGATCTCGAAGGAGAACCGCCGCGAAGCCTGAGTCGCTTCAGTATGAAATTGCCTGGCCACCTCGCAGAGGCGGGCCGCCCAGTCCGGACCGATGCGATCCAAGGCTTCAGCGATGCGGTAGCCTCGCTCACGGAGCCAGTCGCTGCGATCCAGCACAAGGGCAGCCGTCAGGGCTTCGCCCAGACTCATAGTGCCAATGCCGTAGTGAGCGGCTTGCTGAACGATGTCGAGCATGCGGGTGTCGATGTTCGCGTGCATGAAGTCTCCTTTGCCCTGTGGCTTGAAGGGCAGTGATGGGGATGAAAGAGGGAAGTGCCCGAAAGGGCGGATGTGGTCCGTTGCTGACCGATGCAGCCGCTGTGCGGCTGCCCAGCGTGACGATTTAAGACGGTCTGAGTCGTGCAGGCAGGGCGGTGCGTATCAGGCAGACCGACTTATTCACAGGCCTGGTTGGTAGAAGTAAGGTAGAAATAAGGTAGAAGGCGTATCGATGGCTGAAAAAGACCTGTTCACGCGGGTTTCCAGAAATTATTTGCGATGCTATGACGATAAAGCGCGATGCTGTGACGAGAAGCCGCGATCTTATGACGACGTCGGCGCGATGCTATGACGACGGTAAAAACCACTTATCCACAACCTGGAAAAGACCCTTGAATCGACTGTTTTTGTAAGTCGGGCGCGATGTTATGACGATGGGGAATCTAGCGATCCAGACGTATCCAGACGGCTTGCTCGTGGCCCCGGGTGGCGGTTTCGATGCGTGGCTTTGTAATGACCTCCAGTTCCTCCAGTTCCGTCAGGCTGCGCTCCAAACTCGTCCGAAAATCACGCATGCGACCGGTGTATTGGGCGCGTTGCTTGAGAATGTCCAGGCTGTACTTTTGCTGGAGGTCGGCCGATGTACCGATCAGGCGTTGCAGGCTTTTGGACAGGTCGTGTCGCATTTGCAGGCGCTTGGCCCAGTCCACCAGCGCATATTCCCGATTGCCGAAGATTTGCGCCCAACGAGGATCGGCGTACAGGGTATAGCTGCCGGTTGATTCGTGGTAATCGAAGCCGCCAAGCATGGCGAGGACTCGGGCAGAAGGATGTCTGCCGTAGCTGTACTTCACTGAGCCGTCCTTTCTGCGGGCCTCAATGCACAGGGTGAAGCGGGCCAGGTCTTTCATGCCTTCATGCAGCCAGTCATAGGCGCTGCCGCCTGTGGGCCGGCCCATGCCGCGTAGGAAATCGGCCCGGTTGATGACTGGCGCTTCGCCCAACAGGGCCGTAGTCTGCAGGTACATCGCATGCATCCAGATGTCGGCGTGGTCTTCGCTTAACTGTTTGCCGGATCCCTTTAGCAGGATGTTGCTGCCTTCCAGAAAGACGGTGTCATCGTGCAGGGCACGCCATCCGCGACGAACCGGCGCAAAGATGGCGCTTCGGGCGATGTAGTTGGGGATGGCGCGCGCCGTTTCATTGATGCCGGGCAGCATGAATGGGGTCGGGGTTGATGCTTGCCTTTCAGCCGCGGTGGCCAGGGCCTGGGTAGCCTTTTGTTGAGCCCGTTGCATGGCTGCTGACAGGCGCAGCAGATTGTTGGCCTTGTGAAAAGGCACACGGATGGATGAGGTCATGGGTAAAGCTCCAGGCGAGCCAATACAAGGCCTGCCTGGATCGTGTGCAGCGCCTCACACGGCTTCAGGGGTAGATGCGAGCGAGTAAAGCGATGCCCGGCCGCAGTGATTGAAATCAATGCCCGTCAGGGGGTTGTTGGCTGCGGTTCAGCCGTTGACTTGTCGCCTGGGTTCAAACCAGAGTTCTTTCAGCCGAAACCGCTCGAAATGCAGCACGATGTCTACGGTCTGGCGCAGAAATGCCTGTATGGTTGGCAGATCGAGGTTGCCGCCCGTGGGCGATTGCTTAATGAGCATCGCCATGCGGTCAAAGGTATCGGCGGCCCCATTGGCGTGCGTGGTGGTGACTGATCCTGGATGGCCGGTATTTAACGCCGCCAAGTAATCCCAGGTTTCAGGGCCGCGCAGCTCTGCAAGGAATATCCGGTCTGGCGACAAGCGCATGCAGGCGGCCAGGCTTTCGGTGGCTGACACGCGACCGCGTGTGCCGCCATACATCAGATGAACACGGTTTCTGTGTCGAGGCAGAATAAGCTCATGAACATCCTCAATGGTGACCAGGCGCTCATCGACGGGCACCCGGTCGATTAGCGATCTTGCAAAGGTGGTTTTGCCGGAACCTGTTGCGCCGGAGATGACCAGATTCTTGCGGGACTGAATGGCTGCGAGCAGGAATCCAGTAATGTCACCGCCATCCTTTAGGGCCATCAGTTCTTGATCGGTCCTCGAAAGGCCGTCCGACGTGTATTGGGCGGCGGCGTCGTGGGTGGCCTCAAAAGCGCCTTGCGCCTGCAGTTCTTCCAGTGAAAGGGCCACTAGGGCGTGTTTGCGGATATTGATGGCCAGCGTGCCGTCAATGCAGGCCGGAGGCAGCACGATCTGGCCGCGCTCACCGTCCGGCAGGACAACAGATTGAATGGGGCTGCGTGCCATGTGGTTGTACGCTGCCAGCGCGGTGGCCAGGGCTTCCAGGTGCGGGTAGGAAAGCTGGGGGCATTCGTGAAGTTGCCAGGCACCGCGTGTGCGGGTGTAAAGCTCACCGGCCCGCACGATGGCGATTTCAGTGACGCTGGGGTCTTCTTGATGTTTGGACAAAGGCCGCAGAAAGGTGCGAACGGCAATGGATCGATCAAAGGGAATCGGTTCAGGGGATGGGTTCAAGCTCATAGACGTGGCTGAAATCCAGGTCGCGGGCGACCATGATGCCGATACGCTCGCCCTGGTTCTTGTAAAGAGTGGGAGGAATGTCCAGGGACTTTTCCAATATCTTTGCGACCGCTTCCTGGCCGCCTTCGGCGGTGTTGTCAAAGCGGATGTTGTTGCTGCCGGACTGCCCCTGATTGGAGGCCCAGTTGCCGAAGTCGCCCACCAGAGAAAGCAGAATGGCATTGCCGAAGCGTTCCCAGAAATGGTTGTCGATATGCCCGTCTAATCCAGCTTCGCCCAGCGGGCCTGTGCCGGGGGAACTCAGGTTCACGATGACGCCGGTAGGCGTTTCCAATCGGTTCCAGGTCACAAAGGCGCGGGCCTGGCCCTGCTGTATGCCTCCGGACTGATAGCCCGTGAACTTGGTGCCGGCATCAATGAGCTTGACCTTGCCGTTGGCGCTCATGACATCGTGTGTGGCTAGACACGTCAAAAGCCCGGGCTGGGTGCTGACGAGTTTCGTCTGCAGGGTGCAGTCGATCATGGTGCCTTGCGTGAGCAGGAAGTTGCGGTCACCCAGCTGCCCGGCCACTGATGGGGCCAGCTCCAGCGGTCGCAGCTTGTCGGCCAGAGGGCCAGCATCGCTATAAGGGCCTTGGGGGCCATTTGACTGGCTTGGAATTGTGCCGCTTGCGTCTGCACCACCGGCCTGTAGCGGACTGGCCAGCCGACGCTGGGTAAGTTCGTTGACAGGAGGCGGGGCTGCGGGCATGGGTGGCGAGACGTTGTAGCTGGGCACCACCGTTGGCTCGGGCGTCGGAGGCGGCAGTGCTGGAGGTGGCGTGGGGCGCTCTACCTTGGGGGCTTTGAGGCGATTGGTGATGCCGCTTTGATCGGCTTCCAGGCCGTTATCGGCTTTTGCTGCTGACTCGCGGCTCCAG